>QWCB01007090.1_pt1 | contig 10434 bp, 9 predicted proteins | sample 1972511 | NCBI WGS metagenome assembly QWCB01 (sample SAMN09866719, study PRJNA288562) | Human gut metagenome isolate term5_stool, whole genome shotgun sequencing... | isolation source: gut | host: Homo sapiens | place: USA: California
GATCTCGATGTTGAAGTCTTCGCGCTTCATGCCTGGAGCTGCGATCTCTACGCGAAACTCCTCGGGAGTCTCTAGTACGTTGATAGCGGGTGCGGTAGCGTTGGGTCTTACCATCCAGTTGCTGTCAAAGAGGTCGCTCCATAGTGTGGGCCTCCAGTTGTTGTCTCTTCTTGATAGTGTCATAGTAGTATTGATTTTAATAGGTGTTTGTGTACTTACTCTGTGCAGGGCCTCTGATCTCTCAGGGTGACCTGCACTAACTATCTAGCAAAGGGTAAGCCAACGGCTGGAAGTGCGACAATTTGTCGCAAAGAAGAAACTAGCGAAGCTACTCAGAGCGCTTAGCACCACGGGCTAGCTGGTAGAAGACCTCATCCATCGATTCACAGTCAAATTGTCGCTTTAAGGCTCGTGGGGTGTCTAGCGCTTTGATTTGTCCGTCTACCATGATGGAGATGCGGTCGCAGTACTCCGACTCGTCCATATAGTGTGTGGTGACGAAGACGGTGATGCCCTCGGCGGCGGCGTTGTAGATGAGCTCCCAGAAGCGTCGCCGTGCTACAGGGTCTACGCCTCCCGTAGGCTCATCGAGGAAGACTATCTTGGGGCGGTGAAAGATGGCAACGGAGAAGGCCAACTTCTGCTTCCACCCGAGGGGAAGGCTGCCCACGCGGAGCTTGCGCTGATCGTAGAAGTTGAGCTCCTCGAGGAGCCGCTCCATACGGCTCTGTATGATGCGTCGCGAGAGACCGTAGATGCGCCCGTAGAGGAAGATATTCTCCTCGACAGAGAGGTAGTCGTAGAGTGAGAACTTCTGGCTCATATAGCCGATGTTGCGCTTGATCAGCTCGGTCTCTTTGCGCACATCATAGCCTGCGACCTCGGCGTAGCCTGAGGTGGGCTTGAGGAGCCCAGTGAGCATACGTATGGCGGTGCTTTTGCCAGCTCCATTGGCTCCGAGGAAGCCGAAGATTTCGCCTGGCAAAACGTCGAAGGTGATCTCATCGACAGCGGTGAAGTCGCCGAAGCGCTTGGTGAGCTTATTGGCCAATATACTATACTCGGTGGAGGGCAAGGTGAAGTGATGCGCCTCGCCAAAGGCGAAGCTGCTGAGCACACCCTGGAGGCTGCGCAACTTGAGGAGCAGGTCGCCCATATCCTCTGCGGTGGCGGACCACAGGGCTCGATCCATCTGTGAGACGAGCCCGTCGGGGGTGTCTATGGAGAGGATCTGCCCATCTTTCATCAGGGCGACTTGGTCGCATAGCACTGCCTCGTCCATGTAGGGTGTGCTGACGATCATCGTGATCTCGCCCTGCTCGCGTAGCTTGGAGAGCATCTGCCAGAACTCACGGCGCGAGACGGGGTCGACGCCTGTGGTCGGTTCGTCGAGGAGCAGCAGACGGGGCTTGTGAATGAGTGCACAGGAGAGTGCTAGCTTTTGCTTCATACCGCCTGAGAGCTTGCCAGCGGGGCGCTTTTCGAAGGGGAGGAGCATCTTGTAGATGTCCTCGATGAGGTGGTAATTCTCCTCAACTGTCGTCTTATAGACGGTGGCGAAGAACTCCAGGTTCTCCCGCACGGTGAGATCTTGGTAGAGGGAGAAGCGACCGGGCATGTAGCCGATCTGATGGCGCAGCGGACGGTAGTCGCGCTTGACATCGTGACCTAGGACGGTGACTGCACCAGCGTCGGGGTTGAGAAGCGTGGCGATGATGCGTATGAGGGTTGTCTTGCCGGCTCCGTCGGGGCCGATGAGTCCGAGTAGCTCGCCCTCACGGACGCTGAGGTCGATGCCCTGGAGCGCAACGGTCTTGCCAAAGCTCTTGCATACGCCCTGGCAAGATACTGCTGGTCGGGTCGCCTCCTCTACAGACATAGGTCTACTGGTCTAGCGCTACACGTCCATACTGTCCGATGCGTAGCTTGCCGTCGTTGGGGACGCGCACCTTGATCGCATAGATGAGCGAGGCGCGGGCGTCGGGCGTCTGGATGTTTTTTGGGGTAAACTCAGCGCGGTCGGAGATCCATACCACTTCTCCTGTGTAAGCTTGCGGCTCCTCCTCGCCCATGTCGCTATAGACGGAGACTTGCTGACCGAGGGTCACCTTTTGGAGTTGCTCTGCTGTGACGTAAGCCCGCAGGTACATTTGCTGGAGATTGGCTAGGCGAAAGAGCGGCATGCCTTGTCCTGCGAGCTCGCCCTGATGAAGGTAAACGGTGAGCACCGTCCCCGAGATAGGCGCCTTGATGAAGCTTCGAGAGATCATCTGGTCGACCTGACTCTCTTGTACAGAGAGCGCATTGCCACTTCCTGTGGCGGAGCGGTTTTGCTGTCCGATGGTAGCTCGTGCGGCAGCTATTTGCCCCTGGACAGCGGAGATCTTAGCATCGATCTCGTCTAGCGTGCGCTGAGCCATGACGCCACGGGCCACGAGTGGGGCGTAGCGGTCACGCTCTTTGCGGAGCGCTTTGAGCTGAGCCGCTAGAGGCGCTACTTGTGTCGCTGCATTGGTATGTCCCGCTGCATTGACTGTCGCCTGCTGTGTGTCGACGAGGTCTTTCTGTAGCGCCAGGAAGGTGGTATCGGTCAAGCCTACGACCTGTCCCTCCTCTAGCTGGTCACCCTCAGAGACATCTAGACGAAGCAACTCACCAGAGGTGGTCGCTGAGACGACGATCTCGTCTGCCTCAAAGATGCCTTGGGCGGAGTAGTCACTACTGTGGTCTTTGCAACCCCACGAGAGGAGGGTGAGGAGGAAGAGGTAACCTATATATCGCTTAGCTTGTGTCATCTTATTTGCCAATGAGAGAAAAAGGGAAGGGACGTATCAAAGGTAAAGAAAGTTTTTGAGAGAAGCGGGAATATCCCCTTTAAGTTCCTCTCGCGACCCTTGCCACGCGACCTGCCCTTTGTCTAGATATAGGATGTGATCAGCGATAGTCTTGATGGAGTTCATGTCGTGCGTGTTGATGACTGTCGTGATCTGGTACTCCTCGGTGAGCTCTTTGAGGAGCTTGTCTATCGAAGCCGAGGTGGTGGGGTCTAGTCCGGAGTTTGGCTCATCGCAAAAGAGGTAGTGCGGGTTGAGCGCCACGGCACGAGCTATGGCGACACGCTTCATCATACCGCCGCTGATCTCGGAGGGGAACTTGCGCTGAGCGCCTTCTAGTCCGACGCGATCAAGGAGTGCCATCGCATGCGATTTGCGCTCTCGTGGCGAAAGCTTGGAGAAGAGCTGGAGCGGGAAGAGGACATTCTCCAAAACGGTCATACTATCGAAGAGAGCCGACCCCTGAAAGAGCACGCCCGTCACTTGCCTTAGTTGCTTGAGCTGCTCCTTAGACAAGAGCGTCATGCTGTGCCCGTCGAAGAGTATCTCGCCCGAGGTGGGCTGTATGAGACCTATGAGGCACTTGAGCATGACTGTCTTGCCAGCGCCACTGCGTCCGATGATGCAACTGATGCTTCCTGGCTTAAAGGAGGCGTTAATCTGGTTCAGCACCTCCTTTCCGTCAAACTCTTTGCAGAGCTCCCTGACCTCTATGATCTTAGTTCCTTTGCTCTCTGTCATACCTACATAAACAATAGACTGGTGAGTACGACGTCGGCGAGGAGAATCAACACGCAACTCGAGACTACAGCATTGGTGCTGGCGCGTCCTACGCCGAGGGCGCCCCCCTTGACCGTATAGCCGAAGTAACTAGCGCCCGATGAGATGATGAAGGCGTAGACGAGCGACGTCGCCAAGTATCCGCCCACCAGTCCAGTAGACATGCTGATGACGCTCAGCACTGGGATGAAGAGCATGAGGCCGAGGATCTTGGGAAGGATGAGGAAGTTGGCCGAGTTGACCCCCATAATCTCCATAGCGTCGATCTGCTCCGTCACACGCATGGTGGCTAGCTCGGAGGCGATGCTGGAGCCGACCTTGCCCGCGAGGATGAGACACATGATAGAGGAGGAGAACTCGAGAAACATAATCTCGCGGCTGGCATACCCTATGGTAAAGTGCGGGATGAGCGGCGAGTTCATATTGATCGTCAGTTGGATCGTGATGACGGTGCCAATGAAAAAGCTGATGATCACGACGATCCATATGGAGTCAAGTCCATACTTAGCCATTTCACGGATCAGCTGCTTGAAGAAGATGCCCCACTTCTTCGGTCGTCTGAAGACCTGCGCCATGAGGAGTGTGTACTCGCCCATGACACTGAGCGCATTGCTGATCGGATTAGCCATAGCTTAGCGGACTCCTCTCTCCTAAGCGGACTGAGCCTTCGAGAGCTGCTTGGGATGAAAGAGAAGCCAGAAGAGGACTCCCGTGACCAGCGCATAGCCTGCGAAGATGTACCAGACGGTCGTCCAGTCGGTCACCTTAGCTATGGTAAAGTGCTCCACAACCCAGCCCGCGCCTAGCGAACCGATGACGACGCCCAGCCCGTTGGTCATCAAGAGGAAGAGCCCCTGAGCACTGGCACGCATCGATGGCGAGACGGACTGATCGACGAACATGGAGCCTGAGATGTTGAAGAAGTCAAACGCCATCCCGTAGACTACCATTGATAGAACGAGTGCGATGATGCCTGGCATCCCAGGATTGCCTATGCCAAAGAGTCCGAAGCGTAGGAACCACGCAGCGAAGCTCATCGTCATCACGCCCTTGATACCAAAGCGCTTTAAGAAGAATGGGATCGCTAGGATGAAGAGCGTCTCCGAGATCTGGGAGAGCGAGAGTAAGATGTTAGGATACTTAACCGCAAAGCTATCGGCATACTCAGCGGCCCCCTTGAAGTGGTCGAGGTACATATTGCCGTAAGCATTGGTCACCTGTAGCGCTGCGCCGAGGAGTATGCAGAAGGTAAAGAAGACAGCCATCTGCCTATTCTTAAAGAGCACCAGAGCATCCAGCCCTAGGATGGATAGGAGAGAGCGACGACCCTCTTGAGCCTTCTTGACTCCGTGTGGTACTGCTGGTAGTGTCCAGGCGTAAATCGCTAGGGCGATGGCGGCAAAGGCTCCGAGGTTGAACTGCATCGGGCTGTCCATCCACTTAAATAGGTTGACCAGCCACATCGCTACGATGAAGCCGATGGTACCCCAGACGCGTATCGGGGGAAAGTCCTTGACAATGTCCGCCTGCACCGTGCCTAGCGCGTGATAAGCGACCGTGTTGGAGAGCGATAGGGTCGGCATGAAGAAGAGGTTGACTCCAAAGATGACCAGCCAGGTAGTCGCAAAGGGAGTCCCCACGGGTAGGAAGCCGACAGCGATCAGGCAGGCACCCGTCAGTAGGTGGCAGATCGAGAGCAGACGCTCAGCGCCAACCCATCTGTCAGCGATGATACCAGTCAGTGCGGGTGTGATGATCGCAGCAAAGCCAGCCGTGGCAAAGAGACCGCCTACCTCCTGCCCGTCGTACTGCATCACATTGCCCATGTAGCGTCCCATAGAGATGAGCCATGCCCCCCAGACGAAGAACTGAAGGAAGTTCATCACGATTAGTTTGAGCTTAATCTGTTCCTTTTCTTTAGTCATACCTTTTGTCGCTAATGTGTCTTGTCTTCGGTCTAGCGCCGATTATAAAATCCAGTCCCGATGACGCCCAGCTTGAGTTGTCCTTCGGCACCCCATTTGAGCTGTACCGCTGAGGGGTAGAGTAGATTGGTGATAGCAACCGCCTGTCCAGCCGAACTGGGCGTCGATGCTAGCTCCGTGGCTACGGGGATTAGGAGTAGCTCTAAGTCTTTGGTGACGCGATGGGTGCCATCCGCATCAGTCACCATATTGCCCCGCATATGCGCTTCAATGAGGTGGCTGATATTGCTAAAGGTGTAGTTGCGCTCCAAGACGCTGTAGCGCCCAGAGACAAAGGAAGTGGAGGCAAGCAGAGGATTGGTGATACTCTGGGCAAAGAAGTGCGCCACACTATCCTTCGGTATGAGGAGTAGCTGAGGGGGCGGGTTGAAGTGAGTATCCACATTGGGAACGTCCACCACTATTTGTAGCTTGCCCTCGTTGATGACCCAGCCGAAGTCCTCTTTATCCTTGCTCATCTTCTCGTACTCGTGGAGCAGTCGGCTGAGCTCCTCCTTGCTACAGGAGAGCTTTGTGACGACCCCTGCAGGAGACTTAATATAGGTCTTGCCCTCAGGCGATGGCTTGAGTAGCTTATCCAGGTAGCTGTGCTTGAAACTGTTCAGTGCGTAGAGGCTCTTGTTGTTGCTAAAAACCTCCCACGCAGGTTTGTAGACTGTCGAGTCTACTCCCTTGGACGACTTTTGCGTAGTCTCATAGGTGTAGAAGATGCGGAGAGCTGTCGAGTAGACAGAGATGACATGGCCCGTGCCCGTCGTTGAGGTGACGTAGAGTCCACGGAGTAGATTGGACTCAAAGGCTTCCTGCGAGGCAAACCACTCGGGATGCTCACGAGAGGCTTTGAGAAAGCGCTCTCCCAGCTCATTCGGCACTCGTACTACAAGTCCCTTGACCCCAGTCGTGTCGGAGGGACGGTAAGTCAGTTCGCCGAGTAGCTTAGCCCCTTGGGTATAAGGCTCCAAGTCATCTACCGAGTAGCGACTCTTGGGCAGTGGCTTGGTGATCTCATAGACCTGCGCCTTGCCCCATGTGGTCGTGTCACCGACGGCACTGAGGTAAGAGAGGATGATATTGACCGAGTCAATGCGATCGTTGATAGGCTTATGGGTGAAAGTGAAGCCTGGAGCGCACTGCAAGCGGTTGATATAGGAAGCCTCAAAGTCTCCAAAAATGGGATCAGATATTTGTCCCAGCAGTGAGAGAGCACTACGACTATATATAGAGTCTAGCGGTATCGTCTCAGCACGAAAGATGAGTGAGTCTCCACGAGCCGTCACGAAGTCTCGCTCAGGTCGCAGACTTCCTCCGAGGGTAGAGTAAGCATCGTTGCAAGAGGTCAATCCTAGAGTGCATAAGATGCAGATCAGGAGAGGCGTCTGGAGGATATGTAGTAAGGTCCGATTCATAGATTCAGTCTAAGTGTCAGGAGCTCCACCCGCAGTCTCAGTATAGTAGCTAGAGACCTCTCGACAGCACCTGACATGTAATCTAGCTCCAAAGGTAAGGAAAAAAACGATTTGACCGTACATTCCTACCACGCACCAGCCATATACTGATGCGCATATAGGTGATACTTAACAACTGCTCGCGAACTTCTCCAGCTCTTCACGTGGAAAATCGAAAATGCCCACGTGAAGGAGAAACATTCTCCACGTGGAGGAGAAATAAAACTTCGGAGGAGTCAAATGAAACTTCGGAAGAAGCAAATCAAACTTCCGAAGAATTTGTTTGTTCCTCCGTGGAGATTCGCAGATCTCCACGGAGGAATTCCTCGATTTCCTCGATAGTGCCGCTGATGAAGTCATCTCGTCTCACCTTCCCGACGACCCCATAGCAGTGGTTAGTCTAGTCGAGGCTTGACCCAGCCATCTAGGCGCGAGGTGAAGTGCAGCCCTGGAATGGTCCGCTCGGAGTGATCTACTTGTAGGGTGCTCAGTAGCGTGTAGTTTGTCGCGTCGAGTGCGTAGTAGCTTGTGACATCGGCGGTGGAGACCTTGAGGGTGTAGCTGTCTAGGTCGTTGCCGATGATGGTGAGATCCTCACGGAGCGGATCCCATGAGGGGATCTCTAGGCGACAGGGGCGATAGCCCTCACGCTCGATCAGATAGAGCTGATGATCTCGGGTAGAGATGAGACCGATATGCCGACGACTCGGTAGCTCCCAGACGAAGGCCTCGGCAGCCTCCACGCCTTCGGGCAGGTCAATAGCTCGCAGGTAGGGCTTGCCAGCCATTTGCTTGAGGTGAAAGAGCTTGCCACGCTGGTCAATGAGGAGGTAGCCGTTGTCATATTCCTTTTGCGCAGTGGCATTGCCTGCTACGCACTGGGCGGGGAAGGCGAAGCCTTTCTCCTGAAAGAGCTTCGTATAGAGAGCACTTTTCGCCTTGTCGGTCTGATTGCTCTTCATATCGACGAACTCGATCGCTTGTCCTGTGATGCGAAAGAGATCGGTGGGCATCTCTAGCTTGACCCTCCGTGAGGCACTCTCTAGGAGTGGGTAGAGCGCCACGGCAGGCGCAGCGAGGGTGCGTGGCGAACAGCGGAAGGTGACAGCACCCCGCTGTATAAGCTGCGGGGTGACCGCCTCTCCATAGAGCGTGTCGGGCAGGCGACCATCGGTCAGGAGCTGACGGTAGTAGAAGGTGGGGAGCAGACTGTCAACCTGCTCACGACTATACTGCCCACCCTGCCCACTACGGTAGGTCATCGTACCCTCGTCGTGATCTGTGATGATGAAGTCGCCTAGGAGCTGACTGTAGATGGTGAATGGCTCACGGCTCGCATCGGCTCGGAGGTAGTTGTACCACCAGGGGATCTGCCAGATGATGAGTAGTGCTACGGTGATGTATAGGAGTATTGTGGCTATGCGCTTCATAGTAGTCTAGTCTTGTCGTCCCTCTTTGAAGCGGCTCACGGAGAGCCATACCAGTGTCGAGGAGAGGATGGTGTAGATAAGTAGCGTAGGCAGGAAGGGAGCGTAAGCTCCTGCTGTGGGGGAGATGAAGTTGATGCGTATCAAGAGTACAGCGACTAGGGTGTAGAGGATGCGTCTACGCCAAGTGGGCTCTAGGAGTATCCAACTCATCAGGAGGTAGCCGAGGAAGCCCGACAAGATCCAGGGCAATGTGGCGGAGAGGACGTAGGCGAGGAGTTCGTAAGCTAAGACTCCTTGCAGTCCGAAGAAGAGGACACCTATATATAATAGGGTGTGCCATAGCAGTAGCGTCACCCCGCAGGCGAGCATCTGGTAGGTCGAGCGGAGTGGTGACTGGGGCAGGTGCAGGGTGAGCTTGAGGCTACGACGAGAGAGCTCTGGCGCAAACTGAGCGATGGCGCAGAGCAATCCTAAGATGAGCGGTACGTAGCGCATACTCTCTACGAAGACTACTCCCTTCTGTATGATCACGAGCCAGATATGGTCAGCGCCTTGTAGTGCGATGGCTCGATGTATGCGTATGACACCGTAGAGCGGTACGGCTAGTGCGACGAGTGTCGATAGCAGTGCGTATAGTCGGAGCTTGAGCCACTCCTTATATATTATAGAGGTAAACATATAGATAGCGTTAATACTTCCCAGTGAGTCCTATGAAGGCATCTTCGAGCGTTGTCTCGTGTGCCGTGAGATCTTGGTAGGATACACCTGCCTGAGTGAGTCGCTCGGCGACCTCTGGCAGGGGGAGAAATGAGTAGCACTCTCCACTTCTGTGGTGCGCCTCGAAGTGGTACAGTCCGTCAATCTCAGGGAGAGGACGATCGTCCGTGAGGGTGCATCTGTAGAGGCGCCCTTCGCTTAGGATCTCAGCGACTGGGCGCTGCAGGAGTATAGAGCCGTAGTCCATAATGATGCAGTCATCGATCAGGCGCTCCATATCCTGGATAATGTGGGAGGTGAGGAAGATCGTGGTGCCCTGCTCCTTGGCATAGTGATGCAGGTAGTCTACAAAAAGCCTTCGATAGCCGGGGTCTAGTCCCATCGAGAAGTCATCGAGGATGAGTAGCTTGGGGTTTTGCGCTAGGAGCAGTCCGAGAGCGACCTGCGAGCGCTGGCCACAAGACATACGACTGAGGTGCTGCCTCTCGGTGACCTTGAGTAGCTCCATCAACTCGTAGTAAGCCTCCCTACGCCACTTCGGATAGAAAGGTGCGTAGAAGCGCTCTATCTGCCGTATAGTCATAAAGCTATACTGGACGTGCCCCTCGATGAGCAACCCGATGTCTTGTCTTAGTCGGTCAGGCATGCGGGTGATGTCTTCGCCTAGGATACGACAGACGCCCGACTTAGGGCGGAGAAAGCCACTGAGGATATTGATTGTGGTGGTCTTGCCGGTACCGTTCTTGCCAAGCAGACCGAGGATGCGACCACGAGGCACGGCAAAGGATAGATCACGGTAGATCAGTCGCTTGCCGTAGTAGTGGGTCAGGTTGTGACACTCGATTAAGTTGTCCATGTTAGTTAAGTGGTATAAGGGGATGGTGTGGGGTACTCTTTCGGCAGTAGGGGCTGCCGCCTACATTTATAGGAAGAGGAAGAGCAGTGGTACCGCCAGCCCGATCAGTAGGAGGATGCCTCCACGACCTATGAGTCCGCGTCTTCCCGGCACGATGAGTAGTCCCGTGAGGGTGATGAGGATAAGTCCGATGGCTAGCACATCAGCGACGATAGTCCACCAGTGCCCTGGATTGTAGTGCAGCTGTGTCATAGAGCTGATGAGTGGGCGCCGCTCGATTGACTCGTAGACGGCTACCCCCGTTGAGGTGTCGATGAGTAGGGTGGCACGTCCCTTGAGGAATACTTTGAGCGTATGGTCGTCAGGGTAGTAGTGCTTGGTATAGCT
>QWCB01008130.1_pt1 | contig 10430 bp, 8 predicted proteins | sample 1972511 | NCBI WGS metagenome assembly QWCB01 (sample SAMN09866719, study PRJNA288562) | Human gut metagenome isolate term5_stool, whole genome shotgun sequencing... | isolation source: gut | host: Homo sapiens | place: USA: California
GCTTCAATTGTCATGCAGAATGGAACTCCGATATTCTCAAAAATTTTCTCGTCGTAGATAGCTTTTGCCAAATCAGCCATTTTCCTAGCATCCAAGTGAGCTTCTGGAAGGTAGATATCTTTCAATTCCATTAGTTCCTTGGATATCATATTCATCATTCCACCTGGACAAATCACAGGAATTCGATCTACGAAAATATGATGTAAAGCTTGTTTTAATCTATCTTTTTCGTTAATCATATCTAATTATCTTTTCCAATTAATTTCTTAGCAGCCGCTACAGCTTCGACGGCATTTTCCGTGTATGAATCTGCGCCGATTTTGTCTGCAAAAGCTTGTGAAATTGGGCCTCCACCAATCATAACTTTGAATCTATCTCTAAGTCCTTGTTCCTTCAACATTTCTATAACTTTTCCCATGTTGTCCATAGTAGTTGTCATCAAAGTTGACATACAAATCAAATCAGCATCGTTTTCTACTGCTGCATCGATGAAGTTTTGCAATTTAACATCACGACCCAAATCGATCATTTTAAATCCAGCAGTTTCCATCATTAATTTAACTAAATTTACATGGCATCACTGCAAAGCAAAATATCTGTAATAAAATATTCTTCTTCATCGTAAAGCTTATTCGCTTCTGTCATACCTCTAATAAGTCCGTCGAAGATACCTTTTTTAGGATCAAATCCCTTATCGATGTATTCTTGGCACACATCTGCAATATCTTCGTCTTCCATTTCTACTACCATTTCTGCCATTTTATCTAAATATTCTTGTTGTGTATCCATGTTACCTCCTAATTATAATTTCATTTATTTTCTTGAATTTCTTATCTGACAAATTCATACATCTGTCTCCGAAAATCTTGTGTTCTCCTTCAAACAAGAAATCAATGTATCTTTGTTCTTCGTCTTTTTCAATTGGCTTGAACTCTGCTTTGTCCAAACTAATCAAAGCCATCGTGGATTTTGGACATAAATGAAAATTGAATGGCTTGTCGATATTTTGAATATCTTCCAAAAATTTCATCAAAAACTCGTCCACATACAACTGCATTTGTTTCGGCCCAATAATATCAGCGCCCGCCAAACTATCTGAAAAACTAATCAATTTTATTCCACTATCGACAAGCTTTTCAATATACTCCACCAAAACTTTTCTGATTTCATCGTAAAGTTCGACAATTTTGTCGTGTTTTTTTCTAAAAGATCTGAAAACAACCTCAGAGCTTGCCAGATTGTCCAATATAATCAATGGACCAGAAACTTCTACGATAACTCTCTTCTCATCTTTCATTTTATCAATTGCTTCGAACAAAGCTTTTACATGTTTTTGATTGTAATCAAAATCTATCACAATATCATCAACATTGTCGTATTTGTACTTGCTAACTTTTCCAAGTTCTGCAACCGCACCCATAGCTTCTGATTCTAGTGTCGAAGACATTGGAATACTCGCATAATCCTTGTCCTTGAAATGTTCTACCAAACAGTCCGCATCTTCAAATAATTTCGGATCAGTGATGGGCGTTGTTTCCATTATAATACAATCATAAGTTCCAACTTTACTCATTATTCACCTCAATTATTACAAAATCCTCGCTATCAGAAATCGAATCCGATACTTCCAATCCACTCAAAGTTTTGCTAACGAAAACTTTCTTATCTGCAATCTCTACATTTCCCTTGGCTCTCACGATACTTTTTGAATCTAAGAACTTTTCTAACTCTTTTTTCGAAACAAATTTTAAATTTTTTTGAACATTCGTCTTGAATTTGGAATCCTCGTGAGAATGATCATGGTGATCGTGGTGATGTTTGCCACAACATTTGTTACCGTCGCCGTGACAACAACATTCGTGTTTGTCTTCTTTCTTGTTGTCCTCAAACTCACTGACAATATCATCTGGATTCACGTTTCTGAAATCTTCTGTGTGAATAATCGCAGTTTTGTTGAATTGTTCGATTGACTTTTTAACTTCTTCGATTTTTTCTTCTTCCAAATTTTCAATGTTCGTTATGTATATTATATCAGCATTTTTGATTTGATCATTGAAAAATTCCCCGAAATCTTCGTGAAAACAAATGTAGCTGTCGCAATCTACAATTGTCACGCATTTTTGAATTTGCAAATTCTCTTCGTCTTTCAAAACCTCTAATATATCGGTTAATTTTGCAATCCCTGTCGGCTCAATTATTATGTACTCAAATTGGTCTTTGTCGATTTTGTGGATAATTTCCTTAAAATCGCTTTTAAGCCCACAGCAAATACATCCCGAATTTATTTCAATTATATCGTCGTTTTTAATTAGCATCGAATCTATGCTAACATCTCCGAATTCATTTTCCAATACAAGAGTGTTTTTGTTAAATCCCAAAATGTGATTGATAAATGTTGTCTTGCCCGAGCCTAAAAATCCCGACACTATTATCGTCTTCATATTATCACCCATCTTTATTTTACCATACTTGATATTTAGTATTGTTCAAATAATAACTACTTATTGGATATTTAAATAAATGAATTTTGTATTATTGATTGATAAAAAATTTTGTTTTGATAAATTTTTATGATTATATTTAGTTAATTCCATGATTTTTGGTGTGAAAAATTATAATTCGGTAAATATTTTCGTTTTACTTGTGTTTTATTAATAAGCAAAATCATTTTGATAAGTTTTTATTTAATTTGAATGTATAATAACTACAATTTATAAAATATTTCAATAAATGATTGAAATCTTCTGTGATAAAATTGAACTGCAAATTATATCAATAAAATTTATTATATTTGTAAAAAACAAAAGGAGGATTTATATGTTCAAAGATGAGATGACTCCAAAGGAGAGAATGGAGGCTTTCTCAAAAGGTGAAGAAATGGATAGAATTCCTGTTGTTCCAGATATGGGCGTTACTATGAGCGACTTTCTGGGATATAAAACTTGGGATTATTATTCAAATTCTGATGTAATCGCGAAAACAGAAGTTGCTTTGTTCAACAGATTTAAGCATGATTCTATCAGTGTGTCTACTACTTTAAGAGGAATGGCTGAAGCCATGGGAACTGAAATTTGGTATCCGGAGGATGGTATTTCGCAATTAAAAGATCCTGTTGTGAAAAAAGTTGAAGATATCGAAAAATTGAAAATAATCAATCCATTAAAAGATGGAAAGCTACCAGTGTTAATTGAAGCATTGGAAAAAATTAGAGATCAAGTCGGTGATGTTGCATCAATCGGTGCTGCAATGACTGGCCCTTTTTCTGTAGCCGCAAGTGTTTTAGGTACCGAAACTTTGCTTCGTTGGATGGTTAAGAAAAAAGATTCCGTTCATAAAATTATGGATATCATCACTATTAACAACGGAGAATACATTAAGGAAGTTGGTAGTAGAGGATTTGGAATGGGATTTGCAGATCCAGTTTCAAGTACAACTTTAATCCGTAAAAAACAATTTGAAGAATTTTCACTTCCTTATTTGAAGAGAAATATTGCAGATGTTAAAAAATACTGTGGTTCTTCTGCTGGGTTACATATTTGTGGCAATTCAAAGGATTTGTGGCCATTATTGAAGGATTCTGGAATTGGTAATTTCTCGTTGGATAACTGCGAGAGTTTATTGGAAGCAAAGGAAATTCTTGGTAACGACATTGTTATCACAGGAAATGTTCCTCCAGTAGATGTTATGTATTTAGGAAATACTGATGATGTGAAAAAATCTGTAAAAGAATGCATCGACATCGCTTACGATTCTCCATGCGGATATGTGTTGTCTACAGGTTGTCAAATTCCAAAAGGAACTAAAATTGAAAATATTGATGCGTTCATGGAATATGGACGTGAATTCGGAAATTATAAAAGATTAAAGGAACTAAAAAATGAAACCAAATAAAAAAGCACTTCTTCCTCTTGTAGTTTTCGTACTATTTTATGTGTTATCAGGTGTTGTACTATCACTTCGTGGAGTAGAAATGCCATTCTATCAAATTCCTTCGCCTATTTCTATAATGATTGGTGTTGCGGTAGCATTCATTATTTTTGAAGGAACTATAAATGAAAAAGCCGACGATTTCGTAAAAGGTTGCGGTGATGAAAACATAATTATCATGTGTATTATTTACTTATTGGCGGGAGCTTTCGCACAAGTTACTAAAGCAAGTGGAGCTGTGGATTCTGTTGTAAACTTCAGTTTGTCAATCGTACCTGTAAACTTCATGGTGCCAGGAATTTTCTTGATTTCTACTTTCTTGTCAATTGCTACTGGTTCATCTGTAGGATCTGTAGTAGCGTTGGGACCTATCGTTTTTGGTGTTGCAGAAAAAGTTGGAATCAATCCAGCACTTATGCTTGCAGCTTTGATCTGTGGAGCAATGGCAGGAGATAACTTGTCATTGATTTCAGATACAACAATCGCAGCAACGAGAACACAAAATATTGGAATGAAACAAAAATTTGTAATGAACTCAAGATTCGCATTCCCAGCAATTATAATTTCTACGATTATTTTCGCAATCATTGGAAGACCGGAAACTACAATTACAATGGTTAAAGAAAGCTACAATTTGGTTTACGTAATACCATATATTTTGGTAATTGTAACTGCATTAATGGGAATGAACGTGTTATTAGTATTATTCTCTGGTACATTGTTAGCCGGAATTATCGGTATGATTTACGGAAAATTCGATACAATTATGTTGTCACAGACAATTTTCCAAGGATTTACAGGAGTATTAGAAATTTTCTTATTATCAATGTTCACTGGTGGTCTTGCTTACATGGTTAGAAAACACGGTGGTATTGATTGGATCATAATGAAGGTTAAGAACAAGGTTAAAGGGCAAAAGAGTGCAGAAGCTGCAATCGCAACATTAGTTGGACTTACAAACGCTGCTGTAGCCAACAACACAGTATCAATTTTGATAACTGGACAAGTTGCATCTGAACTTACAAAAGAATACGACGTAAAACCATCACGTGTTGCATCACTTTTGGATACAACAAGCTGCGTTATACAAGGAATTATCCCTTATGGAGCTCAAATTCTAATTGCTTCTGGACTTACTGCAGGAAAGGTTGCACCAACAGATATCATTCCATTCTTAGTTAACCAATACGTATTATTGGCAATGATGATTCTAACAATTATCACAAGATTCGGAACAAATTCAGACCCTTCAACAGAAGTTGCAGACGTTTAATTACAAACAAAAACACCTCAAACGAGGTGTTTTTTTGATTGCAAATTATTTTTTCTTTCTCGTAAAATAAGCTCCAGTTGCACAGGAAACAATCGCAAGTGTTAGATTTGCAATCTCAACTTCCATTCCTGCTTTTGGCAATTGTGATTTTGAGTTTGAGCTATTAGCTACTGGTTTATTTTTCGAGATATTTTTTGCTATGTTGTCTTTTGATCTGACGATATTGATGACTACTTTTGTTTTGATAAAAAAGCCTGGAGTAGTTGTTGAAGTTATTTTTTCAGGAAGTTTTAGCACTGAATTATCGGCGAATAACGCAAATGTTTGTGTAGTTTTCCCTCTGAATTTCGTTACAACAATAAGTTCAATTCTATCGCCAGCCTTGTAACCTGTTGTATCAAAGCTCAACTCACCAGTTTTCGGATTTATTTTTGCACCGGAAGGAGAATTATCTTCTAGTGAAAATTCCACATCCATCGGAACATTTATTACTTTACCAGATTTGTCGGTAAATATCGGTTTCAATAAAACCTTGTCTCCAATTTTTACATTGGTTTTTTCAAAACGAATTTGAATCCCTTCTGCATTCGGTTTTCCAATATTTTCAGTGGTTTTTCCAGGTTTTATTTGTGATTTTTCTGAAGTTTTTGATGTTTGGTGATTAACTTCAGGTTTTGTTTCGGTTTTTTCTTCTGGTTTTTTGATATTTTCATTGTCTTTTGGATTTTCTACTAAATCTTTACCTGGTTTTTCGTCTTTTTCAGGCTTGTTTTCCTTTTCTGATTTCTCTTCTTTTTCTGGCTTTTCTTCTTTTTCTGGCTTGTTTTCCTTTTCAGGTTTGTTGTCTTCTTCGTTGTTTTCATCATTATCATTTGTTTCAGGATTAACTTCAGTCTTGTTTTCTTTTGTTTTATAAGAAATTTCGACTTCTTTTTCTGATCCATCTGCAAATTTTATAGTGACAACAGCTTTTCCTTCAGCTGAAGATTTTATTTCTATCTTAGAATCTTGTGGAAGATTTGAAATCGCAGATTTAAGCTTTTCAGCCGACAATTCTCCCGCTTCTACTTCTATTGTCTTAACATCTGGTACAAATTTTTCTGCAAGTGATTTATTCACAACGACTTTTACTGTCACGACTCTAGTTGCACCATTTTCAAATGTTACTTTAATTTTTCCGATGTAGTTTCCAGATTTGTTTGTGTTTATCGCATCTTTTTCTGTGATGTCTGTAACTTTTGCTCCAGTTGGCAAGTTTTTGATGTTATCTGTCAAGTCATAAGTTTTGCCGAAATCAACAATTTCATCAATTGCTTCTACTGTTGGTATTGGTGTAAGGTAATTGTAGATTGTACTTCATCAATTGATCCATCACTGTATTTTACAGTTACTGTTGTGTCTATCTTTCCAGCAGGTTTTGTGTCTGGTTTTTCTTTGAATTCAAATGCTGTATCAGTAGGCAAATCTTGTTTGTTTGCTATTAATTCTGATGCTTCAATATTTTCTCCTTCGAGAATTTTTATTTCTTTACCAGTTGGCTTGTTTGTTTCTGCAAGTGATTTATTCACAACGACTTTTACATTGACAATTCTTGCCTCGCCATTTTCGAATGTGACTTTAATTTTCCCGATGTAGTTTCCAGATTTACTTTTGTTTATTGTGCCTTCATCTGTGATGTCTGTAACTGTTGCTCCAGTTGGCAAGTTTTTGATGTTATCTGTCAAGTCATAAGTTTTGCCGAAATCAACAATTTCATCAATTGCTTCTACTGTTGGTATTGGTGTAATTTTAGCATTTGTTGTGTCTGGTTTTTCTTTGAATTCAAATGTTGTGTTTTCTGGCAAATCATCTGGGTTTTCAACCAAATCTTTTGCTTCAACACTTTCTCCTTCGAGAATTTTGATTTCTTTACCAATTGGCTCGTTTGTTTCTGCAAGTGATTTATTCACAACGACTTTTACATTGACAATTCTAGTTGCACCATTTTCGAATGTGACTTTGACTTTTCCGATGTAGTTTCCAGATTTACTTGTGTTTATTGTGCCTTCATCTGTTATGTCTTCAACTTTCGCTCCAGTTGGCAAGTTTTTGATGTTATCTGTCAAGTCATAAGTTTTGCCGAAATCAACAATTTCATCAATTGCTTCTACTGTTGGTATTGGTGTAATTTCAAATGTTGTATCAGTAGGCAAATCTTGTTTGTTTGCTATTAATTCTGATGCTTCAACATTTTCTCTTTCGAGAATTTTGATTTCTTTGCCTACAGGTTCATTGACAGATGCTTGTGTTTTTGTTGCATTTGCGATTATTTCTACAGGTTTTCCTATTTTTTCTCCTGGATTTATTGTCCAATTAATAGGCTCTTTGTAGTCGTTTTTGTTTTCAGAATTTATTTCCACTTCTGGATAGTATTCTGCAGTTAAGCTCAATCCTTTTTTAATATCGTAGATTTTTTCTTGTTTTAATCTCACTCCTTCTCCTGCTTTCATTGTAACTCTAACATATCCTTCAGGAGTTTGTGCGTCAGGATGTTTTTCACGATTTATAATTTCAGGAAGAGAATTGATTTTTATAGTTGTGCTTACATTTTCAGTTGTATCATCCAAGTAAGTTACTTTAACATTCAAATCAATCGTCTTGTCTGCATCAGATTCCTTCGTGTTGTAAGTTATTTTGCCAGTCTTTTCATCGATGACAATTCCTTCTGCTGCACAATCTTCAAGTTCATATTTTTTGGCAATAGGTTCATCTACATTTTCCGATTTGTTTAAATCATTAATAAATTTTGGTGCATCAATCACAGCCTTATCACCAGGATTTACAGCAGCACTCTCATACACAGGTGTGAATTTAATATTATCGCTTGCTTTTTTCACAATTATTTTAGCAATAGCGGGAAGTGTCTTGCTATAGTCTAGATACCTAGCTTCAACTTCACTGCCTGCTTTTAATACGCATCTGCCTTTTACTTTAATCTTCCATTTTCCCCATTTATCCACTTTAACTTGTCCAATTGGATTTCCATCTACATATATAGCAACATCTCCATTTGATTTAGCTTTTCCTTCAATATAATCAGAAGCTTCATCTACTTCATTAATTACTGGTATTTTCGTGGACTTCGCAGTAAAAGTATTATAATCATAAATCCAAACCTTCGATAAATCTACGTTATAATAATCAGCATATTTTTTTGGTTTAGAATTATACCAACTTGGATTTGCATAGGTATCCTTGAATTCTTCTTTTAATGTCGGTACAACCGGGCCTTGATTAGCAGGTGGATTTTTTTTGAAAATAGAATCTGCTTTTTCTCCTGTAAAAATTATATAAGTTTTATGAAAATATGATTTACCGTCTTTTCTTAAAATATCTTTGATTTGATCTTCTTTTTCTAGCGACACAAAGTAAAATCTTACTTCAGTATAATTTTCCCCAGGTACACGCATTTTAGGTGGATTTGGCCTAATTATAATATTTGTAATATCTTCACCATTTGTAACGAAAACTGGAGAAAAGCTAACTTCATCCGGTACAATATTGGTATTTTTTAATTTGCTAAAAACATTAAATGTTTGCCTTGTATATTCCTTGGAATCATAATCATTCCTGTACCAATACCAGTATTGGTAATTTTTGTCGATAGAATCCGTTTCTACCACAATATCTTTTAAAGCCATTTCCTTTGTTTTATGAACAAATGCGGTAATTTCTTTTTCGCCAATCGTAGCATCTTTAAGCTTAATGGATCCATCATCTTTCGTAGCAACAACTTTTCCTATTAATTTTTTTTGCTCTTCTTTCAGATAAACTTTTCCTATTTTTTCATTCCTTATTTTGAACGTTACTTTTTTATAATCAGTGTTCAAATTAAGCTTGTATCCATCTGAATCGTACGTTGGCTTGGAGTTGTCAGTTTTTCCATAATAAATCACATCATTTGTCTTATACTTTGCGTAAAAATTCAATCCATCTTTCGTACTTTCTCCAATTACAGATTTATCTTTAAATTTAGAGGTAAGATCCACAATATTATCCAAGCTAGAATTATCCGACCAACCTAAAAACGGGTGCTTTTCATCTCCACTATTTGCCGTCAGATTTTGATAAATATTTTTACCATCTTTATCAGTAAAATCTTTAACGTCCTTCCAAGTGGCAGATTTAAGCACCCAATAAGTCCTTGTTTTCACACCTTATATTTCATTGTTGTTTTCAACTTCGTTATTATCTTTATCTAAAATTTTCCCATAATGTAAAGTTCCATCATTTTCTATAAAAGATGCCGCATTGAAATTAAGGCTTAAATAATCAGAAACATCCTCTGGCTTTTTTGATGTCACGATAGGTTTATCTTGTGTTTTCGCAGTTTCCTTATCGTCAACTTTCCACACAGCATACACCGTTTTATTTGCAGTTATGTTTTGTAAAATATCTTTTTGTGCCTCAGTTGCATCGGGACTACTAGCCCAACCTACAAATATTTTTCCAACAAGAGTTGGAGTTTCTGAAAATATCGCATTTTCTCCTGCATTTACAGTCGACGTTTTATTGTCTGTATCAAATTTCCCACCATTAGCATCAAAAACAACCGTAAATTGTTCATTATGTACAGGATTTTCTTCCATTTCTTTCACATTTTCAGTAGACATTAATTCTTTTTTATTAGCCGATTCTACTTTTTTTGTGTCTATTTTTCCGTCAGAAATATCCGCAGAATTTTCTGGAGTTTTTTCTGCGTTTTCTTTTGTTGAATTTTCTTTTTTTTCTGCTTTTTCTATAAATTCTACAAATTGATCAGAAGAATTTGTATCTGTTTCTGCAAACGAAACGTTTCCTCCAATTAAAAAAGCATATCCTATCAAACAAGACACAACACCAATGCTAAGTTTTCTTAGAGCATATCTAGGTTTTTTGCTAGAACATTTGGCTCTTTTTTTAGCAATAACTTTACTAAAAATTTCGTTATTCATCGTTTTACATCTCCTTTTGAATATTTTATTGATTGCAACAAAATTAAAACGATAAGTAGTAGTATTTTGATTTTTTTATATTGTTTATAACACGCACTACTATTTATATAGTAGCATATTTGGTTTCAAATACAATAGAATTGTTAAATTTTTTACGCCACAAAAACCTGCTAACAAAAGTCAAGCATAACCTGAAATTAATTTCAGGTTATTTGATTATTTGAGTAATTAAATTAGTGCATGGCAAACAAACCGAG
>QWCB01004134.1_pt1 | contig 10429 bp, 6 predicted proteins | sample 1972511 | NCBI WGS metagenome assembly QWCB01 (sample SAMN09866719, study PRJNA288562) | Human gut metagenome isolate term5_stool, whole genome shotgun sequencing... | isolation source: gut | host: Homo sapiens | place: USA: California
GCTGATGGCTCCACCGCTACCGTCGTTGGTGCTCTCACTGGCCTGAACCGCGTTGAGAAGATTGTTCGTATCAATGGCCGCGGCATCGACATGCGTGCTCAGGGGCGTAACCTGTTCCTGCTGTACAAGGGTTCTTTCACCTTTACCGCGTTCCAGCACACCGTGGGGGAATTCCTGTTCTCCCCGGACTGGAATCCGCAGGACAGCCCGGATTTGACTCTGCGCGGCAGTGTCGGCGCACTTATCTTTATTCTGGGCTCGCTGATGACCTGTTTCCTGGGCCTGGCCATCGCTACGCCTTTCGCGTTGGGAGCCGCCGTGTTCATTACAGAGATTGCTCCCCGCGCGGGTGAGCGCCTGTTCCGCCCCGCGGTGGAACTGTTCCTCGGCATTCCTTCCGTGGTTTACGGCTGGGTCGGCTTGACCGTCCTGGTGCCTTTTATTCGTGACTTTTTTCACGCCCCCCTGGGCGGCTATTCGGTCCTAGCGGCGGGCATCGTCCTGGCGGTCATGATTTTCCCGACCATCACCACCGTTTCCGCCGACGCGATTACCGCGGTTCCTTACGATTATCGCGAGGCGGCCTACGGCTTGGGTTCTACCCGCTGGCAGTCGATTTACCACATTGTCCTGCCCGCGGCCAAGAAAGGCATCTTGACCGGCATTATTCTGGGTCTGGCCAGGGCTTTTGGCGAGGCTCTGGCGGTGGCGATGGTTATCGGCAAGACTCGCGCCCTACCGGCCGATATTCTCTCTCCGACCAGTTCGCTGACCACGGCGATTACCGCCGACATGGGCAACACCACCAACGGCGGGGAACACAACTCGGCGCTGTGGACCATGGCTTTGCTGCTGTTCCTCATCTCGATGTTCTTTATCTTTGTGATCCACATCATCGGCGCGGAAAGGAAGCAGAATCAATGAGTACCGCTACGACTACCGCTTCGGGTCTTTCCGCCCAGATGGAACACCGTATTCGCCGTGCCAAGAGCGTCAACAACCTGATGACCGGCGTCTTTGGCGCTATCGGGGGTTTCTTCCTGATGTTGATTGTGGCGCTGGCGGCCTACATCGTGGTTCGCGGCCTGCTGAGTTTTGACCCCATATTCCTCAGTTTCACCCGTGACGGCATCATGAACCAGGTGTTCAACACCGTTTACCTGGTGTTTTTGTCCCTGATTGTGTCCGTCGCCCTCGGTGTTCCCGCCGGAATCTACATGGCTGAATACGCTCCAGAGAACCGCTGGACCGGGTTCATTCGCATCTCTATCGAGTCCCTGTCCTCCCTGCCCTCCATCGTGGTCGGCCTGTTCGGTTACCTGGTCTTTATCCTGATGGTGGGCCAACAGTGGAACCTGCTGGCCGGCGCTTTAGCGGTTTCAATTCTGAACCTGCCCCTGGTCACCACGTCTACCGAGTCGGCTCTCCGGGCGCTACCACAAGACCTGAAGTACGGTTCGGCGGCCTTGGGTGCGACCCACTGGACCACCATCGTGCGGGTGCAGCTCCCGGCGGCTCTCCCCCACCTGATGACAGGGGTGGTGCTGGCGGCCGAACGCGGTTTCGGGGAGGCTGCCGCCCTGCTCTACACCGCCGGTATGTCCACCAACATCAACTGGTCCTCCACGGACATCACCTCCCCCACCAACGCATTCAACCCCATGCGTCCCGGCGAGACCTTGTCGCTGCACGTGTGGGCCATGCGTACCGAAGCGGTGGAACCCAACGCGGTGGACATCGCTAACTTCTCTGCCGCGGTGCTGGTGCTGATTGCCCTCCTGTTCTCGATTTTGGCTCGCACCATCACGAAACGGGTTCACGCCAGCCTGGCGGGCCTGTCTGACCAGGCCTCCAAGGGCGGCAAAGGCAAGTGGCGTAAGGCCAACTCCGACACTCCCGTCCCCACTGCTGACACGGTGAACCATGCCGAACCGACTATTGACGCGTCGAACTTCACCGACCGTTTCCACACTGATAAAGAAAAGGAATAATCACTCATGACTGCGCAAACCAACGTCCTGGAGTCCCCCACTGCGCCCAAAATTTCCACCACCGCCAAGTTTTCCGCGCGTGACCTGCACCTACATTACGGCGATTTCGAGGCTCTCAAGGGAGTCAACATCGACATTCAGCCCCGCAAAATCACGGCTTTGATTGGCCCCTCCGGCTGCGGCAAGTCGACCTTCCTGAAAACCTTGAACCGAATGAATGACCTGGTCAAGGGCGTTAGCATCACCGGTCAGGTACTGCTGGACGGCGCGGATATTTTCAAGGATATGGACGCCATCGCCCTGCGCAAGCGGGTGGGCATGGTGTTCCAGCAGCCCAACCCGTTCCCCAAGTCGGTCTTTGACAACATCGCCTACGGGCCGCGCATTAACGGGATTCGCAATCACCGGGAACTGAGCGAAATCGTGGAGCGTTCCCTGCGTCAAGCCGCGATTTGGGACGAGTTAAAGGATCGCTTAAACAAGTCCGCCGTGGGGCTTTCCGGTGGTCAGCAGCAGCGCCTGTGCATCGCCCGCGCTTTGGCTACCGAACCGGACGTTATCTTGATGGACGAACCGACCTCTGCCCTCGACCCCATCTCTACCTCCAAGATTGAAGAACTGGTCGTGGACCTGGCTCGGGATTACACCATCGTGATTGTGACCCACAACATGCAGCAGGCTTCGCGCATCGCCGACAACACGGCGTTCTTCCTGCTGGGCGAACTGGTGGAGTACAACGACACAGAAACCCTGTTCAGCGTACCTTCGGACCAGCGCACCGAGGACTACATCACGGGTCGGTTCAGCTAACACTGTTTTCGCGTGCCCCGGCGAACCCCGCTGGTGCGCGACCGGGAAATACAGTTCTGAGTTATGAAACAGAAAGTAGAGAGGTAATGCGATCCCGATTCGATCAACAACTCATGCAGCTCAACGAAATGCTGGTGCAGACCGGAGAGCTCTGTGAACAGGCCATCAGTCAGACCATGGTGGCCCTGTCCAGTTCCAGCGATGAAATCGCCCGTGAAGTAATCCGGGCTGATGCCCACATCGACCAGATGGAGCGAGACATTGAGCACCTGTGCCTGAAATTGCTGTTGCAACAGCAGCCGGTGGCGGGGGATTTACGCCAGGTTTCCGCCGCTCTCAAAATGATTACCGACATGGAACGTATCGGCGATCAGGCCGCGGATATTGCGGAAATCGTGAAGTCTACGGATATGTCCCTGGTGCGGGGATTCCCTAAGATTCCTCAGATGGCTGCGAAAACGTCCGAGATGGTCCACGATGCGGTCCGGTCTTTTGTCGACCGCGACCTAGCTTTGGCAACCGCCACCCAGGCGGCGGACGACGCGGTAGACCGGATGTTTGATGAGGTCGCCACCGAGATGATTGATTTCATTGTGCATGCTGACGCGGCGGACGCCCAAAAGGCTATCGACGTCATCATGATTGCCAAATATCTGGAACGTATCGGCGACCACGCCACGAACATCGCCGAGTGGGTGGATTTCTCGATTACGGGGGTACACGATGTCAGCTTCGACACAAAATCCGCCTGAATCGGGCGCTCCCTGGAATAATGGAAGTGTGATTTATTTTGTCGAGGACGACCTGAACATTCGGGATTTGGTCGTTTACACCCTCGGTTCCACCGGGTTTACCGCACGGGGCTTCGCTGATTATCGGGAATTTCGCGAAGCGATGGCGCAGCTGCTCCCGGAAATGATTTTGCTGGACATTATGCTGCCTGGCGTTGATGGTATCCAGATTCTGCGCCGGATTCGGGCTAATCCTGAAACCGAGGGCATTCCGGTCATCATGGTTACAGCGAAAGGCGCCGAGTTCGACAAGGTCAAGTCCTTGGACTTGGGGGCTGACGACTACATCACCAAGCCGTTTGGCATGATGGAGTTGGTGTCGCGAGTCCGGGCGGTGCTGCGCCGCGTGGCTCGTCCCGCCGACCCCACTGATGAGGACGAGGAAATCCTCACCATCGGCACTATTGACCTGAACCTGCCCCGCCACACGGTCGCGGTTGAGGGCCAGGAGGTGAAACTGACCCTAAAGGAATACCAGCTGTTAGAGGAACTCATGAGCCAGCCGGGGATACTGTTTTCCCGCGACAAACTGCTGGATTCCATCTGGGGATACAGTTTCCACGGCGAGACGCGCACGGTTGACGTGCATATTCGCACGCTACGCAAGAAACTCGGCCCGGCCGCAAAACACATTGAAACCGTGCGCGGCGTCGGCTACAAGATTTCCGAATGAGGGCGCTGTTAGCGTAATCGCCATCGAATCAAGGGAGATTATATGCGACGCAAGATTCTGGGGGCTATCTCAAGTATTTCCGCCATAGCTCTGGTGCTTGCTTATGTCGGCTCTGTCGTGTTCTTTTATGGGGTCAATCGCGCCAACATTTTGGATGCCCTGACCGAGGAAGGCAACCTGTTGGCGCTGAGCCTGGAACACCATACCGACGACATTCAGATCCAGATGCTCAACGAATTCCATCGCCAGACCCCCGGGGTTCGCCTAACTTTGGTAGCCGGTGACGGTGAGGTTCTCTATGATTCCGAAGTTCCCGCCGCTCAGATGGCCAACCACGCGAGCCGGCCTGAGATTGTCTCAGCTTTGAGACGCCAGGCTTCCGGGTTGGGATCCGATATCGTGGTGCGTGATTCTGACACCCTCGGCGAGGATATGTGCTACTACGCGCGGGCTATCCCGTCGGGCAAAATCGTCCGGGTGGCGCGTCCCGTCCGCACGTTTTATGCCACGGCTCTGTCCGGGTTGCCGATTTTGGGCGGCATTGCCCTGGGTGTGTTCGGGCTGTCTTTCCTCATTGCGCGGCGTCAGGCTCGCCTCATTGTCGAGCCGCTGGAACAGATTGACCTGAACCACCCGCTCTCGGGCACCCCTTATGACCGCGACCGGCTGCCCGAGATTGGGCGGCACACCGGGGTGTTCGGGAACTCCAGCGTTTTCGGCGGCGGAGGGGTGTTCGGTTCGGGGGCCTACACCGACACGAAACCGGAAGACCAGCCGAGCCATTCTGAGTCGGCGGAGCCTCCCCTGCCCCACACTATGCTCCAGGCCTACGGCAAGGACCACGAAACGGTCCCGATTTACCCCGAGTTCTTGCCACTGCTGCAACGTCTGGAACATCAAAATCGGGATAAGGAAGCGGCCGCGCGTTCTCGCCGCGAGTTTTCCGCTAATGTGTCTCACGAGTTGAAGACCCCGCTGACCTCTATCTCTGGATATGCCGAGATTATTCGTAATGGTTTGGTGAAGGACGAGGACATTCCGGGCTTTGCCGAGCGCATTCACCAGGAGTCCTCCCGCCTGCTGGACCTGATTGGCGACATCATGGAGCTGTCCCGGCTGGACGAGGGCGGTCTGCCGGCAGAAGCGGGGGAGGTCGAGTTGTTTGATTTGTGCCGTACGGTGGTGGAGCGGCTGCAGCCTCGCGCCGCGTCTTTCGATGTGAAGCTGACACTGTCCGGTTCGCACACGACGCTCACCGGGGTGGAGCCGCTCTTGGGTGAGATGGTGTATAACCTGGTGGACAACGCGATTAAGTACAATCGCGAGGGCGGTGAGGTGAACGTTTGGGCGGGGACGCATCTGGGCAGGCCCCAGCTGATTGTGACAGACACGGGTATCGGGATTCCTTACGAGGATCAGGAGCGCGTGTTTGAACGCTTTTATCGGGTGGATAAGTCCCATTCGCGACAGACCGGGGGGACCGGTTTGGGGCTATCTATCGTCAAACACGCCGCTATCTTGCATTCGGCGGAAATCACGGTTAATTCGACCCCGGGCCAGGGCACGCGCATCGAGGTGACTTTCCCGGACGCGGCCTGAGTTTGGCGGCGGTGGGCGGGAGGAACCGCGTCGCTGATTCGGGGCGCGGCCTGGGGCTGCCTGTGGGCGCGTGTCATAGTTGAAGGTTAGGGTAAGCTGGTTTTTCAGGGTAGGGACAGATAGAATGAACACGGTAGTGTTTTCCCAGATTTCTGGAAAGCAGGCGAAATGTTGTTGTTGAGGGTAGGGAGTCCCCGTGCGAATTTCCATTAAGCAAACCGTGTCTTGGATACTGGCGCTGGCACTGGTACTACCGGGGGCGATAATTCTTTCCCCGCCCTGGGAGGCTGGTGCCGTTGAAACCGGCACACCTCCGGAGTCTCTGAGCGCGGAACCGGTACAGGTGCCGACGGGTCAAGCCGCGGCGGATGCCATTGCGAATCCGGCGCAGCCAGAGATTTACACCCTGCGTAGCGACTATATGATTCCAAAAGGTACAGAAAATATCGTCAACTACCAACCCTACGTAGCCACCGTGGGAGCAGACGCTACCCCAGAAGAACAGGGCAAAGTCGATAAGACCATCAAGCTACCGGTTTTCCCCGGCTATGGTATGCCTACTGATAGTACGAATCAGCCAATAACTCAATACGACATCAACTACCAAGGTGTCGTGAATGCCGCCAAAACCTCCGGGAGCACTACGGGTGACGACGTTTATGGAAAAGTTCACCAGGCGGAAAAACCGTATATATATAAAGGCCATCCTGGAACCGTTACAGTAAAGCACGTGTTTCAGGAATTACGAAAAATTAATGAATATGGTAAAAAGCCGGGAACGAACGTCGACATTACCACTACACAAAGCGGACCAATTGGTTCCCAGCCTGTCATCAAGACCTTACCTGATGATGAGATAGCTGGTTTCGTGCCCGAAGACAAAAATATGAAGGTTTTAATTACGCAGCAAAATCGCAGCGTGGAAATGCGTTACAATCGCGCCTACTTTGCTGTGACATATGACACCAAGGATGGGACTGCGGTGCCCAGTCGTACCCTGTATTATGGACAAGAAATTCCCGCCATCAAGAGCACTGATATCCCCACCAGAATTGGATCTAAGTTAAAAGGCTGGAAGCCATCTGTCGATTTGCAAGGCACTTTGAATGGGACAGAAACTACATTTAGGGCTAATGAAATCATTAAAGACAGCTCCGGAGCCCCTCTCAAAGATTTAAACGCCAAACTAATCATGCCGGCCCAACATATAAAGTTCACCGCGGTTTGGGATGATAATCCGCAGGCTGATTATGCGATTCAATTTTGGACGGAAAAAGCTGATTATGCTGATGACGCTACTCTCTTACAAAAGTATGAATTCGTGGGCACTCACGTGTACCGGGATGCGGACACAGGTTACCGTCCGAATCTGGAGGAAGAGAACATCAAAGGGGTGGAATTCCCCGACTTGGATAAAGCGCGTTTACAGAAAATTTGGAATGGGGATACATTCGGTGGTCGATATCCCTTCCTATATCTCAATAAGTTCTACAAGTACAATAAGACTTTAACTGATAAAAAAAATGCTGATCCGGATACACCCAGTGAGGTAAAGCCCGTTTCTGCTACCGGCAAGACCGTCTATAACATCTATTTCGACCGACAGGTCTATGACCTGTACTTTACGAAATCCAACTCTAGAAATGATGATAGTACTCTCTATCCTCAAATTTGGCGACATGGCGAACAATTGGGTGGACCAGGAACCCCAGCCCCATACCACTTCAAAGCCAGATTTAACCAGCGCATGTTAGACTGGCCCAATGATGCCCTAGAAACTAAGGGATTTGCTGAAGGTAAGCAAAGCTATGGGTGGGGGCCCAACTTCTTAGATCCGCATTGGATATGGCGCGACACTCCTCCTTACCGGTTATCGGCTGATGAGTTCGTGGATGTTCAGGAAACAGGTAGAACGAACCTATACACCAACGAAATTTATGCTGGCGATGGTGTCACTATCCCGGTTAATCTGCTGGCCAATCCAAAAACGTTCACCACGCTCTCTTTTGGCATCTCGCAAGAAGGTGGTTCAAGTAGAGGCGCGCCGATACCTCACCACATGGATTTTTGGATGGATGGTTTTAAAAAAAATCCCGACTGGGATGGCAGGGATCCCGAAAAAGAATATGAAAAAATTATTGACTACGATCTTTATAGAAGCAAAGCTGATACAGGTGATCCCAACTACGGTCATAAGGCTCCCGTAGTCCAAGGCTTTACCCCTTATAAAACGTCTGAACATACGATGCTGTATAGCGAAGACGAATTTGAAGATTTAAACGATGAGCGGGATGACATAACACCTCTCCCCGAGGAAAAAAAGGTAATAGACCCTTACGGAAATGAGGTCACCAAGGGTCGTTTGAATTTTATAAGTTACTTTTACAATAATACCGATGAGTGGGGTGACGCTGACGGAGTCGACCCATTCGATACAAATGGTTATATTCGTTTCTATTACAAGCGTAATAAGTATAAATTGCGTTTCAATAATGACCCCGCCACCATCAAAGCTGACAGCGAATATAATGCAAGCAATCAGACAGATATCTTTTATCAAAAGACTTTACAGGATTTGAATCTTGATGACGTTGACACTTTGGTAGACATGGGTCTAACGGATCTTTTAGAACAGGATAGCGAGGGAAACTATCAAGTTAAACGACCCGCCGGACTCGCGCCCAATATGGTATTCAAAGGCTGGGCTCTGGACCCTGCCGGACAGAAAATGGTTTTTAACAGCAAGGAAACCATGCCCGCTCACAACCTGGTCCTCTACGCCAAGTGGGAAGAACCTGACTATAAGTGGAAGGTCACTTTTGACCCGGCAGGCGGCACTTTAGATTCAATTGACGCCAAATACCTCGCGACAGAGCAAAAAACCATCCAGGAGACACCCGGCGACCCTACCAGTGAAGTTAACTACCCTCAGAAGACCGTTACTCCGGGCGCTGCTCCAAGTGACCCACAGGTATTCACCGTGTTGCATCGGCAAAAACTGGTAGCGCCTAAAAAACCCACGCGGGAAGATTATTCTTTCCTGGGATGGGAAGTGTTGCACTACCAGAAGGACGCCCAGGGCAACTACACCAACAAGTTTGATAATTCTTATCGTAAGCGATATATCGTCCCCGAGCTGTATTCTTTTGGAAATGATGTGGTGGATCCCATTTATCTGCGGGCAGTTTGGGTGAAAAGAAATTTCGAAAAGGTACTGGTGTATCACCACTTCTTGGATAGCCAATACCGTATCGACCCGAATAATCCTGCTAAAATCATACCCTTAGAAGAACGTGCCGGCCACTTTGCGGTGTCATATGCTTCTCAACTAAGCGGGACTTGGCTCCTGGCTCAACATGAGGAACTGCTGAAGACTAAAGATTCGCAGCTTAAGGAACTCTACACCGAATACAACAATCGTATGCAGTACGATAACACCGGTTTCCAAATGCTCAGAGTTGAGCCGAAACAAATTATGGACAACACTGGAAACCTTGTAGATAATCCCAACTACGCTAACAATGTCTTCCACTATTTCTATATTCCTTTCCGGACCCGCAACTACAAGGTTAACTACTTGGACGAAAGAGGCCAGGCTGAATGGAAACAAGCCACTACCCCAGCTGCGAAACAGGAAGTTATTAAAAAATACAGCATCCTTGCGTCTGATAATGTTGTCAGTAAGGCAAGACATTATGATGCACGGAACTACAAGCCGATTAGCGGGTGGAAACTCACCTCCGCGCCGCAGCAACAGCTCTTTTACGATGTAGATGAAAACACCAATAAGCTAATCGGTATTAACGGCACCGGTTCCGATGAAATCACCTTCTTTTAATGTAATACCTTCAATTTCTACGGTACGTGTCTTATAATCCACATTGATAGCACCAGCACCGGATACGCAGCATTTACCCATACCACGGGCCACAACTGCAGCGTGAGAAGTCATGCCGCCACGTGCGGTCAGGATGCCTTCGGCGACAGCCATACCTGCCAAGTCTTCCGGAGAAGTCTCTATACGTACCATTACTACTTTCTTACCATCGGCGGCCCATTTAGCTGCATCATCGGCGAAGAACACAATCTGACCGGTAGCAGCACCCGGAGAAGCGGGCAAACCACGAGTCAAAACTTTTGCTTCTTTCAAAGCTTTCTTATCGAACACAGGGTGGAGAAGTTCGTCTAATTTATTAGGTTCGCAACGCTCCAACGCTGTTTTTTCATCAATCATTCCCTGACGCAACAAGTCCATGGCGATTTTTACCATAGCTGCTCCGGTACGTTTACCGTTGCGAGTCTGCAAAAACCATAATTTCCCTTCCTGTACAGTAAATTCCATATCCTGCATATCGCGATAGTGGTTTTCCAATTTGGTCTGCAGGGCATCCAGTTCTTTGTAGATTTCCGGCATGGCTTCTTCCATAGAGGGATATTTGGCTATGCGTTCTTCTTCAGAAATACCGGCACGTTCTGCCCAACGCTGAGAACCGATTTTTGTGATTTGTTGCGGGGTACGGATACCGGCTACAACATCTTCACCTTGTGCGTTGATCAAATATTCG
>QWCB01005598.1_pt1 | contig 10423 bp, 5 predicted proteins | sample 1972511 | NCBI WGS metagenome assembly QWCB01 (sample SAMN09866719, study PRJNA288562) | Human gut metagenome isolate term5_stool, whole genome shotgun sequencing... | isolation source: gut | host: Homo sapiens | place: USA: California
AGTCCTGCACCGGCTAAACCGGCTTTTATTGATGTTTTAGCATTTTGTTTAAGTATTGTTTGTGATAACATTTTAGTTCCTTGATTGGCTAATAATCCTCCTATTATTATTAATGAAGCATCGGTTGGTCCGCTATATAATTTATCATTACTGCTTGTAGGTGCATTTGCATAATCAGATAATCCGACTGTTGTAGTAGGTATGGCTAGAGAACTTACTTTATTACTGTCTTTTTGTAAGATTACTTTACTGCCTTCATAAATCATTCCTCCGGTTTCTTTAACTACACTTCCGCCAATTTTACCCATCGGAAAAAACCATAAGCTCATATCACCTAAACCTTGTGCTTCATTTGGATTATAGTTGCTATTATAAAACTGTTCTTTTGTAGCACTGAAATAATTTGTAGGAGTAAATTCTTCTTTATAAGTATCTAAAAATTTTAATCCTTGAGATTTATTAATCAAAAAGCTTACAGCCATATTTAGTTCATCTTCACTGAAATTCGGTCTGTATAGCTCATCCATCTTATAAACTTATTTGACCAAAAAAATTTATTCTTTTCTAATTTATAATTAAAGTATATTCTTCCTGAAACAATAGATAGTAACAATATAAAAATATGCTTTTGATAATCAAATAAAAAATAAAAGATAAAATAATTTATAAATAGAAAAGGCAATATTGATAAAATTACAGGTTTAAATTCTATATTATCTTTTTCTTGTTTATATTGAGAATTTTTTATAGAGTCATCAATTAATTTACTGTATTTTTTAAAAATATTCATTTTAAATTCCACTTTGTATAGTTGAGCTTGATGCTAATAATATATTGTTAAAAAATAGACTTATAAATAGTAATAAATTTAAGATAAATTTCATTTTTTACTCTTTTTGTATTTTTCAATCAATTCTCTTTCTATTTTATCAATTCTTTTAAATTCTTTGTTTTTCTTTTTTTATTTTTACAAAATAATAAACTACTAAAATAGCAAAAATAAAAAATAAAAGTAAAATACTTTTAAAATCTACATTTACCCATCCACGAAAATAATATTTACCAGTAAAAACAGACAATAAAAGTTCTATAAAAAGGACAAAAATAGTAATTTGCATAGAATATTTTATATGGATAAAATATTGCATAAATTATTTTCCTTTGATTATAAAATTAAAATTGTCTAAATTGTCATAGATATAGTATATTTTCCCAAAGTTTGTTTCTGGTGGCATGCTTTTGTTAAATATATCATTTGCAATTTCAAACCCAGCTGTTCCATATACCCAAACTCTTGGATCTGATATAGCATTTCCAAACCAATAAGCATTATTAGGCATAGTATAATTTATTGGTTTTGTTGTTGATATGGATTTATTATTTACAAACATTTTATAATTTCCTGTAAGTTTTTCATTTTTTATTTGTCCATATATTGGTTGCTTGGTTATGCTATCATATCCAACTTGTATAAATTCCTGATTTTTAGAATTTATTATAACATTTTTAGTAGTATCAAATTTATATCCTTTAGGTAAAGAGCTGTTTATATTAGAAACTATTTTATTATCTATTTTAAGGGATAAGTCTTTATAAGCTTTACTTCCACTTTTTATACCTTTGCTTATACCAACTCCGACACTTGGTATTACTACTGGAGCTAAACTTCCTGTAAGTTCTCCGTAATGTCTATTTGTATTTGTGGTATCATTTAAAAACTTATCTAAATTTGCTTTTTCATAAGTTTGTCTTAGGTTGTTTCCGTATTCATATCCGGAGTTTATAGGATTTAGCATTGCAATTAACATATCTTTTGCAGTATTTAATGGATTGGTTATTACTTGATGAGTTAAGTCCTTATATGGTTTATATGCTCCTTGTGCTAGATTTAAACTAGATATCTTGGTATTGTTTGTTATGCCATCAATTCCAAGATATTTATTATAAAAGTCTTTGTTTTCTGTGTAGCCTTTTAAATTCGAATATCTGTTATAGTATTGTTCTTTTGTAGCAAAGCCAACTCCTGTTAATTCATTATTATCTATAAATGTAGTTTTAGAATAGTCTAAATTGTTTTTTATAAAATCTTGAGAATTTAATACTTCAACAGCTTTATCTTCATCCAAATTTTTAATATAAAACTCATTTGCATCATTATCTACTAAAGCATAATATCCTTTAGCTATTATATTTGTAGCTTCATCTAAAGATATGTTTTTCTTTTTGGCATAAAGTTTTGATAATTCTTTTATTTTTTTCATATCTCCTTTATGCAACTGCCTATTATTAAGTTCAGCACTTGTTGTAAGATTATATCCTTGCTTTGCTCCAGCTTCACTATTTATTAAAGCTCCTGTCAGAATTCCTGTCAGTTGTGAAGTTAGAATTTGTTCAATCTTTGCTATTTGTTACTACTCCTATATCTCCTGCTTTATTAAATAGATAGTTTCCTGTGCTAGAAGATATATTAGATAATAAAGAGTCTTTAAAATTTGTTCCATAAATTCCACTTTGTATGGCTGAGCTTGATAAAGTATTTGCTATATCGGCATATGATATATCTAAATAATTTGAGCTTATTAAATTTGAATTTGTTAAGTAAGTAGAACTATTTATATATGAGCTTGCCATACTACCGATTCCTGCACTTAAGGCTGATTTGGTTAAAGAGTCAATATCAAATTTAACTTTACCGTTTGATAATATCATATTACTAGCTTGAATAGAAGTATTTGTTATTACTGCATTTGTTACGGCTGCTGTTGTAGCTGCACTTGCTCCTGTAGTTCCTAAACTTGCTGCAAATGCACTTCCAGCTCCTGCTGTAAGATAAGTAGTTACTGCTGTAGCTATAAGTGTTCCTATTCCACTTAGAGTTGTTGTTTTATCATTCCACTCCTTTGAGTTTAGAGTAGCTTTTATTTGATTAATATCTTTTATATTTAAGGTTTTGTTTGAACTTAATTCTTTTAATACATTTTCTTTAAGCTCAAATGAGTTTAAAGAATTTGAAATTTTATCATATGTTTTAGTATCGAGTTTATTTGTTATATCTTTACCGTTTAATATAAACTTATTATCTACTTCTATAACTGCAGGAATTTCTATTTCTTTTATACTTCCTTTATCTTCAATTGTTGCTGTAATGATTCCTGATTTGGTTTTAAATTCGGTATGAGAATTTGTTTCTTTGGATGAGATTAAATTTAATAATTTTGCTTGAATATCAATGTTTGTTGATTTTAAATTTGAAGCTATTACATTTATATTGTTTGCTTTTAAATTTATACTATTTGCACTAAATAAATTTGATGAGCTTTGAGAGATAGTTGTATCGTTTAGTTTGGATGAACTTTTACTAAGACCTCCAAAGCTTGATTTATCAGTTTGTTTGTCGTAGTAATTAGTATAAGAAGCTGAAGCTATATTTATATTGCCGTTATTTGAAACGATAGATATAGTGCCTTTATTACCGTTTTTTGAATTATTTATATTATCGTTTAAATCTTTTTTATTTGAACTTTGATTTGCAATTAAATTTACGCTTTGTAAATTTATGCCATTGTTTGCATTGATATAAATATTTTCCCCATCTATATTCGAGCTTTTTACGTTTTGCTCTAAAGATTTTATAAGTTCCGTTTTTTTAGACATAAATCCTTTTGAAGTTGATTTTATTTCATTGTAATCACTGTTTGTTGATGAAAGAATATTTATATTATCTCCTGCATTTATTTCTATATCTTTATTTGAGTTTAAATTTGAGCTTATTAAAGTTATATCTTTATTTGCCTTTAATAAAATATTTTCTTTTGCAAATAGGTTTGATCCTATGTTATACTCATACTCTCTTTTATAATATCCCCCGCTCATAGAAAAATCATATGAGCCTTTATCTTTTACAGTCTTACTTAAGATATTGTTATTTGCAAACAGGGCTATATTTTTATTTGAGTTTATGTTTGAGCCTATTAGATAGATACTATCTTTTGCATTTAATACTGTATCACCTTTGGTTGAAGTAATAGTTGAAATATCTGCTATATTTGTAAAGCTTTCTTTCCCATAATAGTGAGTTAAAGTATTTATACTTGATAAGGTTTGATTTACAATATTATTTGCATTTAGATATACGCTTCCTGCCTTGATATATGAAGAAAGATTTAAGATATCATTATTTGCATTTAGAATTAACTCATTATTTGCCTTTATATCTGCAAATTTATTTGTAATGTTATTTGCATTTATCTTTATGTAGTTATTACTTATAATGCTTGAGTAGTTATTTAAGTCTCCATCTATATTAAGAGAAATTCCATCTCCTGCATAAATTAAAGATGAAGCATCTACCGGCTTACCATCTTTAAATAATATACTTTTTAAAGCGCTGTTTCTAAAGTTATAAATATAAGTTAGTTTATTATGCATATAATCACTATTTGGAATATTTTCATCAAATATGTAGCTAGTATTTAAGTAGTAATGTCTTTTATCAGTAGGATTTATTTTATTATCTTTAAAGATCGGATTTTTAGCGTTAATAATAAAAACATTATCTTTACTTAATGATACGGTTCGGGTTAAATCCTGTTTATTTAAATCTTTTGATTCGTATTGGTTTTTAAAATCTTTATTTTCAATATTGTTTGAGTCGATGTTTTGATGTGAGATTAATGTTTGATTGTATCCAAGCAGTGATTTATATGATATATCCTTATCGTCTTTCATAAAATCAGGTGTTTTATTTATTATTATATCTGTGCTATTTGGTTTGCCGTTATCAAGATTTGTTAAAGTTCCGGTTATTTTACCGTTTGCTGCAAATATAGATGAATATCCTGTAAGCGAATAGTTTTTTTGTTTGGTTGAAGTATAGCCGCCTTTACCGCTGTGGCTTTTATGTTTCCATCTGTATTCGCCTTTAGCAGTCATCTCATAATTAAGATCAAGTCCTTGATTAATTAAATTCGTATCTTTTAAATTTATATCCTTGTTTGCAAATACTATGCTTTTATCATTTAATAAATTATTTGTTAAGAAATTTATATTGCCTTTTGAAATTATGTTTGAAGGTCTGAATTTGGCCAAGCTGTCTTTATCTATATGCTCTTTAGTGAAAGTGTATCTTATTTCCCTTCCCTCTTCTTTTTTATGCGGTTTACCTCTTGAAACTGTTATTTGATTATTTTTTATATCTATATAGATATTTTTTATAAATTTTTCCGATTCTCCTGGTAAATTTTCATTATTAAATTCGGTTAATACATATAAAGTTTCATCTAAAGGTGTTAATTTTTTAATAAGTTCGTTATTTAATGTTTTATCATCTATCTGATTATTATATTTATCTAAAATTTCATTTTTTATTTTTAATACTGTATTTTTATCGACACTTAAATTTAAAACCGCATTGCTGCATTCAAATCCGCCCCAACCATCACATCCTAAATATATTGTTTTTTTGATTTTTTCTTTTACCACTTTAAGTTCATCAAGTGATTTATTGTTAAGCTCTTTAACATTTATACTCATATCACCTCTAGAATACATTAAAGATGAGAGATTATCTATTTTAGAGCTTTTATAATTTTTATAGTTATCATCATTTAAAATTAAAATATTGTCATCTGAAATTTTATCTTTTGCATAAAAGATATTTAGGTTTTTATCCGATATTATATTTGAGCTATCTTTATTTATAAGATTATTTGTATTTAAAATCATATCATCTTTACTATAAAGAGTTGATTTATCTATATTTAAAATATCGTTTGAATTAATTATCAAAGCTTTGTTTGAATAGATATTTGCTTTATTGTTCATTAAATAATTAGAGTTTATAAAAAGATTTTTATTTGATGCTATTTCGCCAAAGTTATTTAAATTTAAATATGAGTTTAAACTCATATCATTTAATGAGTGAATAGTGCCTTTATTTGTTATATTATTTGCATTTATTATAAGGTTATTGTTTGATATAAGCTTTGTATTATTTATAAAATCATCTGTTGTTTTTATAAAGATATCTTTATTTGCATAAAAGCCACCATTATAATCTATAGTATCTTTTGTGATTAAAGATAAATTATTTCCTGCTTGAAGATTTCCGTGATTACTGTATTTATCGGTATTTATAAATAGATTTTTATTTGAGATGATAAATCCATCTTTATTATTAAGAAGTGATGATTTTAAATCAAGATTTAAAGAAGATCCTATATATCCTAAAGTATTATTTAAAGAGTTTTTAAGATTTATATTTAAAAAGCCGCCTGATATAATATTTCCGTTTGAGTTATTTAAATTAACGGAAGTTATTTTTAAATCTTTTGAGAAAATTCCTTTATCCGAAGTATCTTTATTTATAATATCGTCTGCTTTTATAAAAGCACTGTTTGAGGCATATATCAGATTTCTGTTATTTAGCATATCCGCTTTTATATCAAGACTATCGTAAGATATAATGTTTGAATCTTTGTCATTATTAATTAAAGAAGAATTGATAGCAATATTTTTTGCTTTTATATCGCCTTGATTTTTTATCTCTTTAGAGGCTATATTTAAATTATTATTTGAAACTATTTCTTTGTTTGTATAAAGACAACTTGCTTTTATAAAAGCATTGCCGCCTGATAATAACGAACTTAGATTTAAATTTAAATTATTGTTTGAGTTTATATTTATGATATTGTTTGAAACAATGTCGGATTTATCCGAATTAAGATCGTTTAAAACTCTTATGCCGATACTGCTATCCGCTATAAATTTCGAAGTCGTTAAAAACATATTGTTTGAATAAGTATTTATTTTATTTGAGCTTAAAATAGAGTTTATATTATTTATATCTTCTTTTACATTCAGACTTATATTTTTATTCGATGAAATTCTGGAGTTTAGATTATTTATATCTTTGTTTGCATTTAAGCTTATATTATTGTTTGAAATGATTTGAGAATTTTCATTGAAGATATTTTCATTTGAAGTTAAACTTATATTTTTTAAAGATGAAATATTTGAACTGTTTTTATTATTTATATCCTTATTCGAGTTTATGAATAAATTTCCGTTTGAATGAAATTTTGAAGATTTTTGAGTAAAATCATTTAAATCAAGATTTACATCTTTATCTATTATGAAATTTGAGTTTTTATTATTTATAGAGTTTAATTTATCGTTTATACTTAAAATATTCAGATTTGAATTTTCATTAAAGATATCTTCGGATATATTTAAATTCAATTCGTTTGAAAGTATTTTAGAGTTTTCGTTAAAGATTGTATCTTTAACGATTATTTGACTTCGGTTGTTATTTTTATCTTTATCTTTATTTGTTGTGTTTTCTTTAGTGTCAGAGTTTGTATTTTTATTGTTATCTTTTTTATCTTCTTGATTGTTTAAGCTTTCTTTTCCGATGACGGAGTTTTTATTTATTAAATTGTTTGACCTGATATTCAGCTTTGAATCCGTTTGAATGATTGAGTTTTTATTGTTTATGCTGTTTGAGTTTATGTTTAGAGATTGTGATTTTAATAAAGCTTTGCTTTTATCGTTTCCTATATTTTTTATGTTTTCGGCTTTTATGTTTATATTGTTATTTGATATTATCTCGCCGTTATTTATTAAATTTCCGTTTGTGTCTATTTTTACGGAGCTATTTGCAATTATCTTACCTTGATTATTTACTCCAAGACCCTCTTTAGTTCCTATTAGTTTTATCTTATTTGCATACATTCCGCCAAGATTTGACGAATCGATTAAAAATTTAATATCTTCATCGTTTGATTTGTTGTTTGTTTTTGTATCTTTATCGCTACCGTTTAGCTTTGTTATTTTTTTATCTTCGGAAATGGAATTTTTACCGGTTATTATATTTATCTCATTTGCATGAATGTTTGCATTTATCTTTGTAGAATAAGAGATTATGTTTAAATAATCGCTTTCATCTTTTAAGCCGTTATTATTTATAGAAATTTCACCTTTATTTACATCTATTTTATTTAAAGCTCCATCTTTAAATTTAAGCTCTCCTGATGTTAGAGTAGTTGATTTGGAATTTATAAAATGAACTCCATCTATATCTATACCACTAGGATTTGCTATCATAAGATCAGCTTTATCACCTGCTATTTCTATATTTCCTTTTAAGCTACTTTTTTTATCTGAGTTTATCTTATTTACAATAAGTTTGGCTGAGCCTTCGCTTAGTCTTGGATTTGCATGTATATAGCCTCCTGTTATAGTATCTGCTCCATTTCTTGAATTATTAAGTATCGTTCCATCATCTGTTGTATTAAATTTAGAGTATTCGTTTATTGATACTCCTTTATTGTTTGGTTTAACGATATCAACCTGTATAGCATTATTTGGAGTTTTTAAAATGGTAGGACGACTTGCAATATTTGAGTTTTTATCTGGTAGAATTTCTGCAAAACTAAAAGTCGGTGTAAAGATTAAAGAAAAAGAAATTATGATACTTATAGGCAAAGACGGTTTTACACCGATTAGTTTTTTTGAAAATTTAGATTTAAATTTCATGTCCATCTCCATTAAAAATTATAATTTATAGAAAAATTTAAAACGGCATCATTGCTTTCATAAAATTCAGGTTTTTTTATAGGAAATCCAAGCAAAGCATCATAAGAGAGTGAGCCGTATTTGTTAAAATTTCCTTTTAAACCGATACCTGAGCCGATCAAAGTATTATCAGTCATATAATTTGAACTTTTTCCGCCTACCTTGCCAAAGTCAAAAGCTGCATAAATAAAATGATTATTAAATATGCCGTATTCCAAAGTATTTCTTATATAATACCCTCTATCTCCTACCAGGCTCATTTTACCGTCAAATCCTCTTACGCTGTAGTATCCGCCGATATTTAATCTTTCCTGTAAGGTTAGAGGAGTTTTATTCCACATTGAATGAATATTAAGATCATAAGTAAGCGGTATATTTGTTCCACTTTTTCTAAAACGAATATCGGAACTTATAGTTTCAAATCTATTTGTTCCTTCATTGTATTCTTCTTCAGGAGCCTGTAAAGACCCTCTTGCACCAGTTGCTTTTTTGTATGATAATCCTAAAGATAAAAAGCCGTTTTCTATAAAAAATTGTGAGTTTAGTCCTGCTTCATAACCTGCAGTTTTTCTTCTTTGATTGTCTAATTCATAATCTTCTATATAGTTTTTATTCTCTTTTTCCCAAAGTCTAAAAAATAAACTATTTTTTGAAATTTGATCTCTATAATATAAATAATTTAAAGTTAAATTTCTTCTTTTACTTTTTCCGCTATATTTATAAACTCCAAAAGCTCCAAGGATTGCTTGATCGTAATTATATCCGTATTCGTTAAAATCAAGTAAAAATCTGTCAAACGGAACCGAAAGTCCGTAATAAATATTATCACTTCCTCCTCTTCGGCTTTCATCGTTGATATTTTGTTCATCGGTTTTAAATATATTTTTTGAAAAAGATGAGTAAAAAATTTCATTAAAACCAAGTAAATTTAAAGCATTAATATTAAGTCCGCCCTGATATTTTCCTGTTTCTTTACTTCCTAAATTATCAAATGATAAAGAAAAGCTTAACGGACTTTTTTCATCTTTTGAAATATTTATATTGCTGTAATTTTCTTTTTTAGACGGTAAAATTTCTACGGAAACTTTACCTAAAGAAGCGTTTTGAATGGTTTCAAGAGCTTGTTCGATATCTCTTAAATTTAAATTTTTATCTTTTTTATCTCCGCCGAATGCACCGAATAATGAAATTTTATTTTTAGTGGAATTTTTATCATTTATATTAATAGTGTCTATTTTTCCTGGCATTATTTCAAATTTTAGAGTTTTACTTTTTAAATTTTGAGAAGGTAAATTTACGTAAGTCGTAATAAATCCGGCTTTTAAAATTTCATTATAAAAAGCGTTATAAATAATATTTATACTCTCTTGCCCTATACAGGTTCTGTATTTAAAGCTTACTTCTTTCAGAGCTTTTCTAAGATATTTTTTAAATTTATCGCTTTCATTGCCGATCAGTAACACTTCATCAATTTCAAAGCAAGGATTTTCATTTGGAATAATGGCTGAAATTTGATTTTGTTTGGGAGTTAAAATAATATTTGAACTCTCTTTTTGTCTTTCTATAAACTTTAATCTATCTTCTTCCTGCTTGGCTTGAGTTTGAGAAATATCATCCAGTGTATTTGCAAAAATGATAATTACAGATAAAATAAAAATAATAAATAAACGCATACGAAATTGTATGACAACAGTACTTAAGAAACCATTATAATTTAACAAGCATAAATTATTGTTTATTTTTAAAATTTAACTCAATTTTTACTCAAAATTTTATATAATTTTTGCAAAATTTAAGTAATAAAAAAGGACTGAAATGAGCGAATTTACACACTTGCACTTACATACCG
>QWCB01005394.1_pt1 | contig 10404 bp, 10 predicted proteins | sample 1972511 | NCBI WGS metagenome assembly QWCB01 (sample SAMN09866719, study PRJNA288562) | Human gut metagenome isolate term5_stool, whole genome shotgun sequencing... | isolation source: gut | host: Homo sapiens | place: USA: California
GCTAGCGCTGCGCCAGTCGGCGCTATCGCTTTAACGCTTTTTTCGCTTCTCCATTTATAGCCCCTCAGTCGCTGCGCGACAGCTCCCCCAAGGGGGAGCGAGCGTGCCCGCAAGCTTTGCGGTTTAGCTGCAACCCTTCCCGTCGTGCCAAAGGCTCCCTCCCAGAGGGAGCTGTCAAAATCGATAGGTTTTGACTGAGGGAGTTCGTTCCAAACTCCTCTCGTGAAAATGCGTTTGTCGCGGTCCGCAGACCGCGACAAACGCGAAATATAAAATAATTATTCCGCTGATGATGCGCAGAGCGAAGCGGAGCGCATTCCCAATCGTCCCACTCAAGCAAAAGGCCGCTGCACGGTGAGGTGCAGCGGCCTTGGTTTTCCACGTTTTTACTTGGCGGTGTTGATAAAGCTGCGGTTATCCCACAGGTACTTGATGCCGGAAATGGCGGTCACAGCGGCCACCAGCCAGCACAGGGCGATGGAGACCACCACCACGATGGAAACACTGTCCACCGTACCGCGGTAGCTCAGGGCAGTACCGAAGAAGTAGAAGATGATGCTCAGCATCTGCAGCACGGTCTTGACCTTGCCCCACATATTGGCGGCGATGACCTTGCCGTCCTTGGCACCGGCAGCCACCATGCGCAGACCGGACACCGCAAACTCGCGGGCCAGAATGATGCACAGCACCACGGGGCTGCACACGCCGTCCCGCAGCATGTAGATGAAGGCCACGGTGGTCAGCAGCTTGTCGGCCAGCGGGTCGGCAAACTTGCCGAAATCGGTGACCATGTGCCACTTGCGTGCCAGATGGCCGTCCAGATAGTCGGTAAAGCTGGCAGCGGCGAATACGATACCTGCCAGCAGGTAGAAGGTAGCGTTAAAATTGCCGTCCACGATGCCGTCCAGACTGGTCAGGGATACAAAAATCATGAACACCGGCACCAGAATGATGCGGGTCAGGGTAAGTTTATTGGGCAGATTCATAGGTTTTATCCTCCAATTCGTTATTTTACGACTGTACCATACAGATCGTAAAGGTCGCTGTCCTCTACCAGCACATCATAGAACTGGCCGGGGTACAGCGGTTCCTCGCTGGAAACGCAGACGCAGCCGTCCACTTCCGGCGCATCGCCGGTGGTGCGGCAGAGGTACAGACCGTTTTCCTCGTCGATGCCGTCACACAGAACGTGCACGGTCTGGCCCACCTTTTCGGCCTGCTTCTGCGCCATGATGCCGGTCTGGATCTGCATTACCAGCTCGGCGCGCTTGTCCTTGACTTCCTGCTCAATCTGACCGTCCATCCGTGCTGCCACGGTGTTCTCCTCAGCGGAGTAGGCAAAGCAGCCCAGACGGTCGAACTGCACCTCTTTGACAAAGTTGCACAGATCCTCGAACTGCTCCTCGGTCTCGCCGGGGAAGCCTGCGATCAGGGTGGTGCGCAGAGTGATGCCGGGGATCTCGCGGCGCAGCTTGCCGATGACCTCCAGCAGCTCCGCACGGGTGGAGCGGCGGTTCATGTTCTTGAGGATGGTATCGTTGCAGTGCTGGATGGGCAGGTCGAGGTAGGGCACAACCTTCTCGTTGCGCTTCATGGCGGCGATGAATTCATCGGTGATGCGCTCCGGGTAGGCGTACATGATGCGGATCCATTCCAGCCCCGGCACCTTGTTCAGCTTGTCCAGCAGCTCACAGATGCTGCCGGGCTTGCCCCAGTCCTCGCCGTAGGCGGTGGGGTCCTGCGCCACAACAATAAGCTCCTTCACGCCCTCACCGGCCAGCCAGCGGGCTTCGGCAACGCAGTCGGCCATATCGCGGCTGTGCAGCGGGCCGCGGATGCCCGGGATGGCGCAGTAGTGGCAGCGGTTGTTGCAGCCCTCGGCGATCTTTAAGTACGCATAGTGGGCGGGCGTGCCGATGACGCGCTTGCCGCCCAGCGGGGTGGGCGGGCGTGCCGATGACGCGCTTGCCGCCCAGCGGGAAGTCCTTTTTGGCACCGTAGCTTTCCAGATGATCCTCGCCGTGGAACAGCCGCTCCACGATGGTGTCAATGGCCTTGTTGGAAGCGCAGCCCACAACGGCGTCCACCTCCGGGATCTCTTCCTCGATCTGGCTGCGGTAGCGCTCGGCAAGGCAGCCGGTAACGATGACCTTCAGGTTCGGGTTCTGCTGCTTGTAGGCGCAGGCTTCCAGAATGTTTTCAATGGCCTCGGTCTTGGCGCTCTCGATAAAGCCGCAGGTGTTCACAAGGATGACATCGGCTTCGGCCAGATCAGCCACGGTCTCGTGCCCGGCAGACAGCAGGATGTGCACCATCACATCCAGATCCACCTGATTCTTCGGGCAGCCAAGGGAAATACACGCAATTTTCATAAGGGATGATACTCTCTTTCTCTTTTGAGGGATGCTTTTAAAATTTTACGGGAGGGTCATTCCCCCTCCTCCACCCTGCGGATGGCTTCCTTGATGACGGGGTAGGCAAAGCCGCAGCGCTGCAGGGCGGCCACCACAAGGTCGCGGCGGCCGATGGCCAGCTTTTTGCGGTAGCGGCTGTCCACCAGCGCGGCGGCGGCTTCCAGCTCCGGGTCATCGCCGCCGTCCTCCGGGGCGTAGACCGCTTCCAGCGCGCCCGCTACCTCGGCGGGGGCAAGCCCCTTCTGGCGCAGGCTCTGGGCGGCGGCGCGGCGGCTTTTGCGGGCAGCCAGCAGGCTGTGTGCCCGTGCCTCGGCGTAGCGGGCATCGTTCACATAGTCCAGCTGCACCATCTCGGCCACAGCGGCGGCAGCGGCCTGTTCGGTATAGCGGCGGCACAGCCGCTCATACAGCATATTGGCAGAGACCTCCTGCCCGGCCAGCGTTTCCAGCGCGCTGGCCCGCGCCTTGGCGGGGTCGGCGCACTTTTCCGCATCCGGGCGGGGTCGGCGGCGGTAGAAGGCCATTTAGTCCTCCACCATGATATCCAGCTCGCTCTCGCTGCTGCGGGTGGGAGCCTTGACTACCGGCTCCTTTGCGGCGGCGGGCTCGGCGGGCTTTTCCGCTGCGGCAACAGCGCGGCCGGCCGGGCGGCGTGTGGCATACAGCTTATCAGCGTTGGCGCGGATCTGCCCCTCGATGTCATTGGCGATCTCGGGGTTATCCTTCAGGAACTGCTTGGCGTTGTCGCGGCCCTGACCCAGACGGATATCGCCGTAGTTGAACCATGCGCCGCTCTTCTGCACGATGCCCAGCTTGACGCCCACGTCAATGAGCTCGCTCATTTTGGAGATGCCCTCGCCGAACATGATATCGAACTCGGCCTCACGGAACGGCGGAGCCACCTTGTTCTTCACGATCTTGGCGCGGGTGTGGTTGCCGATGAACTGACCGGAGGAGTCCTTCAGGCCCTCCACACGGCGGATGTCGATACGCACCGAGGCGTAGTACTTCAGGGCGCGGCCGCCGGTGGTCACCTCCGGGTTGCCGTACATAACGCCCACCTTCTCGCGCAGCTGGTTGATGAACACGCAGACCGTGTTGGTCTTGCCGATGACGCTGGTCAGCTTGCGCATGGCCTGACTCATCAGACGTGCCTGCAGGCCCACATGGCTGTCGCCCATCTCGCCCTCGATCTCGGCGCGGGGCACCATGGCGGCTACCGAGTCTACTACAATGGCATCAATCGCGCCGGAGCGCACCAGCGCTTCGCAAATCTCCATGGCCTGCTCGCCGGTGTCCGGCTGGCTGACCAGCAGGTTGTTGATGTCCACGCCCAGCGCCTCGGCATAGGTGGGGTCCAGTGCGTGCTCAACGTCGATAAAGGCCACCTCGCCGCCCTTCTTCTGGGCTTCGGCAAGGATGTGCAGCGCCAGCGTGGTCTTACCGCTGGATTCCGGGCCGTACACCTCGATGATGCGGCCGCGCGGCACACCGCCCACGCCCAGCGCCAGATCCAGCCCCAGACTGCCAGTAGAGATGGCATCCACCTGCATGGAGGCGTTGTCGCCCAGCTTCATGACGGCACCCTTGCCGAACTGCTTTTCGATCTGCGCCAGCGCCGTAGCCAGCGCGTCCTTCTTGGCCTCCGGCTCGGTCTTTTGGGTGGCCGGTGCAACGTTGTTGTTCTGATTTTTTGCCATAGCCTGCTGCTCCTTTTATCCTTTGGGCCCGCAGAGGGCGGGCTGTCCTTCGCTTTCCTTCTTAGTATAACACAAAATCAAAATATTACAACAAGAAGTTGTTTGTTTTTTCCAATTTATTTTGGGCGATGGGCGATCACGCAGCGGTCGTTGCCGCCAAAGTCCTGAATGCAGCGGATGTCTGCCCAGCCGTTCTCCGCCAGCAGGGCGGTTACGGCTTCCCGCTGCTGCCAGCCGATCTCCAATACCAGCGCCCCGCCGGGGCACAGCGCGTTTTTGTAGTGCTGCGCCAGCGCACGGTAGAACACAAGACCGTCCTCCCCGGCTTCCAGCGCCATGGCAGGCTCCTGTGCCACCTCGGGCTGCAGCTGCTCCATCTCGGCGGCGGTCAGGTAGGGCGGGTTCGAGACGATGAGCTCCAGCTGTCCCTCCGGCAGGGTCTCCCAGTAGGTGAACAGGTCTGCCTGCACCGGCTGCACCGCGTAGGCAGGCTTTTTGCTTGCCCGCAGCGCGTTCAGTGCCGGGCCCCAGTCAAAAGTAGGCGCATCCTCCTGCTCGAGGGCAGAGGGTTCCAACACATTCTCGGTCTGTCTGCCCTGCCCGGTCAGGGCGCAGCGGGCATTCTTTTCCAGATAGGCAAAGGCCGCAGGGCTTTTTTCCACGCAGGTCACCTGCGCGGCGGGGCAAAAGCGCTTGACCCCCAGCCCCAGACAGCCTGTTCCGGCGCAGAGGTCCAGCACCCGGGGCGCTGCGATGCCCGCAAGGGTCTCGGCGGCGGCCTGCGCCACCACCTCGGTATCTGCCCGGGGGCAGAGCACCCCGGGGCCCACCGCCAACTCAAAGTCTAAAAAGCTCCAGCTGCCGCAGAGGTACTGCAGCGGTTCCCGCGCGGCGCGGCGGGTGCAGAGCACTTCCAGCGCCGCCGCCTGCTCTGCGGTCAGCGGACGGTCGGAAAGGCGCACGTCCCGCCCGGTCGCCAGCCGGAACAGCTCCCGCGCGTCAAAATCCGCGTCCGGGCAGCCTGCGGCGGTCAGCCGCTGCTCCACCTCCCGCACCGCTGCGCGGGGGAGCATTGCTTCGCTTACCATTTACCCTCCTCCGGGTTTTCAGGCAGCACGGGGGTAATGGCCGCAATGGCCACCTCGATCATGCTGTCATCCGGCTCAAAGACGGTGAGGTGCTGCACCCAGATACCCGGCTGCCGGATGATGCGGGTAGCGATGTTATCCGACCGGCCGCACCACTTGAGCAGCTCGTAGCTGATGCCCATGACCAGCGGCAGCAGCAGCAGCTTACACACCACCCGCAGACCGATGCTGCCCCACGGCAGCACGCTGTACAAAAACACACTGACGATGACCACCAGAATGAGGAAGCTGGTGCCGCAGCGGGGGTGGAAGCGGGTATACTTGCGCACGTTCTCCACGGTCAGCGGGTCGCCCGCTTCGTAGCAGGCAATGGTCTTATGCTCTGCACCGTGGTACTCAAACACGCGGTGGATCTCCTTCATTTTGGAGATGCCCACCATATAGGTCAGGAAGATGGCCACCTTCAGCACGGCTTCCAGCACCACCTTGCCCCAGCGCCCCAGCGGCAGCAGACGGTTCACCCCGCCCACAAGGAAGGTGGGCAGTACGGTAAACAGCAGAATCGCCAGCAGACCGCCCAGCACCGCCGCAACGGTCAGCAGCGCATTCTCGGCCTTCTCGCCCAGATGCTCCCCCACCCATTTTTCAAAGGCGGTCTCCTCCTCGGCGGGGTCGTAGTCGTCCCCCATGCTCACCTGTGCCGAGTACATCATGTAGCGGTAGCCCACGATCATGCTTTCGATCATGGCAATGGCACCGCGCACCAGCGGGATCTTCATCCATACCCCGTGGGCGGGAGTGGGGTCGAGTTTGGTCTCGATGGTGCCGTCCGGCTTGCGCACGGCGCAGCACATCTGTTTGGGGCCGCGCATCATGATGCCCTCCATCAATGCCTGCCCGCCTACGCTGGTCTTAAAGCGTTCCTTTTTAGGTTGATTCATTGGTTTCTCCCGATATCCGCCCCTGCCGCTTTGGGCAAAAGGCGGTCTTTTTTATATTTTATCCGGGGCTATGCCCGGGCAAAGTTTATTTTAGCACACAAATGTGACAAAATCTGTGTTTTGGGTGCTGCTCACGCCTTATGGTACAGCGGCAGACCCAAGGTGACCACGGTGCCGCGCCCAAGGGTGCTCTTGATATCCAGCGTACCGTCCAGCGCGGTCATGATGGAATCCACCAGCGCCAGACCGATGCCGCTGCCGCGCACCGAGTTGCTGCCCTTGTAGAACTTGGTCTTTACGTTTTCCAGATCCTCCGGCGGGATGCCGCGTCCCTGATCGATGATCTCCACAAAGGCCTTGTACTCCCCTGCCCATAGCTTGACCGTAATACGCCCGCCGGGGGCAGAGTACTTGATGGCGTTATCCAGAATATTGATGAACACCTGCCGCAGACGATCCGGGTCGGCGTAGACAGGGATCATCTCCTCCGGCTCGGCGTAGTGGAGCAGCAGCCCCTCCTGCCGGATGCGCGCCTCGCAGAAGAGCACCGCATCGGTCAGTTCTGCCACCAAGTCCAGCGGGCGGCACTCCATGCGGATGCGTCCGTTCTGCAGGCGGCTGAAATCCAGCAGCTCCTCCACCATATTGTTCAGCCGCCCGGTCTCGTTGTTGATGATCTCCAGCCCCTTGCGGTAGTTCTCGTCGGTGGGGTCGTCCAAGGTCATCAGGGTCTCCACCCAGCCCCGGATGGAGGTAAGCGGGGTGCGCAGCTCGTGGGACACCGAACTGATGAACTCGTTCTTCATCTTCTCGGTCTCTTCCAGTCCCTCGGCCATCTGATTGATGGTGCCGCGCAGCCGGTCCACCTCGTCGTGAGGGTCGCCGGTCAGGGGCAGACGCACGTCCAGCTCGCCCCGGGCGATGCCGGCGGCGGTGCGTTCCACCTGCCCCAGCGGCACCACGATGCCCCGCACGAAGTACAGCCCGGACATGATCGTAAACAGCAAGATCGCCACCGCAAGGAACACACTGATAATGATGGCGTTTTTGACCTGCCGCTCCACCAGCGCCAGACTGGTGACCAGCCGCAGCGCGGCCACGTCCTCGGCGTCGTAGGGCACCAGCGAGCAGGCCGCCATGACTACCTCGCCCGACTGGGTGCGGTACACCGCCACGCCCAGACCGTCCGGGCCGTTGAGCGCCTGCTCAAAGTCCTTACTGCTGACGATGCCTTCCGCGTCTGTACCGCTGGAGGAGGCGATCACGCCGCCGTAGCTGTCCAGCAGCATGAACTCGTATTTATCCTTATCGGCAAACTGTTCCACCATGCGCCGCAGCGCCAGACTGCGGCTGGCGGCAGCGCTCTGGGCGGTATCGCCGGTATACATTTTCAGCTGACCGGTCACCGAGGAGAACCGCCGGTACATGATCTGCTGCACACTGCCGTAGTAGCTGCGGGTATAGCTGTACAAAAACATTGCCTCGGCCAGCAGCACCACCAGTACGGTGATGAGCAGGTTGCCCCGCAGCCAGCGGCGGGTGATACCGCTTCGCATAACAGTGTCCTCCTTTCGGTGAGTATCGATAATAAAAAGATATTTTTTTGTGATTCAGGAAAGTCCGTAGGACTTTCCTGAATCACATTTTTATTCTTCCCACCGGTAGCCGTAGCCCCACACGGTCATAATGTGGGTGGGGTGGCTGGGCTCGTCCTCCACCTTCATGCGCAGGCGGCGGATGTTCACATCCACGATCTTTACATCGCCGAAGTAGTTCTCGCCCCAGACCCCCTTCAGGATCTTTTCGCGCACCAACGCGGTGCCCGGGTTGCGAAAGAACAGCTCCATGATCTGGAACTCCACCTGCGTCAGTTCAATGGGCTGACCGGCTTTCAGCAGCACGCGGCGGTTCTCGTCCAGCACGAACTCGCCGCTGGTCAACGTGCCCAGTGGGGTGTTCCCGTTGCTGTCCTCCTCCTTGGTGCGGATCACGCGGCGGCACAGCGCCTCCACACGCGCCAGCAGCTCGCTGACGCTGAAGGGCTTGGTCATGTAATCGTCTGCGCCGATGGACAAACCGCGGATCTTATCCTGCTCCTGCCCCTTGGCACTGAGGATGATGATGCCGATCTGCTGGTCGGTGCGGCGGATGGTCTCGCACAGCGAGAACCCGTTCATGCCCGGCAGCATCACGTCCAGAATAGCGGCATCACAGCCGGGCTTCTGTGCCAGCAGCGGCAGAGCGGCTTCGGCGCTTTCGGCCTCCACCACCTCCATCCCCGCATGGCGCAGGTTCAGGGCGATCATATCGCGGATATTGGCTTCATCTTCTACAACAAGCACTCGTACCATGCAGCATCCTCCATTCCTTAATTCAGCAGATACAACGCCTTGGAAAGGCGGTAGTTCGTGTCAGAAAGCAAAACGTCCGGGCCCATTCTGGCCTGCACCTGACGGGACGCTACCACGCCCAGCCGGGTCCAGCCGGTGGAGTTGGCCGAGGTCCTTGCCAGCCGTACCGTCAGCACCAGCTGATCCTCGTCCACCGTGCGCAGCTCCACTGCGCCGTCATATTCCTCGCTGTCGGTCAGCTTCAGGTTGCCCTCCCACTCGGCGGGCAGTTCGATATAGCAGTTGGTCTCCTCGTCCAGCAGGCCAAAGCTTTTTTCCGGTTGGCTGCTGGTGTAGTCCATCCAGACGATAAAGTCCATGCGGCGGCTCTGGCTCAGGTTCAGCAGACCCGCCTCGTCCGGCTGAGTAGGGATCTCCACAATGCCGTCCCCGTCCAGGTCCCGGCTGACCAGCGTAGGCACGTTGCGCAAAGAGGCGTTATACAGCCGCTGGCTGCTGATCCGTGTGGCGGGCACCATCTGCTGGCTAGTCTCGTCGTAGCACAGCAGCACCGAGGCCAGATTGTTGCCGGAAATGCCAGTCCAGCCGTCCAGCACCAGATAGTGCCGCCCGTCCGCGCCCGCGCCCGCCGCCACCGAGGCACAGCCGGAAAATTTATCTGCGGAAAGGCCGTTGACCGCCACCTGCCGGAAGCTGCCCTCGCGGTCTGCGGTCAGAAGTTCGATCTGCACACTGCCGTCCTCCTGCGTGGACATCAGGATTAGATCCTGACTACTGCCGCCGGTGATATTTTCCACCAGATACTGCTCGTACTGCTGCTCCAGAATGGTGGACAGGGTGCCGTCCTGATAGGAGTACACCGCCAGATAGTGGTCATTCTGGGCAGCGGTATAGCCCACCACCAGCTGGCAGCTGTCCGTATCCTGCAATTGGGCAAGGCTGACGTTCTCCACCGTTTCGGCAAGGCCCTCCACGCTCTGGCGCACCTGCCAGCTTCCGGCATCATCCCGCTGTAAAATGGCTACGCAGACGTTGGCCGTCTGGGCGGTGGTATACAGTACCGCCGCATCCTGCTGACCATCGCCGTCCAAGTCCTGCAGCACAAAGGGAGAAAGCAGCTCGCCCTGAATAGGATATTTCAGCTGGGCACTCTCCCCCAGCCAGTCGTTCAGGGCAGTTTGCAGTGCGCCGTAATCGCCGGAAAGCTTCGGGGCACGCAGCAGTTCCTCTACCTGTGCCTTTTCGTTGGCCGGCAGCACGGTCTGGCAGCTGCACAGCACAAAGCACAGCAGCGTGCACAACACCAGCCGCAGCCTGCGGGTTCTGTTCATACCGGTCAACCTCCTTCCGGGCATAAAATGCTATTTTCAGTATACCACACTTTGCGGATACAAAAAAGGGGGTGCTTACGCGGAAGTCACCCCTTCCGTCTGCTTACTGCGTTCGCAGCCACCTTCCCCAAGGGGACGGCTTTTCGCGGTGGCGGGAAACTTTGCGGCAGCACCGAAAGGCGCCCCCTTGGGGGAGCTGGCGCGCAGCGACTGAGGGGGTAAACCACAAAAAAAGAAACCACTGCACAAAAGCTGTGCAATGGTTTCTCTTATTACTGTATCAAACAGTCAGAGCAGGATCAGACGAGCTCCAGAACTGCCATCTCAGCTGCATCGCCGCGGCGAGCGCCGATCTTGATGATGCGGGTGTAGCCGCCGTTGCGGTCAGCGTACTTGGGGCTGATCTCGTCAAACAGCTTCTTTGCAACATCTTCCTTGGTGATGTAGGCGTAGACCTGACGCTTGGTGTGCAGGTCGCTGGCCTTGCCAAGGCTGATCATCTTCTCGGCCATGGAACGAACGTCCTTAGCGCGAGTGACAGTGGTCTCAATCTTGCCATTCTCTAACAGGTAGGTAACC
>QWCB01006956.1_pt1 | contig 10400 bp, 8 predicted proteins | sample 1972511 | NCBI WGS metagenome assembly QWCB01 (sample SAMN09866719, study PRJNA288562) | Human gut metagenome isolate term5_stool, whole genome shotgun sequencing... | isolation source: gut | host: Homo sapiens | place: USA: California
TAACAAAAGAGTGCGCAGGAAGAGAGTCGAACTCTCACCCACATACGTGGACTACCCCCTCAAAGTAGCGCGTCTACCAATTCCGCCACCTGCGCATTATGGTCTGACACCGAACTTGGTGCCCAAGACAGGAATCGAACCTGCACGACATTGCTATCACTAGTACCTGAAACTAGCGCGTCTACCAATTCCGCCACTTGGGCGAGTGTAGCACTATCGGCTTTCGTCAGACCGACGGGCCTGCCTTCCGACCCTGTCCTTTCCGTTTTGTGAATGCAAAGGTAAGAAGACTTTCCGTTTTATCCAATACCTATCCACCTCAAAATCCTTATTGCTTCGCCCGGAGATTCGCATTGTGCTAAAAGTCAAGTACTAACCCTGACAACGAAAATGAGTGAAAAACTCGCTCTTTTATCCTATTGCGCTTGATCATCTCTTTTATCGGTATTAGTGATCTCTTTTATCGGTAAAAGATTTCTCTAATATCGGTATTAGAGCGAGGCTTTATCCCGACTGCTTTTCTGCTCGCAAATCGGTGTGGCATACGCATTATATAGTGGGGTGATGATCCGTGCGAGGCAGCCTGTGCTTCGTTCGGCCCAGTTTACCTTTTTTCTTGACGAAATACCGGGATGACACTTGCCTCTGAAGGGTATTTTCCCTACCTTTGCACTCAGTTAGGTTAGAGGAGGAGTTTTTCCTCTTTTTGACTTCAAACTTCGACTTACGAACCCGGAAGTGTGGGTGAGTGGCTGAAACCAGCAGTTTGCTAAACTGCCAAACGAGTAATCGTTTCACGAGTTCGAATCTCTTTTATTGTATCTATTTGCTTCTCAGTCGCGTGATGCCAAGTTGAGGCGGGCAAAGGACTCAGGTCGGTGGAAGTCCGGCTCAGCACTGTGGATAGGCTGCCACGAGGCGAAGTGGGGGATCACAGTTTCGTCACCGCACTTGTAGAAGTTCCCCTCTATGTGGTCGGGGATCTGTGAGCTCCGGATAAGCCCGAGGATGCGCCAGCTGACCTTGACCGAGACCCAGAAGCTCTGGATCCCCTGTCTCTGCTCAAAGACGGTGTCCCTCCGCTCGCTGGCAGCTCGTCTGATCTCCAGGTAGTCCGCAGGGGTCAGTGGCTCGCTCTCCTCCCGACTGAGGCGGTGTGAGGCGTCGCAAGCTCCGATGCAATTGAACTCAAAATTGTAGTACCGATCCTCGCCCGGCATACGGAGGAAAGCCTCCACGCAGCTGTCCAAGTGGACCCGACCTCCGTCCTCCGAGATGGTGGCCTTGAGCCCACGCCCTCGGCTGTAAAACCTTAGGTAAAGCCCTGTGTCGGTGTAGGCGAGATCGACGCAGGTCAAGGGCATATATCCGTACTGTGCAGGCCAGTTATTGGTCATAATGGGCAGCCTAAGCGCCTTCTCCTCCATAAGCACTTCGTTGGAGGTGAGGTCTAAGGCGTCCAAGACAGGTAGGAAAGGGATAATAGGTGTGTCGGGTGTCATGAGGAGAAGTGCGATAAGGGATGATGGTCTATTTTTTCTCAACACCATCGCTGCCATAGTGGCGAGCGTAGTGTCGGCAGTAGTCAGAGATAGGGCAGGTCGGGCAGTGAGGGCTGCGCGCAAAGCAGATCTGTCGCCCATGGAGTATGAGCCAGTGGTGGATGCGATTCCAATACTCTCTCGGGATGCGGCGCATAAGCGACTCCTCCACCTTGAGTACGTTATTGGCTGTCTGTGGGACCAGCCCGATGCGTCTGGAGACGCGATAAACGTGGGTGTCGACACCAATCCTTGGCTCTCCGATGATGACGGAGAGGTAGACATTGGCTGTCTTCCGCCCAACCCCCTGGAGACTCATCAGCTCCCTCAGCGTCTCGGGCACTTCCCCGCCATAGTCCTGCACGATCGACTCTGCAGACTGCTTGAGGTAGCGTGCCTTGCTATTGGGGTAGGTGACGCTCCGGATGTAGCTTAGGATCTCCTCCTCTGATGCTCGGGACATCTCAAGGGGCGTAGGGTAGGCGGCAAAGAGAGCGGGTGTGACCATATTGATTCGCTCATCGGTACACTGTGCAGAGAGCAGCACGGCGACCAGAAACTGGTATGGTGTGCAGTAGTGCAGTGCCGTCTGTGGGTGAGGATTGGCAGTCTCAAATCGCTCGATCACCCCGTCTACTCGCTCCTTGATTGTCATCACTTCTCGCTCTGGAATTGGCTGAGGAATCGCAGGTCGTTCTCAGAGAAGAGTCTCAGGTCGTCGACGGTGTACTTCAGATTGGTGATCCGCTCGATGCCCATACCGAGGGCAAAGCCGGTGTAGCGATGTGAGTCTATCCCACAGGCCTCAAGGACATTGGGGTGGACCATGCCGCATCCGAGTATCTCTACCCAGCCGGTGTGCTTGCAGAAGGAGCAACCCTTGCCCCCACAGAGGTTGCAAGATATGTCCATCTCCGCACTCGGCTCGGTGAAGGGGAAGTAGGAGGGTCTCAGGCGGATCTGCGTCTCGGGCCCAAACATCTCGTGGGCGAAGTGGAGAAGAACCTTGCGCAGGTCAGTAAAGGTCACGTGCTCATCAATATAGAGTGCCTCCACTTGGTGGAAGAAGCAGTGTGCCCGCGCTGAGACCGCCTCATTGCGGTACACTCTGCCCGGGCAGATGATGCGGATAGGTGGCTCTTGCTCGCCCATTACACGCGTCTGTACAGATGATGTATGAGTCCTGAGTAGGACCTGAGGATCGTGGCTGACAAAAAACGTGTCCTGCATGTCACGTGCCGGGTGATCGGGAGGGAAGTTGAGAGCCTCAAAGACGTGCCAGTCGTCCTCCACCTCGGGCCCTACAGCGATGCTGAATCCGAGGTGACCGAAGATCCGGATGATCTCATCGCGAACGAGATTGAGCGGGTGGCGACCTCCTGTAGGTATCTGGGCAGCTGAGCGCGATAGGTCGAGGTCTAAGAGCCTGGACGACTCGCTCGCCTGATCCAGAGATGCCCGGAAGGTCTGAAACTTCTCCTCCGTGACCTGCTTCAGCTCATTGATCAGGATACCGATCTCACGCTTGTCCTCCTTGGGTACGGACTTAAAGTCTGAGATCACCTCATTGAGGGCTCCCTTACGGCTGATATACTTGAGTCGGAGGGACTCGTACTCTTCCTCCGTCGTAGGCTGAGGTAGGACTTGGATCTCCTCCCTCAGCTGCTTGATCTTATCTTGTAACATACGTTCTGCCAATTGAGGGTGCGCTCTATCATTATTAGGACCGATACCCTCATTAATAACGGTTCTGTAGCAAAATTACCTATAAATATTAGAATAACTAAGACTACAGGACGACACCTTGCAGGATTAGTGCGGATGTCGTACCTTTGTAACCATATATTCCAGAGGGGATGACAGGATTTGACAGCATGTAGAGTCGGCCTGTGTAAGCACGTAGTGTAGGTTATCCGGCACTCTAACTCGGGTAGCAAACTTTTTAACTGGCGAAAATAACTACGCTCTCGCAGCGTAAACCTTAGCGTCTCTCATCGGCAACGACACTTAAGAGACTAAGCGTTGGAGTCGGTTGCTCTGTCCTTCCTCCCGCGTCGAAAATCCGATTAGAGCTAAACGTGTAGAAAGCAGTTTGGTTCCATGTTTGGACGAGGGTTCGAATCCCTCCATCTCCACCACTAAAGCCCGCTCATACAAGGTTGCGCCTGTATGAGCGGGTTTCGCGTCTCTTACGGGTTGTTTAGAATGGGGTATAATGGGTAGGACTGGACTAAAAACGGGGTACAAATTTGGGCGTATAGGTCAATATGGTGGGTTGAACAGCCCAATAGCCAATACTTCGGACGTTTTTTGTTCATTCTTTCGCCTTTTCAAATACTCAATGATACGATAAACACAGTCTTACCCCCTTGTGTCGCCAACCATTTTGACAGGGGTGACGTTTTTGGATTTTCCCAAGGTCTCCCGGGTAAAAAGGCGAACACGCCTGTCGGGGTGCTCTTCCTGCCGACCTCCTTAGGGTCTTCGGACAGGGGCGCATGTGAAGACCGCTACATAGGAGATTCTCCCGCATCCGAAGGATGCACGCTCCATAGGCATCGGTAGAGGCACGAAGTGCCGATGACCGATGTACGGAGCGTGCACCCCTGTCGGGGTGCATCGTTCACCACTCTTCACAATGAGTGGATAGGCTTCTGTACCGCTCAAATGCGTCACCCCTGACCATCTTGACCTATAAGTCACAAGTTATAGGTCAAAGCTATCGCAAAGGTAGTGCGGAGATTTCGCTTTCCCTATGGTCGGTGCAGTTCGGTTTGTTCGGGAAATCTCCACGCCCTGCTACCTTCTTTTTGCTTGAAAAGACACTACATCTACTTTAACTTATAGAAATAGTAATGTCTCCTATTTCCCAATACCCAACACGCAAGATACGATAGGAGCAAAGGGCAGATAAAGACTCCAGCTGAGTATCAGGCTCTTTGTGGATCGGGATGATTCCACAGCGAGGGTGTACAGCGTTACAAACCTTTTCCAAAGTGGGAATATCCGCATGCCCACTTGTATGCAGACCATCTTTGGTTCCCTCCAAAATATGTTCACCAAAGAGAGCCGTGATGTCTGCCAAGCCCTCACTTCCATACTTTGCTCCCTTCGTTAAGTATCCCCGCCACATAGAGTAAATGAGCCAAGGCTCCTCATCATTGTAAAGCTTCAGCATCCCTCTTAACTTATCGATCATACTTGCCCTAATTGGCATCAAGAAGCCCTCCCTCCGAAGTTTCCTCTGTACCCGAGGGGCCTTATAATTTATAAGTTCAAAAAAGCGATCAAAGCGATAGAGAGCCGAGTGCTTTCCCCCATACTTGGTCAGTATTTCCATTACTCCCTTTAGGTAAGAATCCACTAAAAAGAGCCTGCCAGTTTGTCTACAAGCCTCGTGAAAAGATGCCAAACGATCAGCATGGGTCGAAGAGCAAAGAGCAAAAACATACTTGTGTTGCATCAGAGTATGGCAGATATTGGTCTTAACAACTGACTCATGAAGAGGAAGCTCGTCTCTCCGCCCCAATAGAGTACCCTCAATGATTAGCAGATCCACTTCGCCAATATACTTTTTCAAGGTCGTCATCAACCCCTTCCCAAGATAACCATGCTGGCGGAAGTCCCCCATATACAGGAGCTTCACCCTCCCCACTTCTACCTTCAGCATGTAGGAGTCGTAGGCGGAGTGGCTCACCAGGTAGGGCGTGATGATGATTTCTCCCTTACTCGCCACATCAATGGGGGTACCCACACGATAAGTACGCATTCGCTTAAGCACCGCCAATGACTCCTCTTTGTCTATGTGCCTATCAAGTGCCGTATAGGTGTGTAATAAAAGATCTCTTGATGCAGACCCTATATACTGCGGTACATTCTCAGGAACAAGATGAAAAAGCCCCACGTGATCTGTATGGGAGTGAGAGTAAAAAATGGCATCCGCATCCCTTGTTAATTGCCTCACCTTGCTTCGGCTAAGCTCACAACTTTTACTACCATACAGAGAGCTCCCAAGATCCAGAAACACCTTACAATTGTCCGTAGAAATCTCTATGATGGTGCCTCCGACCTGCTGACCTCCCCTATGTACGATAACCTTCATTCCTTCCCCTTAAACACCTCTCTATCGTATCTCTCATCATTGATTATATCCTGAATATTTAAGCTCTCCACATCGCCATCAAAGAAGAGAAAAGTCACCTCCATATTGGGGTCATGATCTACAAGATCATAGAAATCTCCTTCCTGTGTCAACGCAGTTGAAAACTCTTTCGCTCCCCACTTGTTGTCCACACTCTTAAAAAGCTGACCACCCATTAACTGCTTTGGGGTAGACCCTCCATTGACAGGCTGTTGATTATTAATGGTAATAACATAAAACTCCACCCTATCTGATATCTCCTCAGGGTGAATACTATGCATTGACATCGGGACTTCCACCCCAAGCATCCTTAAGCTATGGATTACCGAGCAGACTTCCTCTTTATTCATCTCTTTATTGTTATAAAACTCATAGAAGTCTTTGATATGCTTTCGAACACCTGATTCCCCTGAGATGGCTTTGGATCCATATTTCACCTCAATAACTGCCACCCTATAATAGGAATGGCTTTTCTCTCTGGTGATTGCCAAAATGTCAAAACGTCTATTGGTATTACTTTGCACATATTCTATGTCAAAGCAAAACCAATCGGAAGAATCGTTTCGGTTGTTTTGCAGATATAGATTTGCCTGAGCAATTGCTTCCTTATCCGGCTTCCCATCACTATGGGTTTTGATCTCCTTATATTTCCTCTTTAGTTCATCAAGGGAGATTCGCACCTCCTTACCTGCCTGTTTTCTGCTTCCTTTTGGCTTAAAAAGATTGTCGTTGATTAATCCGGTTAATGGTACTCGGGTCTTCTCATCTACTTTGGATATTCTATCGCAATTTAAGTAGAGATTTACATACCCATTTCTCACCCCTAATATCAACTCCTCTTTGTGTTCTTGGTAAAACGCTAGATAGCCCTCAGCCTCAAACTTCGCTGCAAAGTTGGCACTAATTCCTCTATTACCCATAAATCATTCCTTTTGTTGTTACTTAATCTTGTTACGTTTAATAATATTGTATGCATAGGCAGTGAGTTTTTCTCTAAGACTCTGAGGCCTCACTACCTCTATATCGCCTCCCATTTTCGTCAGCTCCCGCACTAGTTCATTAGTCACAGATAACTGATACTGAAATTCACTGTACTCTTCTGTCTCAGACACCTCCTTTTGAGAAGGGTGCAATGGCAAGTCGCGTAAATATTTACATTGCTGTCCATATACACGTATAACCACCCTTTCTGGCTTTACTTTCTCATTAACCCATATGCCTACGCTATCCTTGAAGTAGTCCTCCGGGGTAAAATCAGGTGGCAATGTGAATGGTATATCGGTAATTGCCACATCCATAATACGATCAAGAGCTATTACCTTCAAATCACTTTGTCCATCAAACTGTACCAAGAGGTACCATCTTTGGTTATGTACTTTTAGAGCGAAAGGCTTAACCCTATATTTCGTCGCCTCCCTCTTATAGTGAGGTAGGTAACTAACCTCCAATTCAAGATTCTGCTTTATCGCCTCAATCACCACGGGCAGATACTCCACCCCTCCCGGAATTCTCTCTAATACTATCCGATTCGCCACAGTCTTCCCTTCCAGCATTAGATTCCCGATGGTAAAGGAATTGAGCAACCATTGTCGCCCTAAGTCTTTCTGTAGCAAAGAGGATTCATCTATATAGTATTTATAGCCAGAAGTTTTGTCACAGTTAATAGAGATGTTAAACATTTCTTCCACTGCCAAGCGATGCTTATGAAATGTACGCTGATTAAGAGGCTTGCCGTCCGACAGGTGGGAACGCTCCCAATGCTCCTGAAGCTCCTCAAGCGACATACGCTTATGGAGAAGGAGTTTATTCAAAAGCCATAAATATCGATTGTATGTTGTGCTCAACATCTGTCTGTAATTGACTCATAGTTAGACAAAAACGAATCATTCATCATTACGAAGGCAAAGGTAGTAAATAGATATGAACATAGTGTTCATATCCACTACAAAATATGCTTTTTGTTTCTGCGTAAATAGATATGAACACTTTTGTCATACCCAGCTTGTACTTTTGCCACATAAATGAATAACTCATTAGTAATATATGATTATGGCACTAGCTAAAAAAGTATTTCAGCTCCTGATTAGTAGCTGCCTCTTTATCGTAGGCAGTGAAGCACAATCCAGTTATCAGAAGGATTCAATTCTTCAATACCTCCACAAGTCGGGTGAATTTCAGGAAGCCGAAAATAATTATTCACTCTTTGAGTTACGAGGACCGGTCAAATCAGTCTCGTACTTTAGTGGGAAAATTAGTCTTCCTTTTGAGTCAATTACCTTTTATCCCAATGGGAGAATCAAAGAAGTGGAATACTCAGACTGGGGAGGAGAGACCGTGAGCAACGATAGGATGGAGTTTGATAATCAATATAGATTGACCTCCATAACAGGGCATCTATTTGAAGCTCACTTTGCTTATCGCAACAAAAGACGAAGTCTCTCCGCCCTTAAAATTTACGACCAAGAAGGAGCTCTCTGCAACTACCACTTTCTCTACAATGGAGGCGATAAACTCACCACGATAGAACTCTATATGGAATGGTGGTATGACTATGAAACTAAAGACCGACGAAACGAAACTATTCGATACACCATCAAGAATCTTACTAACGATGAGTATGGTAATTGGACCAAAAGAGAGATTCAATCGGATCGTGGGGAGATAGCTTTTGTCACTAGGGCTATCAGATATATTGATCCACCAAGACCCCTCTCCATTGAGAGCGAAACGAGCTTTTTCTGTTACACCATTAACAACTTCGGTTCTATTGACTTATACGAAATTAACAAGCTAACGAGTTCAATAGATAGCTTTATTCCCCCCAGAAGCAGTGAAAAGCCATACTACGGATATAAGGCAATAGAGGTGGTAGGTGAAAGATTATATGTCATCATTTTTACAGGGGCTTGCGGTGCTCCTGGAAATGATTGTGATGTCTACTATTATGATGCTTCAAAAGGGTCTTGGCATTATATCATCACATGTGGCGAGGAGTGTCAGTTTATAGATGGTTGGCTCAAAGCTCCACTTTTCACACTTACAAAGGAGGGCGATTGCACTGCGAATAATGAATATGTTGAGACCATCAAATGGATAAAGTTGTGAAGATAGACTATTAAAATTCGGTTCCATTCGTATATATCATATAGGGAAGTGAACAAAATATCGATTGTTATATCAAACCAAAATGTCAAGAAACTCTCAATATAAAAAACGCGAAATAACCATATCACAGCGCATACCTTTTCGCTCACAGCCTCTGTTCTTTAAATCCGTTAAAGACTACCTCCTCCATCAAGCTATAAAAGGAGCAGAGAGGCTATATGGTACACCCCTTGCAGAGAAGGTACAACAACGCCTTGAATTAGAGGTGATGGAGATGGAGAAGCACAATATTACCACTCAAATTGCTCTACTCTATAACCTCAGAGTTGAAGCAGAAAGGCGAGGGGTGTTTGTGGGGCATGGTAGAGGATCAGCCCCGGGATCATTGTTATTATATGCACTCGGTATTACAGGGATTGACCCTCTAAAGTACAGCCTACTCTTTGAGCGTTTTCTCAATCCCGATACTCCGTCGAAATTGAGGATTGATTTAGAGGTGAGTAGCGGAGGGTGTTTCCCGCAGCGTCGGGAGGGGCACCCCTGCACCCTCTTATATGATTCGGATATACTCAGGATAGGATTGCTCACTTGCTCACACCTCTCAATTATCCAAAATCGCATCACCAACATTGAGAATAAATTGGGAAAGGAGATTCAACTTAGTGATATTCCCACTAACGACGAAGCAACTTTGCAACTCTTTTCCGATGGGGATAAAGAAAAACCCTATCTTTTTGGAGCATCTCGTATGCGACAAATTTTGAAGGAGCTACAGCCAGACAGTCTTAATGACCTTATGTTTGCCATAACCACCTTATACAGCAAAGGAAAAGACATCATCCCTACCTATATTGCCCGAAAGCAATGCAGAGAGACTATTACCTACCACCACCCAGTAATGGAGCAATATCTCAAAGAGACGTATGGTATGACTCTCTATCAAGAGCAAATAATGCAACTCGCACAAGCTATCGCCAACTTCTCACCAGCGGAGTCTGATACACTTCGGAGAGCATTATACACTCGGCAAAGAAACCAATGTGCAATGATGCAGAGGCAATTTCTTGCTGATGGGCAAGAAAATGGTTTCGCCAAAAGAGATCTCGAGAAGATTTGGGGCGACTGGGTAAGAGATGCTCCCTTTACGGTAAATAAAAGCCATATTGTCAGCAATGCTCTATATGGATACCAAATGTGCTACCTCAATATACACTGTACTTCTAAATTCTAAGTCTGAGACCTTTGCATGGTAAAAAACGATGTATTCGTTTGGTATTCAGTGTGATAATTGGTATATTTACACTACAAAGCGGAATCCTTATGGCACTAAATATCAAGTCAGACGGCAAGGCACCAAGCATGGCGGAGGTCCTTCTGGATCCCCCCAGTCGCAAAGCTCAGAATCAGTTTTTCAATCAAGTGGATATGATGATTGACTGGCGTCCCATACGTACGCTGATCAACAAGAAGTACACCAAGAAGCAGGCAGACGCAGCAGGCGCACCGGCCTACGATGTGATAGTCCTCTTTAAGATGATGCTCCTTCAGACCTGGTACGGGCTGAGCGACTGCGCACTGGAGGAGCGGATCAACGACTCCCTCTCCTTCAGCCG
>QWCB01004920.1_pt1 | contig 10399 bp, 6 predicted proteins | sample 1972511 | NCBI WGS metagenome assembly QWCB01 (sample SAMN09866719, study PRJNA288562) | Human gut metagenome isolate term5_stool, whole genome shotgun sequencing... | isolation source: gut | host: Homo sapiens | place: USA: California
GGCCTTGGTGCGGGCGGCGGCCTTCAGCTGGGTCTGCTCGTCCTCATAGCCCTCGTCGCCCTGAGCCTTGGTGCCGGTTTCGGGGGTGATGAGGATGTGGCGGATGTCCACGGTCTTGTATTCCTCGCGGCCGCGGCTGTGGAACAGGCTCACATAGTAGCTGGTGCCCACTTCCAGAATCTCCGTGTCGCCGTCCTTGCGGGCGTCATCGAAGAGCCAGTTACCCACAACGCCGTCATAATAAGCGGCATCGGTGGTGTTGTAATAGGTGGCCTTTTCATAATTGCCGGCAATGAATTCCAGAGACTTTCCGCTGTTGTAAGCGGCCAGAATCTCTTCTGCGGTGGCCTTGGCGGTCTCCTTGGCAGCAGCCTGCTCCTCATCGGTGGCCTGAACGGTGTTGCCGTCGGCATCCGTGGTGGAATCGGCAGCGCCGCTGACGACCACATACTCCCAAGCGGCCTTGTCATAGGCCTTGGGATCTGCCTGATAGGCGGCTTCCAGCTCCGCGTCGGTGTAGGTCAGACTGTCGGAATAGCTCTGGGCGTATGCCTGATACTGCAGCATCCGCAGGACCTGCTGGTTGTAGACCTTCTCCGTCATGATGGCACCCAGATTTCTCTGGAGATATGCCTTCACGGACATGCCGGTGGATTCCGCAGAGGTCTTCAGGGAATTCAGGGAGTCCTCATACTGCTCCTGCACGCTGGCGGGGAACTGATAGCCTTCCTCCTGTGCCTGCTTCAGACCCCGCTGGATCATGGTCATCTGCTTGACAGTGTTGTCCATGATATAATCATGCCAAGAGGAACCTTCCTCTACGCCCATCATGGAAGCGGCGGTGGCGTTCACCGTCTGGCTCTTCAGGGAGGCGTTGGTGTCCAGGCCCAGATAGCTGATGAAGTAGGAATTGCTCTGCAGGAAGCCGCGGTAAACATTCTGATAATAGAAATTCACCTCGGCGGCACTGTACTTTTCACCGTCAATGGTCAGGGCCGTGGCGTTGCGGGAGATCACATTGGATCTCCAGAGGAAGCTGGCTGCCACCACCAGCACGAACAGTACGGCGATGACGCTGTACAGAACGTTGCTGCGCTTTTCAGCCTTCTTTTCTTCCAGCTCCTTTTCTGCCTTGGGATCCACATAGCCGGAGGCCGTCTGATCCTGCCGGAGCTTTTTTTCTCTTGATGCGCTCATTTGTTGTCCATCCTCTCAAGTTTAAACATTGTTGCGCGGCACAGCGCCGCATGATTTGTCACATACCCCGTCATTATAAAGGATTGCGCCGCGATATGCAAGTACCAGATCGCGTTTGATGCCATCCGGGGCAAAACTGCGCTTATTGTATGACACATATCTGAAAATAAACTGAAAAAAGGACTGCAAAGCAGTCCTTTTTGTCGTATAAAGCTGTCCCGCGGCGGCCGTGTAGACCTCGTTATAACCTGCACCTTCAAGCACAGGTGGGTTGCTTCCAGAATGCTTTACCGCTTCCAACTTCCAACCGCGAACGGCAGCCGGGAGGCCTGCGATCCACACCCTGAGAGGTGCATCCCTAATAACGAAATGTGGGTTAAAAAAAGATCTATCACGCACCCCGCAGGACACGCGGAATGACGTATTTCCTTAAAAGTCTGCGTGGAAACGGAGGAATTATTCCTCGTCCTCGTCAAACAGCAGCTCCATGAACTGCTCGTAGACCGCCTCCAGCTCCTCATCGGAGTCCAGCGTGGAGAGCAGATCCTCGCCATCCTCGTGGATGACCTTCAGGATCACCAGACCGTTGTCGGGATCATCCTCATTTTCCCCCTCGGTCTCGGCGGGGAAGAAGGCCTGATACATCTGGCCGTTATACTCCAGAGCGTCTACAAATTCCAAAACCAGCTCTTTTCCGTCCTCGTCGGTCACGGTAATAAAGGTGGGGCCGAAATCTTCACTCATCTTTGTATACCCTTTCTCGTGTTGTCTGTCCCTCCGGGGAAGGATTGCCCTTATTGTAACGGAAGAAAGCGATGATTGCAAGAGCGAAAACCGTGAAAAAGCAGCGAAGTACGAAAGTTATGTGACAGAAATTTTCAGAAAAATTTGGTAAAATCTATGGAAGCGGAAACTTTTCGCCGGTTGAATCCGACATTTTCGCAGTTGACAGGGGATGATATAATGGACTTGATAATGGTGTATTGTGGGTTGGTTTCCTGAAGGGAAACCGCCTTGTGGATCACAAAAGGAGGTTCCAAGTTGGAGGAAAGAAGAAACACGCATCCCCAGGGGGCGGATCATTCCCGCAAACGGCGGAAGGTCCGGCCTGGTCATGTGGCGGGCGGCGTTGTGATGACGGTCTTTACCCTGGTCCTGATCGGCGTCTGCACAACGCTCATGCTGCTGGGGATTTTCATGAAGTATGTGAATACATCTCTGCTGCCGACGCTGGAGGTCCGGGCGGAGGACTACACCATGTCCCAGAGCTCCGTGGTCTATTATCAGGACAAGGAGAGCGGTCAGTGGGTGGAGTTCCAGAAGGTCCACGGGCAGGAGAACCGTGTCCTGATCGACATCGACGATATGTCCCCTTACCTGTGGCAGGCGGCGGTGTCCATTGAGGACGAGCGTTTTTTCAGTCACCACGGTGTAGACTGGAAGCGGACCCTGGGCGCTACGCTGCTGACCCTCACCGGCAGCAACGACAGCTACGGCGGCTCCACCATCACCCAGCAGATGCTGAAAAACATGACCGGCGAGAATCAGAATACCATCAACCGCAAGGTCAAGGAGATCTTCCGGGCGCTGGAATTTGAAAAGAACAACACGAAAAGCCAGATTCTGGAGCTGTACCTGAATATGATCTATTTGGGCAGCGGCTGCGGCGGCGTGGAAACGGCAGCGGAATACTACTTCGGCAAGTCCGCCAAGGACCTGACGGCGGCGGAGAGCGCCTGTATCATCGCCATCACCAACAACCCGTCCCTCTACAACCCCAAGTATGAACGGACCTACACCCGGAAGGACGGCACCACCGTCACTCCCCGGCAGTTGAACAAGAAGCGCCAGGAACTGATCCTGGACAAGATGTCTAAGGTCATCAATCCCGATACCGGCAAGCCCTATCTGACAAAAGAGGAGTGCGAAGCCGCCAAGGCGGAGCCTTTGAACTTCACAGATACCTCCGGAGACGCCAGCGAGCTGGTCAAGACCGACGGTATCGAGATCAACAACTGGTTCGTGGAGCAGCTCATCAAGGACGTGACCACAGATCTGGCCCAGGCCAAGAGCATTTCTTATGAAGCGGCCCAGCGGCTGGTGAACAACAGCGGCTATCAGATCTATTGCACCATGGACCCGGATATCCAGAAGATCGCGGAGGATGTCTACGCAGATCTGAGCAATTTGAATGTACACTCTGCCAAGGGCCACCAGCTGCAATCCGGTATCACCATCATGGACCCCTATACCGGCAACATCGTGGGCATGGTGGGCGCCATGGGCCCCAAGACCCAGAATCTGGTGGACAACTATGCGGTCCAGAAGCATCAGGTTGGTTCTTCTATCAAGCCGCTGACGGTGTATTCCGCAGCGCTGGACGCCGGTGCTGTGACACCGGCCACCACCTTTGATAACTACCCCGTGGAGCTTATGAACAATTCTCCCTGGCCTAAGAACTCCCCCAATACCTACACCGGCTGGACCATGATCGGCGAGGGCGTCCGGCGTTCCATCAACACCATCGCCGTTCAGACCGTGGAGGCGCTGGGCGTGGTGGATTCCTACGCTTACGCCACGGAGAAGCTGGGCCTCAGCCTGGTGCCGGAGGATATGGCCGTTTCCCCGCTGGCCATGGGCGGTCTGACCTACGGCCTGAGCACTGTGGAGATGGCAGCGGCCTTCTCTGCCTTTGCCAACAGCGGCGTTTACAATTCGCCCAAAATGTACACCGAGATCCGGGACAGCAACGGTGAGACTGTGCTGAAAAACGAGGGCGAGACCCATGTGGCCATGAAGGAGACCACGGCCTACTTCATGAACCAGATGCTTACCAGCGTGGTGAACGCCGGTACCGGTACCTCCGCCAAGTTCAGCGGCATGACCATCGCGGGCAAGACCGGTACCACGGATAACTCCAAGACCCGCTATTTCGTGGGCTATACCCCCTATTACTGCGCCGCCGTGTGGACGGGCTATCCCAAGACCAATGAGAAGATTTCTGCCTCCGGCAACCCGGCCATTACCATGTGGAAGCCGGTCATGCAGAAGATCCATGAACATCTGGAGAATAAGAGCTTTACAAAGCCCACCAGCGGCTTGGAGCAGGTGACGGTCTGCGCCGACAGCGGCCTGCTGTGCACCGACGCTTGCCGTTCTGACATCCGGGGCAGCCGGGCGGTTCAGGTCACGGTGGCGGCAGGCACGGCTCCCACGGAGAACTGCAATCTCCACACCTTTGTGGATTACTGCACCGAGGGCAAGTGCCTTGCAACGGACAGCTGCCCCTCCTCCAGCGTCAAGCAGGTGGCGGTGCTGGACTTTGAACGGACGGAATACTTCCGGGAGGGCGTCCGCATTGGCTCCATCACTACCGACAGTGCCAAAAATCCCGACAGCATGTTCCATCTCATTGAGATGAAGCGGGCCATCGGTCTGGAGCCCACGCCTACGGCAAGTGGCGGAGAGACCTACCCGGAGGTCATCGGCTGTCCGGCCCATGCCGGCATGACGCCGGTGGACCCGGATCACCCCGGCGGTGGCGTTGATGATCCCAATGATCCCAACTACAGCCCGTCGGTCGACGATCCCAGCGGCGGCTTCGGGGACGCGAACCTGCCCGAGGACCCCACCGGTGGTATCGTGATCCCGACAGAGCCGGAGGATCCCAGCGGCGGCTTCGGCGATGCCGGTATGTGGGCGGCCAATCTGTTCAATCGGAACTGAGCAGAGCGCGCAAGATCATATAGCTGATACACCCCCAGACCGGAGACTCCGGTCTGGGGGTGCTGCTTGAAGAACCGATATGCGGTGTCGCTTTGGGTTTCTCTTTCAGATCCTCTGAAAAACAAGAGGACGGAACTGCCAGGAGCACAAAGCTGAATTGGGAGAAAAAAGACCCCCAGAAGCATTGCTTCTGGGGGTTGTCAGCTTATTTGCGGGGGCCGCCCTCCAGCCATTTCAGGTCATAGGGCTCAAAGACAACTTTCTCATAGGCGGGGACGTCCATCACCACGCCGGTCCAGTCGGAATGGATCTCGCCGGTCTGCTTGATGAGGATGTCATAGAGAATATCATAGGTAACGCCGTCAGCGGGATCAGTCTCCACGATGGTGGAGTAGGGCAGGGTCTTGTGATAGGTCAGCTCCATGCCCTTGTAGTCGAAGTGGAAGCCGCAGCGCATCCGGCAGCCGTCCAGACCGGTGTATTCCGCGATCTCCTTCAGATCGTGCAGGATCTTGTCCGGCTCGTAGAGGTTTTCGGGAGTGGTGGCAGTGTAGTCAAAGCGGAACTGGATGTTGGCGCCGGGAAGCTTGCGGAAGCGCTCAATGAAGGGGATCAGGTTCTCCTTGGGATAATCCTTGTAGAGAACGCAGTTGATCCGGAAGGGTACCGGCAGCCGGGTCAGCAGCGAGTCATTGGACTCCACCACATAGTGCTGCATGTGGCGGGACACATTGATGCAGGTGATCTTGTGCTTATTCCGCTCCGCGAAGGCCAGAATGTCCTCCTCCGTCTGGCATTTGGAGACGGGCAGAGTGGTGTTGATGAACACCCGGTGGGTAGTGGGGATCTCATCCAGCATGATCTGGAGCTTTTCAATGTCGGCAAAGGGCTCGCCGCCGGTAAAGACGAAATCGCATTTGGGGGTGATGGCATCCATCCGGCGGATGCTCTGGACAATCTTCTCCAGAGAGAAGCCGGTCATGTCCCCGTATTCTTCCTTATTGATACAGAAGGGGCAGTGGTTTTTGCAGTCGTAGGGGACAAAGATGGTGACGGTAGCGCCGCCTTCCCTTGTTTTGTATGGATGATTCATGATGATCGATCGGCCTTTCCTATTTATAGATGGTAGATCAAGGCGGGAAACAACGGTCCCCGCCCCGAGTAGACATATATTCGTACATACGGATAATTATTTTAATCTATTTTTAACAAACGGTCAAGTGAAAAACAGAAAAAAGAACAAAAGACTGTGTTTTTCCGTCGGCAAGGGTGTACAGGCTATTGGGATAATGCTATAATAACCCTGATTTCCGGCTGACGGAGACAGACTCCGCCGGTTCGGTCTGAAGCTGTTTTTTCGGAAAGGAGGGAATGGGATGCAGGAACTGTTTTCTGCGCTGTCCCTGTGGCTGAGTGCCCATCCTCTGATTACCGGCTGGTACACGGCCATTGCACGGCTGCTGTTTCCGGTGCTTTCGGCGCTGATTCTGGTGCGGGCCATCCGGTCCCTGCTGCGGATCCCCCACACGCCGGAGGTCTGGGCCCAGTTGAGCCTGCCCGGCGGCGGCAGTATCCCCCTGACCCACTGGGAAAATATTCTGGGGCGGGGTAAATCCGCCGATGCGATTCTGAACTATCCCAGCATCTCCCGGCAGCATGCGGCGCTGTGCCGTGGTGAGGACGGAGCCTGGACGGTGTATGATCTTGGCTCCAAGGGCGGCACCGCCGTCAACGGGACCCCTGTGACAGAGCAGGCCCCGTTGAAGCTGGGGGATACCCTGACCCTGGGCGGTGTGCCGCTGGTGTTTCTGCCGCAGACGGTAGGAGAGCGGGAGGAGTTGGAAAAGAAGCGGCAGGCGGAGCGGCCCGCCGCCATGTGGCCCTCTTTTTTGTGGCTGACGGTATTTCAGATCTTGACCGCCATTCAGTTAACATTGGCGGCGGGGGAGAAGGCCAGCCCGGTGATCCCCATCTGCTTCCTGACCCTCACGGTGGTCATGTGGCTTTACGCCGCCGCGCTGCGGCTGGGCCGCTGCGTGGGCTTTGAGTTGGAGACCATCGCCTTTTATCTTTCGACGTTATCCCTTGCGGTGACGGCTTCCAGCGCACCGGGGAGCCTTCCCAAGCAGCTTTTGGCCATCGTTCTGGGCATGGGCCTGTTTTTGGCGCTGGGTCTGTTCCTGCGGGATCTGGAACGGGTGAAAAAGCGCCGCTGGCTCATGGCTGCCGGGGCCATCGGCCTGTTGGGGATCACGCTGGTGCTGGGCAAGGCTAAATTCGGCGCGACCAACTGGGTCACCTTGGGCGGTATATCCTTCCAGCCCTCGGAGATCGCCAAGATCTGCTATATTTTTGCAGGCTCCGCCACGCTGGAACGGCTGTTTCGCCGCCGGAACCTGGCGCTGTTTATCGTGCTCACCGGCGTGTGCATCGGCCTGCTGGGGCTGATGAGCGACTTCGGCACGGCGGCCATCTTCTTTGTGACCTTCCTGGTCATCGCCTATCTCCGCTCCGGGGACGCCGCAACTCTGGCCCTCATCTGCGGCGGCGCGGCCTTTGGCGCGGGGATCATCGTACAGTTCAAGCCCTATATTCTGAGCCGCTTCGCCGCGTGGGGCCACGCCTGGGAGGCGGCCTCCGGCTCCGGCTATCAGCAGACCCGCACCATGTCGGCGGCGGCCTCCGGCGGACTGTTCGGCATGGGCGCCGGAAACGGCTGGCTGGAGCGTATCCCTGCCGGGGATACGGATCTGGTGTTTGGCATGTTATGCGAGGAATGGGGGCTGGTTATCGCGCTGCTGGCGGTGGCCTGCATCCTGACCTTGGCATGGTTCGCCGTTCGCGCCTCCCGGACTGGCCGATCCAGCTTTTATACCATCGCCGCCTGCGCGGCAGGCTCTCTGCTGGTGTTTCAGACCAGCCTGAATGTGTTCGGCTCCGTGGATCTTCTGCCCCTCACCGGTGTGACCTTCCCCTTCGTGTCCAACGGCGGCTCCGCCATGCTGTCGGCATGGGGGCTGCTGGCGTATCTGAAAGCCATGGATACCCGTGCGGACGCCAGTTTTGCCATCGGCCGGGCGGCGGAGCGGAAGCTGGACGAGGAAGCCGCCCGTATGGCGGCACCGGCAGAGGATGCCTTTGAAAAGGAGGACGGTCATGCGGAAGATTGAAAAACGGGCCGTGATCTGCATGGCACTGGCGATTTTACTGGCGGCGGGGATGAGTGTATTTCTCATCCGGTATTTTGCCGAGGGCGGCAAGTGGGCCTCCTCTGCCTTTAACCGCCATCTGTACGATTCCAACGGCGTGCTGATTTCCGGCACGGTGCTGGACCGGGACGGGGATGTGCTGTCCTCCGTGGAAAACGGCCACCGCACCTACTATGAAAACGAAACCGTCCGCAAGGCCACCCTCCACGCGGTGGGAGACCTGTACGGCAAGATCGGCACCGGCGTTCTCAACGCCTTCGCGGACAAGCTGACCGGCTTTGATCTGGTGAACGGCGCGTTCGGCGCGGAGCGGGGCAGCAATTTGTACCTGACCCTGGACGCCCGGTATAACTACGAGGCGTACAGGGCTTTGGGCGGCCGCGCCGGGACGGTGGCGGTGTATAACTACAAGACCGGCGAGATCTTGTGCATGGTGTCGGCACCCAGCTATGACCCGCTGAATATACCCAAGAATCTGGAAGAGAATGACCGTTATAAGGGCGCGTACCTGAACCGGTTTCTCTCCTCCGCCTTTGTGCCCGGGTCTGTGTTCAAGACTGTGACCCTGACGGCGGCACTGGAGAACCTGCCGGACGCGGAGACACGGACCTGGAACTGCACCGGCAGCGTCCAGATCGGGGACGAGACCATCACCTGCTCCGGCGTCCACGGAGAGCAGACACTGAAGGAGGCCTTCGCCCACTCCTGCAACGCGGCCTTCGCTCAGATTGCGGAGGAGCTGGGGGCAGATACCCTGCGGCGGTATACGGAGAAGGCGGGGCTTACCAGCGCCTATTCCGTGGACGGTCTGCTCACCGCCAAGGGCACGTTCAACTGGGACGGCATCACCGCCGGGCAGCTGGGCTGGGCCGGTGTGGGCCAATACCACGATCAGGTGAACCCCTGTGCCTTCCTGTTGTGGATGGGGGCCATCGCCAACGGCGGCAAGGCGGCGGAACCGTATCTGATCCGGAAAACGGTGTCCTCACTGGGGATCCCGTCTTTGCCCCACATTACTCAGCACACAGGACAGGCAGGCTTTTTGCAGAACGAGGATGCACCCTACGCCTTTGTGGTGCTGGTGGAAAACGGCGGCGGCGGAAACGCCGTGGCCGGAACGGTGGCCGGTAAGGTGCTGAACGTGATCGTCAACGGATACTAAAGAAAAAGAAGGAACGAAGATATGAAAAAAGACATCTGGCTGAAACCCGGTAAGGAGCTGAACACCGGGGCCATCATCGGCGGCATCGGCTTTGCCATCTATATTGCCCTGTCCGCACTGGAATGGCGGGGGCTTGCGCTGTTTGCGGCGCTTGCCTTCGGTTTGGAGGCGGGATACGCCTTCCTCTCCGCGCTGGACTGCCGGGAAAAGGACAAGGACTCCGTCAGCTACAACATCGTGTGGGGCACCGGCGCGTTGGCGATCCTGATGCTGCTGCCGGCAGTCATGACCATCATCAAAGGGTGACCTGCGCTTGAAGCGGGGCGGAGGAACGGAACAGAAAACGGCGTGGACGGGTTTGCCTGTCCGCGTTGTTTTTTTACTTGACAAATACCCCGTAGGGGTATATGATGCAAACGAAATAGGAATGTCGGTTTTGGGAAAGGTCGACAGGAAAGCAATTTACCGTCTCAAAGGAGGAACCCCCATGCGGGAAGAAGTATATGACATTTCCGGGATGCACTGCGCTGCATGCAGCGCGTCCGTGGAAAAAGTGACCCGGCGGCTGCCGGGGGTAGAGCGCAGCGACGTGAATCTGGTGGCGGAGCGCATGACCATCGTCTACGACGAAACGCAGGTGACGCCGGAGCAGATCGTCGCCAAGGTGGAAAAGGCGGGCTTCGGGGCCAAGCTCCATCAGGAAAAGCAGGAAGCGGCTCCGGTCCAGACCGGCGAGGACCCGGAGGAACTGGAACTGCGGCGAAAAAAGCGGGAACTGATCGTTTCGGCTATCTTTTCCTGTGCCTTGCTGTATGTGTCCATGGGACAGATGCTGCCCTTCGGACTGCCCGCCCTGCCGCTGCCGGATCTGTTTTCCATGCACACCCACCCTATGAATTTCGCCGTTTTACAGCTCATGCTGGCGATCCCGGTGCTCTATTGCGGGCGGAATTTCTTTATCAACGGCTTTCAGGCACTGTTCCACGGGAATCCCAACATGGATTCGCTGGTGGCCATCGGCTCTGCCTGCTCTTTTGTATACAGTGTGGTGATGATGTTTTTAATCACCGATGATGTTCACGGCCATGTGCATAATCTCTACTAC
>QWCB01006976.1_pt1 | contig 10397 bp, 10 predicted proteins | sample 1972511 | NCBI WGS metagenome assembly QWCB01 (sample SAMN09866719, study PRJNA288562) | Human gut metagenome isolate term5_stool, whole genome shotgun sequencing... | isolation source: gut | host: Homo sapiens | place: USA: California
CTACACGCCTTTGATACCAGACCGCCCGTACAGAGAAATGAGGTGGAGTGATGAAAGAAAGGATAAAAGGTGCGTTCACAAAAAAGAAGATTTTCCACTTTCTCAAAATGGCTCTGTTCGTGGTGGCACTTTCCCTTATCCTGCTTTCACTTCTGGGGACGGTGGCTCATGCGACGGGGCTTGTGGACGATACCATAAACGCAGAAAATCTTTACTCTAAATATCCGCTGTCGAATTACCAGCTTGATTTTTATGTGGATAATAGCTGGTCGTGGTTGCCGTGGAACTGGCTGGACGGGATTGGAAAATCGGTGCAGTACGGGCTTTACTGCATTACCAATTTTGTCTGGACGATAAGCCTTTATTTAAGCAATGCTACGGGCTATGTGGTGCAGGAAGCCTATAAGCTGGACTTCATCAATGATATGGCAGACAGTATCGGAAAGAGCATACAGACCCTTGCAGGTGTAACCGAGAACGGCTTTTCTTCTACGGGCTTCTATGTTGGTTTCCTGCTTCTCGAAACCAGCAAGGCACTTCACGCTGTTATCAACTTTGTGGTGGTGTTCGTGCTGTCCGCTTCGTTTATTGCCTACGCTCCCGACTACATCAAGAAGATAAATGAATTTTCATCAGACATCAGTACCGCTTCTTTGGACTTGGGAACAAAAATCATGCTCCCTAACTCTGACAGCGAGGGCAAGGACAGCGTGGACTTGATACGGGACAGCCTATTTTCTATTCAAGTGGAACAGCCGTGGCTACTTCTGCAATTCGGTAACAGCAACACAGAAGAAATCGGGACAGACCGTGTGGAAGCTCTGGTATCAGTAAGTCCAGAGGACAAGGACGGAAAGACCAGAGAGGAAGTCGTGAAAACAGAAATCGAGGATAACGACAATAATAATCTGACGATACCGCAGGTGGTAAACCGTTTAGGTATGGTGTTCTTCCTCTTGTTCTTCAACTTGGGGATAACGATATTTGTATTCTTGCTTACGGGCATGATGTTGTTTAGCCAGATACTTTTTATTATTTTTGCAATGTTTTTACCTATCAGCTTTCTACTTTCCATGATACCCAGCTATGAAAGCATGGCAAAGCAGGCAATTGTGAGGGTGTTTAATACCATAATGACACGGGCAGGAATAACGCTCATTGTAACGGTAGCGTTCAGCATTTCCAGTATGTTTTATAACATTTCCACAGATTACCCGTTTTTCATGGTGGCGTTCTTGCAGATAGTATGTTTCGCAGGTATCTATATGAAGCTGGGCGACTTAATGAGTATGTTCTCTTTGAACGCTAATGACAGTCAAAGCATGGGACGCAAGATTTTCCGCAGACCGTATCTGTTTATGCGACATAGGGCTAGGCGTATGGAAAGACGGCTTGCTGGTGCGGTTACTGCTGGCGGTGTTGCTGGTGCGGTGGCAGGTAGAACGATTTCAAACAGAAAACCGACAAGGAACACAGCTACAAAAGACAGTCGGGGCAATACCACTTCCAGCATGGGACAGCGTGCAGGCTCAAAGGTGGGTGCTGTCTTAGATACGAAAAATAAAGTGAAAGACAAGGCAAATGCTGTCAAAGAAAATATCAAGGATATGCCGACACAGACCTCTTATGCGGTGTATTCCGCAAAGGAAAAGGCAAAGTCCAGCGTATCAGACTTCAAGCGTGGCATGGTGCAGGAACAGCAGTCCAGACAGTCGGGACGCTTAGAAAAGCAGGAACAGCATAGACAGAATATCGCTGATAAGCGTATGGAGCTTCAAAAGGCACAAGAAGCAAGACATAGAAAGACGGACGGATCAGCGACAGCGGGAGCTACCCGTCCCCATGAGCGACCAGCCACAGCTTCAACCATTTCAAAGCCGAGTGCGGAAAAAATGCAGGAAGTCAAACGCTCTGCCACATCGACCACTTCAAAGATAAGTGAGCCAGTCAAGACGAATGTTGTAAAAGAGCGTCCGTTATCTTCTGGTGCTTCTGATAGAAAAGCGACCCAGCCTACACAGACAGTACATAGGCAGAATGTAGAAAAAGTGGTATCGCAGGAAATACGCCAGAATTACACAAAAGACCGCAGGACAAAGGTTCAGCAGACCCAGAACATCCAGAAGAACCAGCAGACCACAGAGAAAACCCGTAACCTTGTAACGAAGAAAGGACAGAAGAAAAAATGAAACTGAAACATATCGCTCTCATTGGCAGTCTGTTTCCTATCCTCTTTTCTCTGGTGCTTTTCTTTGGTGTCCTCATTAGTGCGGACAGCGACGACGAGAACAGCAACTTTTCTTCCGGCATTACGGGTATGAATTTATCCGCAGAAGTCTTGAAACATCAGCCTATGGTGGAAAAATACGCCAGAGAATACGGTATTTCCGAATATATCAATGTGCTATTGGCTATCATTCAAGTAGAAAGTGGCGGTACGGCAGAAGATGTTATGCAGAGTTCAGAAAGTCTTGGTTTACCGCCTAATTCCTTAGATACGGAAAGCTCAATCAAGCAGGGGTGTAAGTATTTTGCGTCCCTGCTTTCTTCCTGTAAAAATCAAGGTATCGAGGATTTGAATGTAGCGATACAGTCCTATAACTATGGCGGTGGCTATGTGGGATATGTGGCAGGAAAGGGAAAGAAACACACCTTTAACCTTGCAGAGAGCTTCGCCCGTGAGAAATCGGGTGGAAAGAAAGTAACCTACACCAACCCGATAGCCGTTGCGAAGAACGGGGGTTGGCGGTATCAGTATGGCAATCAATTTTACGTCGAATTAGTCAATCAGTATTTAACTGTTCCGCAGGTATCGGGAGAGCTGGCACAAAAGGTAATGAATGAAGCGTTAAAATATCAAGGCTGGAAATATGTGTATGGAGGTAGCAATCCCAACACTTCTTTTGACTGTTCGGGGCTGACGCAATGGTGCTATGGAAAAGCTGGTATCTCCTTACCGAGAACGGCACAAGCACAGTATGACGCTACCCAACATCTGCCACTCTCGCAGGCAAAGGCTGGGGACTTGGTATTTTTCCATTCTACCTATAACGCTGGAAGTTATGTAACACATGTCGGTATTCTTGTTTCGCCGACACAGATGTACCACGCAGGAAATCCGATAGGATATGCAGATTTGAGTAGTAGTTACTGGCAACAGCACTTAATCGGTGCAGGACGAGTAAAACAATAGAAAGTGTCTAAAAATAATTAAGTTTGACAATATGAGAATAAAGTACGACATTTTCATAAAAAAGTGTGACAATATTTATCACAACGAATGGCTGATAAAAAAGTATGACAACCACAAAGCAAAAATCATAAAAAAGCCTGACAATATCAGGATAAATACCATAGGTGGCAATGTCATAAATCAGAACGTGGAATCGTCACGCTGACCAGCTTGGAGTGCAGAGCATTTCATGCTTTTCTATTGTCAAACTATTTTATCACAAAGGCACTTGTAAATGTAAGACTTTATTATGAAAGGACAGAAAGGACTTGAAAAATATGTTTAAGAAGAATGAGAAACAGACAGAAACTATCAAAGAACCAAAAGAAAAAAAGGTGCGTACTGTCAAGGTAGGCACACATAAGAAAACCGTGATTGCGTTGTGGGTGGTGCACGCCTTAACGATACCAACGGGATAGAAAATTTCGTGAAGAATTTCTGCAAATCCTATTATACATGGAGCAACAGTAAGGAAGCTATCGAAGCAAGGACACAGGCAATCAGCCGTTATCTGACAAAGGAATTGCAGGACTTGAATGTTGATACTATCCGTACTGACATTCCGACCAGCTCCACGGTTACAGACGTGATTATCTGGGATATAGAACAGTCTGGGGAGAACGCTTTTACTGCTACCTACGAAGTAGATCAGCAGATAAAAGAGGGCGACCAGACAAGGAACGTATCAGAAACCTATACCGTGAAAGTCCATGTAGACGCTGACGGGGATATGGTAATCATACAGAACCCTACCCTCGCTCCTGCTATGGAAAAATCCAGTTATGAACCAAAGGCACAGGAAGCCGACAACAGTGTGGACGCTGACACTGTAAATGACGCTACGGCATTTCTGGAAACATTCTTCAAGCTGTACCCTACCGCTACAGAAACGGAGCTTGCTTATTATGTAGAGGGAAATGCCCTTGAACCGATAAATGGGGACTATCTCTATTCCGAGCTTGGCAATCCCGTGTTTACAAAGGACGGGGGCAATGTGAAAGTCAAGGTATCTGTGAAGTTCATTGACAATCAGACAAAGGCGGCGCAGGTATCACAGTATGAATTAACACTTTATAAGGATAGTAACTGGAAAATATTATCCAATAATAAATAAAAAATGAAAGGAGCAAAAGCTCCTTTCGTATTTTATTTTATTGGTGCTTTATCCATTTCATATCCATATATTTTATAATCTTGACTATATAGATTTGCTAAAGAAAAATAATCTCCTGTAGGTAAAAATTCACTTCTATCAATACTGTGTTGTGTCAACAATTTAGATTCATTTGTATTGTTAATATTGGAAGTTATAATTGCAGTATGGTCTATATCTCCATCTTTGGTAAAGTCTACTGAAATTACATCTCCTGCTGTAAGTAAATCTGATGTTTTTGCTATACCAGCTCTGGATTCCCAATGCTGATAAAAATTATTAGCTCCACCCCATGTATGTGATGGCTTTCCATTATCATAATACCAGTTTTTAGATTGTCTATGTGGTAAAATCAATCCTGATTTTCTATATTGAAAACCACCATAACTTAAACATTGTGAAACAAAATTTGTACAGTCGCTCCAACCTCTTCTTATTGCAGACTGTCCCTCTGCATTTTCATCTAAATCATTGTAATCATTAGAATTAAGGTCTTGCTTATAATAATTAGCATAATATGGAAAATCTGTATTATTTGTTCTATTCCACCATTGCTTTGCATATTGAGTAGCTTTATTAGAAGAGTACCCATTTGATTCTCTATTATCACTAGGAGTTATTTTGTTAGATAATTCAGTTGAACTCTTACTTATTGGTAATAACAATTCAAGTTCTTCAGAATTAAATTCTTTTTCTTTTAAACAAGAAATGATTTTTTTATTAGACTCTGCATTTTCATAAATATCTATAAATTCTGCAAATTCCGCTAGTTTATCATTAAGTTCCTTATTAGTAGAAGTTGGTATAGCATAACCTTTAATATATTGTTGAAATTCATAGTTATCTAAATCCGCTACAATACCTAGTGCACTAGCTTTTTCTGCTATGTAGTTATACGCTTCTTTATACTTAATAAGAGCTTCTTCTTTAGTGATTGTTGTTTCAGGAAACAAATTGATTTCCATTCCTTGATATGTAAATTCATTGAATAATCTATATTCATTATTATAGAACATAGAGCTCTCTATACATTCTTGTAAATCACTTGGATTTTGACTACTTGCATAAACAGGACTACCTAATGTAGTAATGATAGTTGTAATCAATAAAACTGAAAACATTTTTTTCATAATCATTACTCCTAATTTCTATTTTTATTTAAACTTATGACTTTATTACATTCACTAACAAGCCTATCATCATGTGTAGCTAAAATAACGATTGCCCCATTTGAAGCACATTCTTTTAATAAGCTAATCACGATTTGTCTATTTTCAGAATCAAGAGAAGCAGTAGGCTCATCAGCATAGATAATAGAAGCATTTTTTAATATTGCCCTTGCTATACCTATGCGTTGCTTTTCTCCACCAGAGAGTACGATTGCTAGTTCAGAATCTCTACCATTTAAACCAACTTTATCTAATATGTTTTTCACAGCTTTACTTTTAGCTTTTGACTTATCTAATGTAATGTTATATGCTACAGTTTCATCTTCGATAATTCCATAATCTTGATAAATAAATGTCGCATATTTATGCCAAAATTTCGTTTTATCCTTATCGTTCCACTTTGAAGTATCTTTGCCATTTATCAAAATAGAACCACTTTCTATTGGCTGTATTAAACCTAAACAATTTAATAATGTCGTTTTTCCACACCCAGAAGAACCTGTGAGAGCTACCATATCTCCACTATTCATTGTGTCTGTGATATTTGAGAAAATGCGTTTTCCTTTGATTACAACGCTTATACTATTCATTTTAATTTCCATTTTTACACCCCATTTTTTACTCATTTCTTGTTGCTACTTTGTAAAATGCTTGTCTAGTACATATATGATAAGCAACAAAATTACTCAAGCAATATAAAATCAAAATAATAACGCTCACTGATAAAACTGTAATAATTTCTGGTCGTCTTATAACAAAAGAAATTACTGCTCCAATGATTACCGTGATTATCGCAATAAATGATTCATGCACAAAGGTTTGCATTATTATTTCTTTGTATGATTTTCCGAATGTATGTAACGTAAATATTCGTTTTCTGTTTTCGCTTACCCATAACTGTGCGGTAAGAATACCTGCAAAAATCATAGATACAAAAATTAGAATACAAGCTATCACATAGAATACAGCTTCTTTTGCAAATTTTTGAGCTTGTGATAAAGCAACATCAGCAATAGTATCTATCGAAACAACGTAATCTTTTACAGGTGTTTTTGCTAATTCAGTTCTCAATAAATTTTCATCTGGAAAAACAACATTACCACTTGAACAAGCAGGTAACATAAAACCTAATGTATTTAATGATTGTACTGGATTATCCACTAATATAACTAATGGATTTTTAGCTTGTATAGTGCTTCCACCATAGCCAACATTTGGCGGTAAAGCTAAAAATTTATCTCCGCTAAATTCATAGAAGTTAATTCCGCTAGGCTGGATTTCTTCTGTCTTAGTCCATAAAGGCATTTGAACATTTATAAAGTCCTGTAGTGGTTTATCTAAATCGTTCAATTTAATTTTATTCAATTCTCCACCACTTTTATTTTCTTCTATTCCAATATCAAAAGAATCAACCCATGATTTATCAGTAACTATTATGTGGTCGTAACCACCGTATTCTTCCTCACTTAATTGTATAGATTTATCAATAGATAAAGATAAGGATAAATTATCGTTATCTGCCATATTTGCAAAAAAATCATCAACATATGGCAACATTTTATCTGTACTTAATGAATCTAAATCGCTGAAAGATATACTTACAATGCTTTGCATATTTTCCCATAAAGAATACTCATTAGATAACTGCTGTAAAATGTAAGCAGATGTTATGGTGCTTGGTACTATCAAAAGAGCTAATATTATTGACATAATTCTAGTGCCAATACTGAGCATTCTGAATTTTTTGAAAGGAATTTCTCTTTTCGCAAGATGTTCTGTTTTTGGTTTGACAATCATTGAAATACCGAAACTAATCAATGCTGAAATAACAACCAATACCAATAGTGTTATAATATCCTTAGATAACAATAATGTAATTTGTTTAAAATCATTAGTAATTCCAATATATACCCAAAATGCTATGAGTGAAATTAAATAACTGCATATAAACATTTTTGATAGTGTTAATGTATCTTCAATATGAATTTTTTTAATGTCTACTCCACTCAATAATCTTATACTTCTTCCTTTTGAGTGTGAAATAAACCATGTCAATAATACTGAAATGAATAATAATAATACTGTTAAAATAACATTTCCAACACCATTATGAACTAAATTGTAATACAAACTTTTTATAAACGATACTTTTCTCAACCATTGAATAGTAATTCCGTTATCATTAGCCCAGTTTTCTATATCCTGTTTAAAATTCTGATTTCCCTTTACTGCATAATTTCCATATAAAGGTCTATTACCAATATCTTTAGATGAAATTAACTTTCCCTCTAAACTTGAATCTAACCATTTAATATTATCATTATCAATAATAATGTCAGAACTTTTTGGTTTCTCATCTCCAAAGTAAATGATGTCTTTTTTATTTTTATATTCATCACTAGGAATAACAACTTTTACTAAAGTAGCATTGTGCTTATTCGTGATATTATCTAACTCTGAAATAAGTTGTTCTTTCGTAGTACCAGTTTCAGCAATATTTAATACAAGTTGTTCTGTTGTACCTAAAGGTAATTGCTGTTGGTCATTCATTAAATTCTGAAAGATCATAATGAATGAAAATAAAGCTAAAATAAAACTAATCAATCTAATGCCATGTTTATTCATAAAAATATCAACTCCATTATCCTATTCATTAAATAAAATAGGCTTCGATGACAAGCACCGAAGCCTAAAATCTAATTTGTCATTTAAGCTATCAAACAATAAATATGATACTTAACTAACAAACACGATAGAAATACTGGTCATTAGAATCAGATTGAATAGCCCATAATTCAGCGATAGATTTCTTACCTGATGCAGTATTTACTGAACGTGATGTCTTACCATTCAACTTAACTGTTGAACCATGACATCTATTAACTGTGTAGTAAGAACGAACTTTAGCATTCCAGAAACCGTATTGCCATGTTCCACCTTCACTTGGATATTGGTACAATGGTCCATATGCCAACCAACAAGTTTCAACTCCTTCTGGATTACCACCAATCATACCTTCAGTCCATGTGCCATTTTCGTCCTCGTAAGTTGTCTTTACGATTCCATTTTGTGCGTCCTTGTCGCCTGTGTCATTCGTCGCTGCCATTACTGGCGTAGCTAACATCATTGAAGCTACCATGCTCACAGCTGCTAGTTTAGTGAATAAAGACTTTTTGTTTAACATGACCATTCCTCCTTTTGGCTCCTTTTAGCTACTTTATTCTACACCTTTATGATAGTCCTAAACCACTGAATTGTCAATATCTAACAATATGAAATTATAAAAAAAATAAACGCTTTCATAAAATGACGAATTTTGTCAATTTAATGCTATAATTATATAAATAATGCACAAGCATTTGTTAAAAATTCTACAATCTTAAAGTGATTATAACTATCTATCAAAGCATAGAATCAAATAGAAAAATATTTTATATTTATATTATTTTTTCATTTCGACTGTTTTCGCTCAATTTTTTTGATGTGATAGATTATAATTTTAATGTAATATGTATCGTTTATATTTTTTTACAGGAGATTGGTTACAAATGGGAAAACATATTTTAATTGTACACTAAATAAAGTTATTGATAATGATACAAACTTTCATTTTTATAGTTGTTTTAATATCCCAAAAATTTTAATAAATACTTTTAAAATTGTCCGCTACAACAATTTGTTTTGTACGGACTTTTTTCATGCTCAAAAACTTTTTTTCACTTTTTTTGAAATTAGGTTAGCAAATCACACCTGCCTGTACAGTGTTGGTGCGGAAAGGGGGATAAAGATTCTCCGCTTTGTGCAGGGAGGAGGTGTGAACATGAAACCGACTTCTTTTGAAAACGCAATTCGCTTACAGTTCGATACGCTAATGAAAAAAGTTATTGACGGAATCATAAAGAATTATGAAAAAGAATTAGACCGACGGTCTAATCGTGAAATCCCGTTTTGTGAACTACCAAAAATTGTGGTTAATTCCTTTCCTGTTTTTGATGATTACGAACTTGATGTAACTATTTTTGATGTGTATGGAATGGAAGCCCGAGTATCGGGTAATGAACTATGTAAAGCGTTACAACAGTTACCAGAGAGAAAAAGAAATAATCTCTTAATGTTCTATTTTCTTGACATGAGTGATACAGAAATTGCAGAACTTCAGCATATCTCAAGAGCTGGTGTATTTAAAAATCGTCAAGTCGCTTTACATAATATGAAAAAAATTTTACAGGAGGAAAAGTAGATGGGAAAAGCTGTTGCAAAATGCCCTCCTTACCGTTTAATTGCTTCTGTAGCAGACGGGGATGAAAAAGCAATAGAAAAAATGCTTCAATTCTATGACGCTTACCTTTCAAAGTGTTGTCTTCGTCCTTTGTATGATGAATACGGAAATCTTTATATTGCTGTTGATATGGAACTGAAAGGACGTATTCGTGAAGCAATGATAAAGAAAATGAGAGCATTTGAAGTAAACATTAAATAATGATTATATCGGGATATGATTTGCCAAAACCCTCTTTCCTGTCCCGATTTAAAGATTTGTCAATCTATAAAAATCTGTTGACTACGACAGATTTTTATAGGCGGACAAGCCTATTGTTCTTTGACAACTGAATAAAGCAGACAGATACGTTTGTGAGGTAGCAAGCCACGGGGACTGTACGCCACGACCTTTCCAAAAGAAAGCGAGCGACCCACGCAGTGATCCGAGAGCGACCGTTGGAAAAGTCGCTTTGCCACGACCTACCCTCACAGAATAATGATACGTCCGCATGGTGCGGTTCTGCCCACAAGAATGGGAATAGTTGAGATACTAACGGAGCTTTCCAAAGCCGTCTGCCTGCTT
>QWCB01009846.1_pt1 | contig 10396 bp, 7 predicted proteins | sample 1972511 | NCBI WGS metagenome assembly QWCB01 (sample SAMN09866719, study PRJNA288562) | Human gut metagenome isolate term5_stool, whole genome shotgun sequencing... | isolation source: gut | host: Homo sapiens | place: USA: California
AATGTAAGGTTGGGCCTGTGCTCGACGGTCTGTTTCATGTTTACGTGGTACTTGTTTTTGTCCACTTGCGCACGCGGCGAATACACCGCAGGACCCTTGCCGCGGTTGAGCATGCGCATCTGCAACAGACTTTTGTCGGCATTTACCGCCATTTCGCCGCCCAGAGCGTCGATTTCCTTGACGATTTGCCCCTTTGCCGTGCCCCCTACGCTTGGATTGCACGCCAAAAAAGCCACCGTGTCCAGATTGGTGGCAAACAGCAACGTGTTGCAGTTCATTCTTGCGGCGGCAAGGGCGGCTTCACATCCTGCGTGCCCCGCACCGACAACGATTACGTCAAACTCTTTCATACTTTTTCTTATTTACCCAGGCAAAATTTGCTGTAAATGCGGTCGATTACATCCTCGGTTGCCGACGTACCCGTAACTTCGCCGAGAGTTGCCCACGCCTGCTTCATGGACGTAACAACAATGTCCATGGTGGTTGCATTGGCGGCGGCAATGGCGTCGTTTATTTCACTTTCGGCGCGTTTCAGACATTCGAGGTGGCGTTCCGACGTAACCATTACGTCAGCCGACTGAATGTCGCCCGCGCAAAACATGTCGTACAACGTTTCCTTTATTACGTCCACGTTGCCGCTTTTTGCCGACACGATAAGGCTGTCATCGCAACAAGGCAATTCGGCGTACAAGTCGCACTTATTAAACACTCTGATTTGAGGCTTTATTGTGGGAAACACACTTCTGTCGGCAGGATTGTCCGTAACGTTAAGTACAACGTCCGCACTGTTTGCGGCGGCGATGGCACGCTTTATGCCTTCCTGTTCGATGACGTTTTCTGTCTTGCGCAGCCCTGCCGTATCCACAAAATTAAACTTGATGTCCTTGTAGCCGACGCTCTCTTTCAGCGTGTCGCGCGTGGTTCCGCAAATGTCCGAAACAATGGCTCTATCCTCGGCAAGCAGTGCGTTCAAAAGGCTGCTTTTGCCCACATTAGGCGCGCCTACAATTGCCACGTCAATGCCGTATCTTGCCACCTTTCCGAGGGTTGATGTACGGATAAGACCATCAAGATTGTCGCGAATTTCCTGCAACGTATGCAAAATTTGCTTACCGGTAGGCATTTCGAGGTCCTCTTCCGGGTAGTCCAACACCACCTCGCCCGCCGACACCAGATCCAGCAATCTGTCCTGCAAATCGACGATTTTTTTGCCGAGTTTGTTTTCCATCAGCGCAGCCCCTGCCTTTGCCGCAGAAGCCGTTTCCGCCTCTATCATTTCGATTATACCCTCGGCATTGGTAAGGTTTTGTTTGCCGTTTACAAATGCACGCTTGCTGAACTCGCCGTTTTGCGCAGGCACCGCGCCGCTTTTCAGACACGCTTCGATTACCGCCTGCACCACCGCAGGTCCGCCGTGACAGTGAAACTCCACCATGTTTTCACCGGTGTAACTGTGCGGAGCGACAAAATACACGCACATTGCGTGCTCGACAAAGTTTTTGGTCTGCAACCTGCCCACCTTGAGCATGTTTGCTTCTTTCGGCATAGGCGCAAATATTTTTCGGGCGATTTCAATAGAGTCCTCGCCGCTCATACGAATGACGGCAATGGCACTTTTCCCTCTCGCCGTGGACAACGCCACTATCGTTTTTTCTTTCATAAAACCTCTTTTCGGGCAAGCGACATTTTGCGATAATACTGTCTTGTTTTACTTCTTTCTCGCCAAGCCGCACTTTTCGCAACGCATGTCTGCACGCCGCAAATTGCGTTGTTGTCGCACAGACGTCGCGAATATCGTCGCAAGCGTCCTCTTGTCCGTTTTTCAATATTGTATTTTATCACTTTTTTGTGCATTTTTCAAGCCGTTTACCACACCTGCGAAAACTTTTGCGTCCTTGCTGCCCCACGGGACACGTTTCGCACTAATTTAATAAAATAAATGACGATATTTGTTGAAAAAGTTTGCGCGTTGTGGTATCATTTAATGTAGCAATCAGGCATACATCTGCAGAACAGGAGCACAAAATGGGCAAAGTAATATCCTTTTCCAACCAAAAAGGCGGCGTGGGCAAAACAACCACGGCAATAAACCTTGCGGCATATGTCGCACTTAACGGCAAAAAAGTTCTTTTGCTGGATTTCGACCCCCAGGGTAACGCAACCAGCGGCTACGGCATAGAGAAAAACGAACTCGACGTCAGTTGCTACGACTTTTTGATGGGGCAAACCTCAGCCGAACACGTGATACGACCCACCATGATCGAGGGGTTGTCTATTTTGCCATGCAACATGGACCTTGCCGCTGCAGAAGTGGACCTTGTTTCCGTGCCGCACAGAGAAAGTTCGCTTCGCCGCGCGTTGCAACCGATAAGGGATGACTACGATTTTATCTTTATCGACTGCCCGCCGAGCCTGGGACTGCTTACGCTTAACGCGCTTGTTGCCGCCGACAGCGTAATCATACCCATCCAAAGCGAGTTTTTTGCGCTGGAAGGGCTGAGCCAACTTATGAACACCATCCGCATCGTCAAACAACGCCTTAACAACAGCCTGACGATAAGCGGCGTAATACTGACAATGTACGACACGCGCACCACTATGAGCAAGCAGGTTACGGAAGAACTGTACAAGTACTTCGGCAGTAAAATTTACACCGTGCCTGTGCCGAGAAACGTGCGACTTGTCGAGTCGCCCAGTTTTGGCGTGCCGGTTGTAAAACACGCGCCGAAATGCACCGGAGCTGTCGCATACGGCGCACTTGCCAAGCAATTTTTGAACAGAGAGGATAACTGAAATGGCAGGAAACAAAGGATTAGGACGCGGATTTGCGTCACTTCTCGGCCTTAACGACGCCGAGGACATCAACCCGATAAACATCAGCGACACCGTGACGCCGACTTCCGACGACGCCGTTGTGGCAATTCCGCTGACGGACATAGACCCCAACTTCGAGCAGCCGCGCAAAAACTTTGACGAGGACGCTCTTAACGAACTTGCCGAAAGCATTAAACTGCACGGGGTAATTCAACCCATAGTGGTTGTGCCTGTGGGCAGACGTTTTATGATTATCGCAGGTGAACGCCGTTTCCGTGCAAGCAAAATTGCAGGAAAAACGTCCATTCCGGCAGTAATACGCCATTATACGTCGCAACAAATTAAGGAAATAAGCCTGATTGAAAACTTGCAACGCGAGGATCTGTCGCCCATCGAAGCGGCACGCGCCATCAAAGTGCTGATGAACGAGTTTAACATGACGCAGGAAATGGCAGCCGACCGCATTGGCAAAAGCCGCAGCGCAGTGGCAAACACGTTGCGTTTGTTGACGCTTTCCGACGACGTTATTGCACTGATTGAAAACGGGCGACTTTCCGCAGGACACGCGAGAACGCTTGTGGTTGTGCCGCAACAAAGCCAATACAAGTTGGCACTTAAGGCTTGCGACAACCAGATGACCGTGCGCGAAATGGAAAAAATGGTGCGCGAGTTTCTCAACCCGAAAAAGGTGGAACAAAAGCCTGTCGAAGAAAGCAAGGAGCTGAAGGATTTGGTAGGCAACATGCAACGCGCGTTTGCGACAAAGGTTTCCGCATTGGGCAACGGCAACAAGGGTCGCATTTACATAGACTACTACACTGCCGATGACCTTGACAGAATTTGCAAACTGATCGACGAGTGGATGAGCGAATCGTTCAGAAACAAAATAGGCGACTGACGTCAGGGCAAAAGGGCTTTAACGTCACAAAAAAAAGAATACGTACAACGATTTTTACAACAAACAAACGCACCTTAAAAGCATTTGCTTCTGAGAGTGCGTTTGTTTTGGGTTCTGTTTCAAATGTCGGGGAGCAAATTCTCGCACGGTAATATAATTTGCATATTTACTTTTTAGCAGTCGTCACGGACATCTCGGACGGCTGTTTTTGTTTTGTTTTTTTTGTTTGCACCCCGGCATTTATTATGGAACCTTGTTTTTTGCTTAAACACCACCTGTTTACCGGTAAAATTGCACTTTTTTAGTTATTTTTACGAAAAACAATGTGCAGTTTCGTGCTTCAAAAACGGGCTCTACCAATAGTAGAATAACATATTTATATAATCTTAGCCATTCTACCAACGGTAGAATGAGTGTTTGATGGGTATAATCCATCAAGATTTTGTTATTCAAAAATCCTATTTCAGCAGCTTATAGAATTCTGATTTTTCCATGGGGCGAAAACTTCGCTCGTCATCGCCACCGATACAGCACTTCATTTTAACGGTTCCGGCTTGCCACGATCGGACAAATAAGAGATCCTCTGTTGGCAAATTTTCCATATCGTTGACACATTTCACGCAACGTCGGCAAATTTCACACAAAGACGGATTACTCCAAGGGTACAAAACAAGAGAAAGACAGCAACAAACAAATCGGAATATTCATTTTCAAAACACAAAAATCCAAAACAAAGACATTGCGACCGTAAGTATTCGTCGGAAGAAGAATTATTGCATTGCGATTTTCGCATAAAGAGCAGACTTCAGATAAAGTTTATCTTTTTTCCGACAGATTTAGCCCTAATTACACTGAACGAACGTCCACACGGAAGAATGGAAAAGGGCATCCCCGAGGTTTTTAGTGATGGCTTTAACCCTAAGATAAAATTTTCACACAATAATGGCAATTTTCACGCAATAAATGCAATTTTCACACGATCACACATTTTTCAGATACGTTTTCGCCTTGCACAAATCGTAAAAAACACAGAAAAAGATTATTTTTACCAGAATTTATATAAAAAATGAGTAAAATTATTAAAATATAATTATTAAGACAAATTCCGGCAAACATTTACTAAAAGTCAATTCTTTGCTTTTTTTAACAGGAAAAGCATCAAAAAGGCGTTTTTTGACCTAAAATATAACACAACCGTGCAAATTTGTTTACAAAATGTCTTAAAACAAAAAATGATACCTCTTTCGATTTTATTATCTTATCCGACAAAGCGATGCTTCTATGATTTTAGATTATACCTTTTGCAATTTTACACATTTAATTTTCCGTTAATCTTACAAGAAAATCAAGATTTTATATGCTGTTTATAAAAATAATGGTAATATTTTTTACAAAAGAAAACACCATACAAACCTAAGCATCACGCAATTTCTTTCCTGCAAATTTTCCAAATAAAAATATTATCTTCATCTGACTACATCAATCAAAAAAAAGTACAGTGGAGCAAAACAAACAGAACTTTTTAGAATGTTTTTCAATATAAGCAATTGTTTGATCATCAACAGGGAAAATACCATTTTTAGCTCCTGCTTCAATGGCCATATTGTTTCTATTTAGTTCGCCTTTTTTCTTTTGTTTTTTTTCAGAAAGAAAATTTTCCACGACAAGTAGAAACCACTACGTTCCTATTATTCATCCACAAGCATGGTGCATTTTCTCTTTACTTCCACACGCTTTATTCTTCAAGATATTCAATTCTTTATTTTATTCGGTGTTATCGTTTATTTTCGGCAAATTTAATTGATAATTACGGCCTATTTTAGTAAAAAAACTAAGTTTTTCAAAAAAATTACCGTTTTTTTTCTTTTCAGCAGTCTTTTTATGTCCAAAACACGAAAATTTTATCTATTACATTTCAGAGACAGCAAATAGATTACGGCCATACAAACCCTTACAATTATTTATAAAACCAAGACATTTTCACAAAAAAATGAAATAAATATAGTTACAAAGCCCATTTTAAGCAAAATATTGGCGGCTTGTCTTAATTTTCTCTTTATTTTCAAGGTTTTTCTTCTTTTCTGCAATTTAATTCTCAAAATTCTCAGACGAACTTCGTTTCTTATCAAAAAACCCCCTTTGTTTCTTTCTGTTTTGTTAAAAAAATATAGAATTACTCAGATTTGTTTCACGTGAAACCTTAGACGTCTTGTTATCCAATATTCCCCACCTTTTTGTTTCACGTGAAACAACAGCAGAACTCAAAGACTTCACGAGAATAATGTTTCACGTGAAACAAAAATAATGAAGAATATCGGTTTCCTTTAGATTTATGTAAATAGTACTGTGTGGAAACTTAAAAAGACAAGAATTGAGGTGCATAAGACCCTTAAACTCATTTGTATGTGGCTTTACACGACATTCTTATCTTATTCAGGCTTTTAACAACGCTTTCTTTCGACTAAATTGTTTATTTGAATTCCGATAGCCACAAAATACACATTATCTATCCAATTCTAAGCATTTTATTTGATTTGAAGCACAAAACATAGATACCCCGTTTTTTCACCTTTCAAAAAGAAAAAATGTTTTCTGTGCTCTGAATACCGTGACTTTGATTTTTAGAATAATTTTTTACAAAAAAAAGCTTCTGCTTGAATATTCTGAAAAAAAATACATTTTCTTTAGGCCGGGACGAATGAAAACCCTTTTCGCAAAAAAAATGTTTCTTTTACATATATTTTTGTGCAATTTTGCTTATATTCCATTAAATAAAAATACATCTATTCTACGCAAATTCTAAAAAGCAATAAGTAAATTCAAAAAAAATGCAATAACAATATCTTTTATGAAAAATCTAAATTTTATCTCAACAAACTCATCTTTACAATTTATAACGATATATTTATATTATATTTATGTTATTATTTGTTTTTTTAGGTTTTCTCTTGAAACTTTCGGATATTCGGCTCGGAATAAAATTCTTGTTTAGCCAAAACTTTTTTTTGAAACGTTCAAAAAAAAGTTCAATGTGTGTCGTTTGTCAGACGAGTTCTTACAAGCACTGTCCCTTTTTCGTTTTTTTTGCTAAAAAAATTTCTTCGAAGTCTGTTCTTTCGTTGCGTATTCCGATGTGCCGTAAAATAAACAAATAAAACATCTTCGTCGACGGTTCGGTCGAGCAAGGAACATTATTGGTTAACTTAATTCCAACCTTTCCAATAATTTTTCCATCTCGCACACTTTTCGACAAATAGTGTGGATAAAGTGGTTATTTTGTTGACATTATGTGGATAACTCGGTATTTTTGCCCGTTTTTACACCCTTTTATCCACTTTTCAAGGCAAAACATTACCTTATTACTAATGTCTGACATAGCAACTTCACGCATCGCGCAACCCGTTTACCTTACCAATCGCGCTGCTTGAAACCGTTTTGTCTGCCGATAGGAGCACAGAAGATGCTTTACCTTTTCCCGACCACAAAGTGATTTGAACCACGCCGGGAAGATGCGCTGTCGGTTGTTCTGCGCCTTGCCAAAAGGTCGCCGTCATCATAGTAGTAGGCTATGGTCACGTTGTTGGCAGTCTTGGTTGGGCGCATTCCGTCCACGTCGTAGGTAAATGTGCTGCCATTGCAGGATAGCAATCTGCGCCCTTGCCAAGTCATTGCCTTGCCGCAATACAGCGTAGGATTGCCTACGGCGTCGTATTCAAAACTTTGTCCGTTCAGATTAACAAGTTGGTCTTGCCAACCGTGTTGACGGTATGTGTACTCTTGCGTTTCAACGGGCGTACCCAATGCCTCGTCAAAGGTAAGTGCGTATGTTGTTTTGCAAGTAATGTTGCCGGCGTGGTCGCACTTGTAGGTTACTGTACCGAAGTTTATATCGTCTTGACGTACAAGTCTGTTAAGTCCGTCGTAAAAGTATCTCGCTGCAAGTTTGCCGTTTGCATTGTAACTATATGAGATATTATACCTTTCACCGAGAGAGTTGCCAATAATTGTTTTGAAAATGAAGTTCGACAATCAGAAGATGCGAAAAGCCGCCCGAGATTTATCGGACGACCGGCAAAAAAATATTGAGATTATTTCACAGTGTGAGAGTTTTCTTGCGCCCCAACATTGGACACAGATCCACTTTAAGTTTTGTCATGTGTGGATTTTCCCACACCCCCGACTTTGGACACAGATCCTACAAAAAAAACGCCGCCCGATAATCTCGGACGGCGCGTAACTCATTCAAATTTCCGTTTAGTCAACTTCTGCTATCTGTCGGAACCGTTTCAACAACGTCCGTCGAATTACAACACAAGTGCAAGGACGCTTGTTACAGGCGCCGCCACTTCTTCGCCGATTTTGGCAAGTTTTACAAGGTCAACGTTTGCAAACTTCGCCCACCAGATACCGATAAAGTTGTAATCACACAGGAACTTGAACACGGTAGACTTGCCTATCGCTTCTTCTCGCACCAATTTAAGCAGGTTTTCGATGTTTTCGCCGCCAACCTTCACGCAAATCACAACAAAAGCGGTGTACGCAACGCCAAACACAAGCAGGTATGCAAGCACAATCGCCCACAATCCGCCAAAAATACGGTCGATACTCTTAAACACGGGCACTTTTGCAAGTTTTCGCAACAACAGGTTTATGCCGCGCAGCACATACTTCACAACAAGGTACGCCACAAGCCACATCAGGAAGCAAGCAATGCCGTTAACCACCCACTCGCCCAGCAGTTTTGCAACGTCGTTTTGCGCGTAAACGCTGTTTTGAGCAGCCTTGGAAACAACTTCCAGCCCGGCGACCGATTCGGTAAAACTTTTACCCTTAAACCAGCCCGAAACGGAATCCATTATGTCGGAATAAAACCCGATGTACCCGGTGTTGGTTTTCAGCACGAAGTTCATCATGACAAAGCATCCGACAACGCCGCCGACGATACCCACAATAGTACAGATAACCTTACCCGTTTGCTTGGCAAAGCCGGCAACAAGCCCGATGATAAACGCAATTGCAAGCACGGCAATCGACGCCGCGTCGAAAATAAATCCGGTTGTCACAGTCCTACCTCCTCGCCTCGCCTAAGCGAGCGTATATTTTGTCAACATATATATAATAGCACATATAACATTAAAAATAAAGAGTTTTCCGACCTTTTTTCAAGATTTTCCTTGGGGCCATTCGCCATCGCCAACAACCCTGGGGACGTCCTTTCCCGCGGCAAAGCCGTAAGCAGGGTAAGCGACGCTAACCGTACAAGCCCCACCGCGCGGGCACACTCTCGCTTGCCACCACCCGAAATATTCAAAAAAAAATCCAATCCCCCAAGGCGCGAAACGTTTTCGCTACCCGAGCGCGCACGATCAGAGTTTCAGCCGTAAACCATTTCAGGCAGCAAACTAATAGTAGTCAAGTCTCGGCTTGTGACGGCAAGCATAATTCCTACACAAATTATATCCGCAAAAGGGGCAACAAATGCTGCGTCGCGTCAACTCGGCAAAAACCGACTTTTTTTTGTCAAAGGTTTCGTAACATCTATATTAAAATTTTCGTAAAAAGGTAACAATTTAATACAATATTTTGTGCAGGCGGCACGCGTCGCAAGCACCAAGGAGCGCACAATGACAGAACTCAGCATCTACAATCTCAACGCAGTACAACGCCTCGCCACGGAAATAGCCTCGTGTCGCGACCGCCGTCCGCCCGTATATATGTGTATCGGCACGGACAAGGTGTTTTCCGATAGTCTCGGTCCGCGCGTAGGCAGCCTGCTTAATGAACAGATGGCAACGCCCGACTTCGTGTACGGTATGGTTGCGGCAAACATCACGGCGGAAAACCTTGCGGCTTGCCACGACCTCATCAGGCGGCTGCACCCCGACAGCCAGATTATCGTAATAGACGCGGCGGTGGGCACGGAGGATCAGATCGGCAGCGTGCAGATTTCCGACGGCGGCATTACGCCCGGGGCAGCAACCAACAAAAACCTGCCGCAGGTGGGCGACTTAGGCATAGTGGGGATTGTGGCAGAACGCGGCATGGCGGACTTTTACACGCCCAGCAGCAGCAAAGAAAAGTTGGTCAATCGGGTAGCGACCTTCATTGCGGACGCAATAGTGGCGGCGCAAAAGCAGACCGCCGGCGCGATGGCGTAAAACGTTAACTTGGCGCCGAAGTAAGTTAGTGAATGAAGTGCGGCGCCGAAGTGAATTAGGCTATGTAATGTGGTGGCAAGGTGTCACCATACGAAAAGCGCCTGATGCTCGCTTCGCGACGAGCAATATTGTTTGTGGTAGGCAGTCTTCCCAGCCGCGCCGTCGCTACGATGTTTTCTTAATGGTGACACCTTGCCGCCACAACTATGTCAGCTAACAGTTTGCGGTCGGTTTACCTACTTTAAGTCTATTAACTTCGGCGGTACGTAATTAAGAAGAAATATTTATCGTTTTCGCCATCACTACTTAAAAAATACCCCCGCAGCACCCTTCCCCGACCACCCACCCCTGGCGCGTACAAAGAAGTACGCGCAATGAGATTTGCCTGTCGGCAAGTGAAATCTTGCTACGCAAGATGAAATCCGTCTGCGACGGGTGGCTGCACTGCGTGCAGGTGGCGGATTGACGTAATTACAAAATGCACGAAATTGTCTATTTCCAATTACGTTATTTATCCCCTGTTGCC
>QWCB01004148.1_pt1 | contig 10395 bp, 6 predicted proteins | sample 1972511 | NCBI WGS metagenome assembly QWCB01 (sample SAMN09866719, study PRJNA288562) | Human gut metagenome isolate term5_stool, whole genome shotgun sequencing... | isolation source: gut | host: Homo sapiens | place: USA: California
AACCATAAATAAAATAAAAATTGCCTGAATGACATAATTTTCTTCATAAATAAACGTTCCGGCGCTGCGAGCCGCAAAGCCGCCGGTTGCAATAATTGACATAGCATAATTCAGCGCTTCAAAAATCGGCATTCCTGCCAAACATAAGAGCCCAAACAATACGGCCGAAAAAAGGCAATAGATTCCCCACAGCGTGATGGCGTATTTGCGAATGCGCGGCATAATTTGACCATAGCCGTTAATCGCTGCTTCGGCATTAAAAAGGTTCGCTGCCTCCGGCCCTAAGCTGCGCAGAAACGCGAGCAAAAGAATAATGATCCCCATACCGCCAAACCAGTGTGTCATACTGCGATACAACAGTAACGGACGTGGCATCCCGTCGACGTCCAAAATAACGGTAGCACCGGTCGCCGTATAGCCGGAAACCGATTCAAAAAGCGCATCCACGAAACTGGGAAGTTCATTCCACATGTAGTAGGGCAGTGCGCCCACCAAGGAGGCTAAAATCCAAGTAAACGAAACCAGTACGAACCCTTGACTAAGTGAAATGGATGTGATTTTTTGACCGTTGCGGTCAATCAATATTCCCAATGCCAATGTAATTAAAGCACTAAAGAAAAGCGGCCAAATCCACTCGTTAATACAAATGCCATAGAAAAAAGGCACCAGCATAACAAGGGAAAACACCATAACCACTTTCCCTAACAAGGCACAAACGGCTTTCATCTTTTTATTCATACTATGCTTCATTGTACCTCTCTTAGGGAGAGAGGTACGACCAAAGAGGCGTAAATAGCGCGTAAGAATCTGCTATAAGGCAGACAATATTCATTGTTGATGAAGACAGATCGACATTGTTATGCAGGGGTAAAACCCCGAACTTTTGAGAAGAATAGTTGTAACTGCTTGATTTATGGAAAGTTCCACCATCATGCAGGATTGATAGAATTGTCTTGAATCGAAATGAGGACACCCCAAGGGAATGAAGAAACGAAACAGTGGTACGTGATGCGTGACTTGAAACGGATCAATGCCAAAGAACCTGCCTATAAACTGTTGGAAGGAAAGAAAATGGAAGTTTTTGTCCCGAAAGTGTACAAACTGTGTACCAGACAGGGAAAGCGCGTCCGCGAGGAAGTGCCCTTCATACAGGATCTGCTTTTCGTACATGAAACTCGCCTGAACCTTGACCCCATAGTGAAAAAAACTCCCACCCTGCAGTACCGCTGGCTGCGCAACACCTGGCGCGAATATCCCATCAGAAACTTCACTTCTGCCGGGCTGCGTTTCCAGTTTTCGGTAGAGAACGCATACACACTGAGATATTTCACCCCGGCCTCGACAGCTCCCGCAATGGTGTCCATCAGGGCGTATTCCCCCGCCTCGTGACCGGCAGTACGATTCAAACCCCGCGCGTTCGCCCAGCGTCCATTCCCATCCATGATGATTGCCACGTGCGCAGCAGCCGCGCGCGCCAATCCCGCCGGCAACTCAGGATTCTCCCGCGGCGGGGTGATACGACGAACCCAGGATTTTTCCACGTAATAACCTAGGCGAGTTCCAGCAAGGACAAGGATTTTAGACGGCGCTCTACGTGCCACTGTACGAAAGCCGACACTAAGGCGTGGGCGTCAGCCCGCGCCATCCATCCGCTGTCTTGGGCAGTTTGCCAATCCCCGACAGCCAAAGCCGCCAACAGACGCATCGTCTCAGAATCAACCGGGCGCGCCCCGATAGGCTTGCAGTTTACGCACATCGCCCCGCCGCCGCTGGGATTAAAGTACACGTGTGGACCCCTGGCCCCGCAAGACGCACAATCCCAGCAGCTTGCCGCCCAGCCCGCCAACGACATGAGACGCAGCAGGTAGGAATCCAGAATCAAAGACGGCTCGTGGCGCCCTGTCGCCAAAGCATGTAAGGCCCCGACGGTCAGGTGATAGTACCTCTCGTTAGTCCAAGAGTCCTCGGTGAGACGTTCCAAGGTTTCTACCATCAGGTTGGCGGCGGTGTAGCGGGAATAATCGTTAGCGAGGCTGCGACCGTAAGGAGCCAGGATTTCCACTTGTTCGATATGGTGCAGGCCGGACTTGCCCCAGCGAATCTGAATATCGACCGCTCCAAAAGGCTCCAGCCGCGCCCCCAAGCGCGACATGGTCTTTCGTACTCCCCGCCCCACGCAGCGCAAAAGCCCGTGGTTTTCAGTCAGCAGGGTCACGATGCGGTCAGCTTCCCCCAGGTCTTGGGTGCGCAACACAATCGCCGCATCTCGAAAAGTTCTCATCACGGACCATTATTCCATGAGCAAGCGGAAGAATCCCGTTCCCACTCTTTTGCAACCCGATTCCCCTGGCCCATTCCGTTCCCGAGTCTTTTTTCGCTCCACCATTCTTTCGTCGAGGACAGATTAGAGCCTGTCATTGTTGTCCTTACGGAAGAACGGGGATCGTGAATCGTTCCAAGGGTCTTTTTTCGGAAGGTCACGAACCAGTGAATAAATCAACAGGATCGCGAAAGCAACGACTAAAGTCCCTCCTCGAAAAAACAGGACATAGAACGCATAAACAGACAACACCAGATAAAAGACGATTTGCCATTTATGCATCTGCACACCCCCGGTTTTGCGAATCCTTTGCGGTAAATGCTAGCAGTACTGGATTCTAGAATTGGCAGGAATGCGAAAGCTAGCGGGCTAGCCCAGGAAAATCATGCCCCAGACGAAACAGATGAACACTGCGAACAACAGCAGGTAGAAAGACCAGCCGAGCACTTCGTGGAGCAAATCGGTCTCTTTTTCGGGTTCGCCCATCGCGGCGGCGGCAATCGCCAAGGACTGGGGGGCGATGAGCTTGCCGATGACCCCGCCTGCGGTGTTAGCCGCCACGGCGAAAGCACCAGGCAGGCCAATCTGTAAGGCTGTCGTCTCTTGGAGAGAGGCAAACAGGGCGTTTGCCGAGGTCGTGGAGCCGGAAATCGCTGTGCCGAGGTAGCCAATCATGGGGGAAAGCAACAGGAAGAATGTCCCGGTTCCCGCCAGCAGGGTCCCGATGGTTAAAACCATGCCGGAAATGTTCATCAAGTAAGCCAGAGCCATCACTTCCAGGATGGTGACCGCGGAATACCGCATGGAATAAATCGCTGACCACAGTTTGGCACCGATTTGTTTAAACCCAAGCGGATACTTCCCACCTTCGGTAACCAGGGTAAACACTACCCCGGTTACCAGCGCCGCCACCGCAATCAACACTCCCGGTTGGGACAGTATCGGAATGGTGATGTTGCCGATGTTTCCCGCTACGTTCGGATTGTCCGGGCTGGCCACCCGACCCGCCAAAGCGGGCCAGGCGACGTGCAGATCCGTCGCGGTCAAAACCTTGGCGACCTGGGACACCATTCGCCCCACGGAGAGAATCACGATGACCAAACCATAGGGCATCACAGCCAACGCTACCCGCCCCACGCGCAGGTCAGTGGGCTTTTCCGTGACGAACTCGGGAGGAACCGGGGGACGATAAACCAACACCATCAACGCCACTACCAGAAACGTCACTATGGGCGGCAGTACCCCGCCCAACTCAAAGGACACGAAACGCAAGGTCAGGAACTGCCCGATACCCTCCACCAAGCCCATCACGAAAGCCAGGGGGAACATATGGCGGAAGTGATTCTTATCAATCAACAGGCTCAGCGCGAACGGCATCACGAAAGCAATTGCCGGTTCGGTACAGGACACATAAAACGTGATGTCAGCAGCGTTTTGAATGGGGTCATGCCCGCTCAGAAGCGCCGCCGCGGTCGTTATCGGTACGCCGAACGCCGCGTAGGCCACCGGGGAAGTATTCGCCACCAGGGCGATTACAGCGGCTTTCATCGGTTTGAATCCCAGCCCCAACAGCAGCGCGGTCACCACCGCCACAGGGACCCCGAAACCGGATAAGCCCTCTAGCAGACCCCCGAAACACAGCGCAATCAGCATGGCCTGGATACGCAAATCCCCTTGACCGACAGCCGAAAAAACCTTGCGCAAATCAGCTTCCCGCCCGGTCGCCTCCATCAGACGGTGCAGCCACACGGCCGCAATCACGATAATCACGATGGGTATCAAGCCGTTTTCCGCCCCGAGCAGGGCGGCCGCTACAGCCATGTCGACCGGCATCTGGAACCCCGCTATAGCCACGAGCAACCCGACCCCCAGGGCGATAGCTCCTGCCCAGTGAGAACGCATCCGCACGGCTCCGACCAGCACAAAGAACACCGCTACCGGGAGCAGAGCCACGATGGCGCTCAGCCACAGCAGCCCTCCGACCGCGGTGACATTGGGCACGAACATGATTTACTCCTTCGTCCTGGCCTACCCTATCAATCGCCACCCGATACCCTGAACTTGCGGGTTGGTTTCTCGAACGTGAACCTACCAGGTCAGGGCTTTCCCGGTGGACCCTCGCGGTTCGACTTTCAGGGAAACGGAACGGAGCTCTCCACGACTTGGGATTGGCGCTGCGCCCGGTTAATCGCTGAGATTACGGCCTTATAAGCGGCACGAATAGTCGAGGAATCAATGCCGACCCCCCACAGCACCTCGCCATCTACCACGGCCTCGACATAGGCCGCGGCAGTGGCGTCCCGCCCGGCGCTCAAAGCGTGCTCCACGTAATCCAGAATCCGCACTTCCATGCCCATCTGTTCAAAGGCGTGGACGAAAGCGTCAATCGGACCGTTGCCGAACGATTCCAGCTGGAGCTTCGCGCCGCGGTCGTTCAGAGCGATGGAGACTTCCGTGTCCCCACCCGAGGGCGAGGGAACGGAAGAAACGTGCGCCCCATCGAGGAAGAAACGCCCCCAGTGACGCGAGTCAATCCCCGCTTCTGACGCCGGCAAGTATTCATCAGCAAAAATCTGCCACAGGTCGTTCGCCTCGAGTTCACCGCCGAAACGGTCGGTCGTGCGCTGCACGATTTTCGAGAACTCGATTTGCAGGCGGCGCGGCAGGTCGAGGTGATGCTTTTCCTTCATCAAGTAGGCGATACCGCCCTTGCCGGATTGCGAGTTTACCCGGACGATAGCTTCGTAGTTGCGCCCCACATCGTGAGGGTCAATAGGCAGGTAGGGCAGTTCCCAGATGACTTGGTTTTCGTCTCCGCCGGCGGCTCGAACCATCTGTTCGCGCGCGGCAAAGCCTTTCTTAATGGCGTCCTGATGGGAGCCGGAGAATGACGTATAGACCAGGTCCCCCACGTAGGGCAGCCGCGGCGGGGGGGACATGCGGGTGCAGCCCTCGACAATCTCGCGGACTTCATCGAGATTGGACAGGTCCAGTTGCGGATCGATGCCTTGGCTAAAGAGGTTCATCGCCAAGGTGACTAGGTCAACGTTGCCGGTTCGTTCACCCTGGCCCAGCAAACACCCCTCGACCCGGTCAGCGCCGGCCATCTGGGCCAGTTCGGCGGTCGCGATACCGGTGCCGCGGTCGTTGTGGTTGTGGGCCGAAATGCAGACGTGTTCACGGTGTGAGATGTGGCGGCAGAAGTACTCGATTTGGTCGGCGTAAACGTTGGGCGTGCAGCGTTCTACGGTCGTAGGCAGGTTCAGGATAATTTCCCGCTCGCTGTCGGGCTGCCAGACTTCCATCACTGCTTCGCAAACTTCCAGGGCAAAGTCGATTTCGGTGTCTACGAAAATCTCCGGGGAGTACTCGTAGCCAAAGATTGTGTCGTCCCCCAGGATTTTTTCGGCTCCGGCGATGACTTCGCGAGTGCCGGACACCGCCATCTCGATGGTTTGCGCTTTATCGTTGTGAAACACGACTTGGCGAAATACCGGCGCGGTCGCGTTGTAGAGGTGTACGGTAGCGCGATGGTATCCCTTAATGGCTTGCAGGGTCCGTTCCAAAAGTTCCGGGCGGGATTGCGAGAGTACTGAGCAGGTCACGTCCTCGGGAATGGCGTCATCCTCGACCAGGGAACGCACGAAGTCAAAGTCGGTTTGGGAAGCGGCCGGGAAACCGATTTCGATTTCTTTGAATCCCAGGCGCACCAGGAGGTCAAACATTTCGCGCTTGCGCGCGGAGTCCATCGGTTCGATGAGGGCTTGGTTACCGTCCCGCAGGTCGGTAGACAACCAGCGCGGCGCCTTCGTAATCCGGTTATTAGGCCAAGTTCGTTCGGGAAGTGAGATGGGGTTCGTCTCTAGGAACGGGCGATATTTGCCGTAAGGCATTCCGGAGGTTTGCTGACGATTGGTGAATCCAGAGGTACGCATGGTGAAAATCCTTTACTGCTGTTGCTTTAATATTAGTTGCCAGGCAAGCGAGAACTCCGCGCAGGGGGCCTGGCTGATTCAGAGCCCTACGCGGGTAGGCAACAGCAGCATGGTTTGCGACATATCCCCATAGTACCACGGGTTTCACTTTACGAAATTACTGTCTCAATATGAGAAATTAGCGCAGTTCACGCAAGAAGTTGTGGTCCAGATACCATCGCAGAGGTTTATCCAAAACCACTATCGCGCCGCCACCCGGATTACTCGAAGTCTTTGCGGTGAGACCCTCCAAAACCGCCAGTGGTAGGGGTGCCATGACCTCAAAGACTCGGTAGGGTTTCTCATTGTTCAGGCGAATCCCCCGCTGCGCCAAGGGTGTTCCCATAGCAAACAAGAACTGGGCTTTATCATCGTCAAAGCAGTCCAGCATGTCGCCGGGACGCAGTTCGTTGGAGCCGGGCTTCCCGCCGCGGGAAATCGTGCGAGCGTCGATTCCAATGGCGGTGCGGTGACCGCGCTCGGCTGCGTTTGTCGTCAGTTCACCAGTTTCCGGTTTTTCTCGCACCAACCGGGAGACTAGGGACACCGCCGCTTCCAGATCAGGCAAAACTTCGTAGGCAGCGAACTCGGCACCGCGCTGTGAACCAACCACATATCCTTCATCACCCCAGGGAGCGACCACCCACGGGCCTTCGGGAGACAGCGGCAGTTGGGGATCGCGAGGGTCGAACCCCCGTACCACATCATCCTCAGTCAAGCCACGCTGAGCACATAGCTCGTCAAAATACGACTTGTAGCGAGCAGCTTCGTCCACCTCTGGTTCAGCATTTCCCGGCGGCTGTGGCACATCCCACGTCGCTTCGGGACGCCCGGAATGTTTACCGGCGCGTTTCTCCGCCCGTTCAGTCCACGCCAGACGAGCCAGCTGGGAGATTTCCTCGTTCGCGTCCTCACGCAGCTCTGCAATAACTTTCAACGGTGTCAATTCATTGGCCACCGCTGCCTTTTGCACCCGACTATCGCCGTCTTTGGCGAGTTTAGCGAGTACATAAGCAGGAGTGCGTTCCTGCATCGCGACCAGGTAGCGAGCTCGCCACGGGGCAAAAAGCGCGATAGTTTCAAACACGGTGTCGGGCAAATTCTGTGCTTGCGCCACGTATTCAGCCAAATCCGGGCGTTTACGGATGATTTCCTCCCAGATAAAAGTCGGCGCCACGTCCGTCATCGCCCGCATAAAGTCCTCTTCGTTATCCGAAGTACACAGGCGAGCGAACTCCTGGACCGAACCAATCACGTTGATGCCCTCCTCTGGCTGCATGGTGATTATAAATCAAGTTTAAGCCATAGGAGGGCACCAGCGTGAGGTTTCACCCCACTATTGAGTTGTTTCGCGGGCCGGTCAAGCCGCCCAACTGCGCTCATTCATACTTGAATTTGCCCAGCTCCGCACGCAAATCCGCAGCCTTGGACTGCAGATCCGAAGCGGTTGCAGCCAGGGAGTTCAACGGTTCCACCGCTTGGCTGGCAGCACCGGCAAACTGGCCGATGTTCGTGGCAATCGTGGAAGAGCCGGAAGCCGCCTCCGTCACGGAACGCGCCATCTCATTGGTGGTGGCGGTCTGTTCCTCAACCGCGGCGGCAATCGTGGTTTGGAAGTCGTTGATTTGAGAAATAATCTCGGAAATACGCCGGATAGCCGTGACAGCAGAATCCGTGTCGTCTTGAATCTTGGCAATCCGTCCGGTGATGTCATCCGTAGCCTTAGCCGTCTCCGCTGCCAAATCCTTGACTTCACCGGCAACTACAGCAAAGCCCTTGCCCGCTTCACCGGCACGCGCCGCCTCAATAGTGGCGTTGAGCGCCAGCAGGTTGGTTTGCTCCGCAATAGCAGTAATGGTGTGGATGACATCGTCAATTTCCTTTGACGATTTGCCCAGTTTTTCAACAGTCTCAGTGGTGACCGCGGCCGCTTCGGTAGCCTCCTGGGCAACCCGCGCCGCCTCGTTAGCGTTAGACGAAATCTCCCGGATAGCCGACCCCATCTCTTCTGCACCCGCAGCAACGGTCTGAACGTTGAAGGAAACCTGTTCCGCCGCGCCTGCCACAGCGGTGGCTTGTGCGGCCGAATCAGCGGCAGCCTGAGCAGTCTTGGAGGTCAAATTAACCACTGTCTCAGACTCGGAACGAACCGCCTCGGAAGTGCTAGCCGCCGACCCAAAGGCCTCTCGCAAGGTCGAATTGGATAGATTCACCGCCCGCGACATGTCCGCCAGCTCATCATTGGAATTGATGACCGCACTGCGCGTCAAGTCACCTTGAGTCAGACCTTTCACCACAGTTTCCACAGACTCCACGGAATGAGTGATAGAGCGACGCACTTTACCCATAATTATTACCGCTAAGACCACCACGAGAATCAAGACAATGGTCTGGAAAATCAGTCCCTGGAGGCGTTGATTCTCCATGTCCTTCTTTGACTGATCTAGCTCTTGCTCCAGCAACGGAGTCAGCTGATCCTGCTGAGCGACCATATCGTTGACGGTCTGGGAGAGGACCGTGTTCAAGACTGCGGAATCCTGTCCTCGAGTGGCTTGCAATTCCGAAGTCGATTGCGCCACGACCTCACGCAGGTTAGCGGAAGATTTCATGATTTCTTGAGCTGCCGTACGCACCGGGTCAGAGTTCGTGGTGTCGATAACCGTTTGGACATTATCTTCCAAAGCATCTTGGGTGGCTTGCAGCTGTTTGGCTTGCTCCTCGTCGGGCTGGCCTTCCAAAATGGAACGTGCATAAGCGTATTGATGCTGGCCAATCTCATAAATCTCAGCTTCCATCAAAGATAGATTTTCCGAGTTGGTAGCTGCCTCTAGGTACTCTTTCGTACTGTGGTTAGTCTGAGACATAGTAATCACGCAGGCTAGCCCCAAGATGAGCACTCCCACGAACCCCGGCAAGGCTCCTCTGAACAGTCGCTTCAACAGGGTGGTGCGCTTGTAAGCCTTTTGCGGTTTCGTCGTATCATTCGGTTGATTATTCATTCCCTGCTCCCCTAGCTGGTTGACCGGATTAGTCTGAGTCATGATTCTCACTGTCCTTCCCGGTAGGTAAATTCGCTAAGTTGCTGGTTCAAATCTTGGGTCTGATTCACCACGCCTTCCGCTCTATCAACAGAATCACGCAGGTTAGCAGCACTGTTGTTAGTCGTTTGGGCAATCTCGTTGATATTGGCCGCAATCTCGGTCGATCCGGAGGATGCTTCCGAAATGGACTTGGTCATCTCATTGGTGGTGGCAGTTTGTTCTTCCACTGCTGCCGCAATAGTGGCCTGGAAATCGTTGATTTGAGCGATGATGTCACTAATTTGGTTGATGGCCTCGACCGCTTGACCGGTATCGACCTGAATCTGTTCAATCCGTGAGGCTACGTCAGCGGTGGCTGTCGTGGTTTCCGCAGCCAAGTCCTTTACCTCACTAGCCACAACCGCAAACCCGAGGCCAGCATCGCCGGCTCGAGCCGCCTCAATAGTAGCGTTGAGCGCCAACAGGTTGGTCTGTTCCGCCACCGCTGTAATCGTTTCGATAACCTCACCAATTTCTTGGCTGGATTCACCCAGCTTGGTCACGGTTTCGTTCGTCTGCGCCGCGACTTCGGTAGCTTCCGTAGCAACTTTCGCAGCCTCATTGGCATTCGATGAAATCTCCCGAATCGAAGCACCCATTTCCTCCGCGGCTGCTGCCACCGTTGCGATGCTCGTAGAAACCTGCTCGGCCGCAGCCGCAACGGACGTAATCACGTTACTGGCCTGTTCAATAGTGCCGATGAGGTCATGACCGTCACCCACCATCTTTTGCGTGGTGACATGCACTTCCTCGGCTGTCGTCACGGTTTGACCAAAAATGTTACGCAACTTTTCGGCTGCCACCACGAGCTTGTCCGCCAAACGTCCGATTTCGTCATTCGTATGTTTGGCGGGATGAATGGTCAGGTCTTTGCGGGAAAGTTGATTCAAGGCAGCGGAACTTTCCTGAGCCGATTTCACGAAGCCTCGCGACATCTTAAGGTTCAATAACAGCATGATGAGCAACGTCACCACACCGGTCACGATAATTGCCGCAATCGTCAGGGGCTGAATAAATTTTA
>QWCB01004151.1_pt1 | contig 10393 bp, 10 predicted proteins | sample 1972511 | NCBI WGS metagenome assembly QWCB01 (sample SAMN09866719, study PRJNA288562) | Human gut metagenome isolate term5_stool, whole genome shotgun sequencing... | isolation source: gut | host: Homo sapiens | place: USA: California
TATACAACTAATTTACTTAATTTATCTGGCAAATACAGTTGTTAGTTACTTTCTTTTTGCTTATAAACGCTCTCTATTGTTAGCTAGTCAACGAAAAGATATATCTGACAACATTGATTCAGTTGTTCGCATAATTTTAAGTGGATTACAAATTTTATTATTGTTTCTTTTTCCTGATTTCTATGTTTTTGCTTTAGTAATTCCTTGTATGACAATCCTTAATAATGTATTTAACGAAATCGTAACTAAGAAAAATTACAATTATATCGTTGAAAATAGTAACTTAGATAAAAAAGTTAAACAAGAAATTATTGAAAAAACAAAGGGATTATTTGTCTACAAAGTATGTGCGATTACAAGAAATTCCCTCGATAACATCTTTATTTCTACTTTTTTAGGGATTTCGACAGTGGGAATTTATAGTAATTATTATTACATTATGATATCAGTAAAAGGTTTTTTGGATGTGGTTTCTACAGGAATGAGTGCTAGTGTTGGACATAGTGTTGCTACTGAAAGTGTTGAAAAAAATCATCGTGACTTAGAAAATCTTACATTTGGTTTCTCTTGGTTAGCTACCTGGTTTATGACATGTTTATTATGTCTGTTCCAACCATTTATGCTTTTGTGGGTAGGACAAGCTAATATTTTACCATTTTCAGTCGTTGTTGCTCTCTGTTTTTACTTTTATGTTCTTGCTGCAGGTGATATGCGGAGCCAATACATTGACGCCTCAGGTTTATGGGATAAAGAAAAACTACGGTCAATTGCAGAAACAGTAGGTAATGTTGTTTTGAATTATATTTTGATTCAATTTTTAGGTGTTTTAGGAATAGTGCTAGCTACTGCACTAACAATTTTGTTTATTGGAATTCCATGGAGTACAAAAATTGTGTTTGATAATTATTTTAAAAATGGTTATAAAAAGTATTTGTGGAATCAAGCGGTATATGCTATAGTAACTATAATTGTTGCTAGTATTACTTATCTAATCTGTACACTAGTTGGTGGCAATAACATCGTGGTTTTAATTATAAGAGGAATAATTTGTTTATTTGTCCCCAATATTTTATATTACTTATTCTTTTTAAAAAATGAAAAGACGCGTCTGTTTTTCAAAATAATCAAGTCGAAATTATTAAAATAATTCTATGAAAAATATGTGAATTGCCTTATGATTAAATAATAGAAGGAGTTTCATTATGAAAGGTATTATTCTAGCAGGTGGTTCGGGGACACGTTTATATCCTTTGACTCGAGCTGCATCAAAACAACTTATGCCGGTTTATGATAAACCGATGATTTACTATCCACTTTCAACATTGATGTTGGCTGGGATTAGGGATATTTTGATAATCTCAACTCCTCAAGATTTGCCTCGTTTTAAAGAGCTTCTTCAAGACGGATCTGAGTTTGGGATTAAACTTTCTTATGCAGAGCAACCAAGTCCAGATGGTTTGGCACAAGCCTTTATCATTGGGGAAGAGTTTATTGGTGATGATAGTGTTGCTCTAATCTTAGGCGACAATATCTATCACGGACCTGGCCTTTCTAAGATGTTACAAAAGGCAACAGGTAAGGAGTCGGGAGCAACTGTGTTTGGCTACCATGTTAAGGATCCAGAGCGCTTTGGTGTGGTTGAGTTTGACAAGGATATGAACGCTATTTCTATCGAAGAAAAACCAGAACACCCTCGTTCAAACTATGCAGTTACAGGCCTCTATTTCTATGATAATGATGTAGTGGAAATTGCCAAAAGTATTAAACCAAGTCCTCGTGGTGAATTGGAAATTACAGATGTAAACAAGGCTTATCTAGATCGTGGAGATTTATCCGTTGAGGTTATGGGACGCGGCTTTGCTTGGTTGGATACTGGCACTCATGAAAGTTTACTAGAGGCTTCACAGTACATCGAAACAGTGCAACGGATGCAAAATGTTCAGGTAGCAAACTTGGAAGAAATTGCTTATCGCATGGGCTATATCAGTCGAGAAGATGTCTTGGCCTTAGCCCAACCGCTTAAGAAAAATGAATACGGACAGTATCTGCTCCGTTTGATAGGAGAAGCATAGATGACAGACAATTTTTTTGGGAAGACGCTTGTAGCACGCAAGGTTGATGCAATTCCAGGTATGTTGGAGTTTGATATCCCCGTTCATGGTGATAATCGTGGATGGTTTAAAGAAAATTTCCAGAAGGAAAAGATGTTGCCTCTAGGTTTCCCAGAGTCTTTCTTTGCAGAAGGAAAATTGCAAAACAATGTATCCTTCTCACGCAAAAATGTCCTTCGTGGCCTCCACGCAGAGCCTTGGGATAAGTACATCTCGGTAGCAGATGGTGGAAAGGTTTTAGGTTCTTGGGTTGATTTACGTGAGGGTGAAACTTTCGGGAATGTCTACCAAACAGTAATTGATGCTAGCAAGGGAATCTTTGTTCCTCGAGGCGTGGCCAATGGCTTTCAAGTTCTATCAGATACAGTTTCTTATAGTTATCTGGTCAATGATTACTGGGCTCTCGAACTCAAACCCAAGTATGCCTTTGTAAACTACGCTGATCCAAGCCTTGGTATTGAATGGGAAAATCTTGCAGAAGCAGAGGTTTCAGAAGCTGATAAAAATCATCCACTACTTAAGGATGTAAAACCTTTGAAAAAAGAAGATTTGTAAAAAGGAAAGAATATGACTGAATACAAAAAAATTATCGTGACAGGTGGAGCTGGTTTTATCGGTTCCAACTTTGTCCACTATGTTTACAAGAATTTTCCAGATGTTCATGTGACAGTATTAGACAAATTGACTTATGCTGGGAACCGCGCTAATATTGAGGAAATTTTAGGTGATCGTGTTGAGTTAGTTGTTGGGGACATTGCGGATGCAGAGTTGGTAGACAAGTTGGCAGCTCAAGCAGATGCTATCGTTCACTATGCTGCTGAGAGTCACAATGATAATTCACTCAATGATCCATCGCCATTTATCCATACTAACTTTATCGGAACCTATACTCTTTTGGAAGCAGCTCGAAAATATGACATTCGCTTCCACCATGTGTCTACAGACGAAGTTTATGGGGATCTCCCTCTACGCGAAGATTTGCCAGGTCATGGTGAAGGATCAGGTGAGAAATTTACTGCTGAAACAAAATACAACCCAAGCTCTCCGTACTCATCAACCAAGGCTGCCTCAGACTTGATTGTCAAAGCCTGGGTGCGTTCTTTTGGAGTCAAAGCAACGATTTCTAACTGTTCAAATAACTATGGTCCTTATCAACACATCGAAAAATTCATCCCACGTCAGATTACCAACATCCTAAGTGGAATCAAGCCAAAACTTTACGGTGAAGGTAAGAACGTTCGTGATTGGATTCATACCAATGACCATTCTTCAGGTGTTTGGACAATCTTAACAAAAGGTCAAATCGGTGAAACCTACTTGATTGGGGCTGATGGTGAGAAGAATAATAAGGAAGTTTTGGAACTTATCCTTAAGGAAATGGGACAACCTGCGGATGCCTATGATCATGTGACTGACCGTGCAGGACATGACCTTCGTTATGCTATTGATGCAAGCAAGCTCCGTGATGAGTTAGGGTGGAAACCTGAATTTACTAACTTTGAAGCTGGGCTCAAGGAAACAATCAAGTGGTATACAGATAACCAAGAATGGTGGAAAGCAGAGAAAGAAGCTGTTGAAGCCAATTATGCTAAGACTCAGGAGATTATTACATTATAAAAAGCAGGAAATAACTGCTTTTTATTGCTATATTGGGAAGAGTTACATATTAGAAAGGTGTAAAGATGATTTTAATTACAGGAGCAAAAGGTCAATTAGGAACTGAACTTCGTTATTTATTGGATGAGCGTAATGAAGAATACGTGGCAGTAGATGTGGCTGAGATGGACATTACCGACGCAGAAATAGTTGAGAAAGTTTTTGAAGAGGTGAAACCGACTTTAGTCTACCACTGTGCAGCCTACACAGCTGTTGATGCAGCAGAGGATGAAGGGAAAGAGTTGGACTTTGCCATCAATGTTATGGGGACAGAAAATGTCGCAAAAGCATCCGAAAAGCATGGTGCAACTCTAGTCTACATTTCTACTGATTATGTTTTTGACGGTAAGAAACCAGTTGGACAAGAGTGGGAAGTGGATGACCAACCAGATCCTCAAACTGAATATGGTCGTACTAAGCGTATGGGAGAGGAGCTTGTAGAAAAACACGTTTCAAACTTCTATATTATCCGTACTGCCTGGGTTTTTGGAAATTACGGCAAAAACTTCGTCTTCACAATGCAAAATCTTGCTAAAACTCATAAGACCTTGACAGTTGTAAATGATCAACATGGTCGACCAACCTGGACGCGTACCTTGGCCGAGTTCATGACTTTCCTAGCTGAAAATCGCAAGGAATTTGGTTATTATCATTTGTCAAATGATGCGACGGAAGACACAACTTGGTATGACTTTGCAGTTGAAATTTTGAAGGATACAGATGTCGAAGTCAAGCCAGTAGACTCAAGCCAATTTCCTGCCAAAGCTAAACGTCCACTAAACTCAACAATGAGTCTGGCTAAAGCTAAATCTACTGGATTTGTCATCCCAACTTGGCAAGATGCCTTGAAAGAATTTTACAAACAAGACCTTAAAAAATAAATGTTGAAATATTGCTATAAAGTATATTTTGAACTAGAGATATTTCAGGATTAGTGCCGTATCATTAATGCTAAAGGATGAAATGGTTTTATTAGAGAAGTCGAACTATGTGTGCTAGACACTTGCACTAGGAAATAGATTTATAGAATTTTCTTTTGGACAGTTGCGGAAAATAGGATCAATTTTCCAGTGATTTTATAAAAAGGCGGAGGAGGTAAAAACTCAATTTGAAGATAAAATTGAGTAAATCTTTCCGTTATGAAACGCATAGTATCAAGTTTTTTTGAACATCTGATATTATGCGTTTTCTTATTTTAAGGGGGCGTTTGCCCAGTCGTTTTCTTTTATTTACCCACCGATGAAATCGTCGGATAATTATAAAAATTCAAGAAAAAGCTTGCGTAAATGTTAGAAAATTCGAGCACGAATGTATTTTTTGTGTTATAATATTCTGTGAGTAGTTATGCCTTGGTGTAGCTATTAAAAATAGAAGTGTGAAACTGGTAAGATAGAGAGGACGCAGTGTAATGACTAGGAATGGTTTTTTTACAGGCTTAGATATCGGAACTAGCTCTATTAAAGTGTTGGTTGCAGAGCTTGTAAATGGTGAAGTAAATGTAATTGGCGTAAGTAATGCCAAAAGTAAAGGTGTCAAAGATGGGATTATCGTTGACATCGAAGCAGCAGCGACTGCTATTAAGTCTGCAATTTCTCAAGCAGAAGAAAAAGCAGGAATTTCAATCAAGTCTGTAAACGTTGGTTTGCCAGCTAATTTGCTACAAGTTGAGCCAACTCAGGGTATGATTCCGGTGACATCAGATACAAGAGAAATTACAGATCAAGATGTTGAAAATGTGGTTAAATCAGCTTTGACTAAAAGTATGACTCCAGACCGTGAAGTTATCACCTTTATTCCAGAGGAATTTGTCGTAGATGGATTCCAAGGAATTCGTGATCCTCGTGGAATGATGGGTGTGCGTTTGGAAATGCGCGGTCTCTTGTACACTGGCCCACGTACGATTCTCCATAATCTTCGTAAAACTGTAGAGCGTGTAGGCATTCAAGTTGATAACGTGATTATTTCACCTCTTGCAATGGTTCACTCTGTCTTGAATGAAGGTGAACGTGAGTTTGGTGCGACTGTTATCGACATGGGTGGTGGTCAAACGACGGTTGCCACTATTCGCAACCAAGAACTTCAATATACAAATGTCAACCAAGAGGGTGGCGATTATGTCACAAAAGACATTTCAAAAGTTCTCAAGACTTCTAAGAAAATTGCAGAAGGTCTAAAATTGAACTATGGTGAAGCTTATCCACCACTAGCTAGCAAGGAAACTTTCCAAGTTGAAGTGATCGGTGAAGTTGAACCAGTTGAAGTGACTGAAGAATACTTGGCTGAGATTATTTCGGCAAGACTTAAGCACATTTTTGAGCAAATTAAGCAAGATTTGGAAAGACGTCACCTATTAGACTTGCCAGGAGGTATTGCTTTGATTGGTGGAAATGCCCTCCTTCCCGGTGTCGTTGAATTGGCTCAAGAAGTATTTGGAGTCCGTGTTAAGTTATTCGTGCCAAATCAAGTTGGGATTCGCAATCCTGCTTTTGCTCATGTCATTAGCTTGTCAGAATTCGCTGGAAGCCTTACTGAAGTGAATGTTCTAGCTCAGCGAGCAATTCGAGGTGAACATGCTTTAAGCCACCAGCCACTTGACTTTAGAAGTTCAGCTCAACCTGTTTCACCTGTTTCTCCACGACCAGTATTTAATACAGTGACAACACCTGAGCCTGAAACAACTCAATCTGTTGAACCAGTAGCTCCTCTTCAATCGGAAGAAAAGAGCAAGGGTAAATTAACGGATCGTTTCCGTAGCTTGATTGGAAGCATGTTTGACGAATAAAATAGAGGAATATAAATATGACATTTTCATTTGATACAGCAGCAGCACAAGGTGCAGTAATTAAAGTAATCGGTGTCGGTGGTGGTGGTGGAAATGCCATCAACCGTATGGTTGACGAAGGCGTTTCTGGAGTTGAATTTATCGCAGCCAACACAGATGTACAAGCTTTGAGTAGTACAAAAGCTGAGACAGTTATCCAGCTCGGTCCTAAATTGACTCGCGGACTTGGTGCAGGAGGTCAACCTGAAGTTGGTCGTAAAGCTGCGGAAGAAAGCGAAGAAGTATTGACAGAAGCAATCAGCGGTGCTGATATGGTCTTCATCACTGCTGGTATGGGTGGTGGTTCTGGTACAGGTGCTGCACCAGTTATCGCTCGTATTGCAAAAAGTCTTGGTGCTTTGACAGTCGGTGTTGTCACTCGTCCATTTGGTTTTGAAGGAAGCAAACGTGGACAATTTGCCATCGAAGGGATTAACGAACTTCGTGAGCATGTTGATACACTCTTGATTATCTCAAACAACAACTTGCTAGAAATCGTTGACAAGAAGACTCCACTTCTTGAAGCATTGAGTGAAGCAGATAACGTTCTTCGTCAAGGTGTGCAAGGGATTACAGATTTGATTACAAATCCTGGTTTGATCAACTTGGACTTTGCAGACGTTAAGACTGTTATGGCCAATAAAGGGAACGCCCTTATGGGAATTGGTATCGGTAGCGGTGAAGAACGTGTTGTAGAAGCTGCTCGTAAAGCAATCTACTCACCACTTCTCGAAACAACTATCGATGGTGCTGAGGATGTTATCGTTAACGTAACTGGTGGTTTGGACTTGACTTTGATTGAAGCTGAAGAAGCATCAGAAATTGTGAACCAAGCAGCTGGTCATGGTGTTAACATCTGGCTTGGAACATCTATTGATGAGACAATGAAAGACGAAATCCGCGTGACTGTTGTTGCGACAGGAGTACGTCAGGATAAAGTTGAGAAAGTTGTAACTCCTCAACCACGCCAAGCAGCCTACCGTGAACCTGCTAGAACTAGCCATACACATACATATGATCGCAATTTTGATATGGCTGATACAGTAGAGTTACCAACTCCAAGTCATCGTCGTCCAGAAGCACCAAAGACATCAGCCTTTGGTGACTGGGACTTGAGACGTGATGCCATTGTTCGCCAAGGAGATCCAGTTGTTTCTCCTGTAGAACGTTTTGAGGTTCCAGCCGCAACAGATGAAGATGAGTTGGAAACTCCACCATTCTTTAAAAATCGTTAATGAAGATGAATTTAAAAGAAAATACGAACCTTGTTTTTCAACAGATATCGAATGCAGTTCAGGAAGCCGATCGTGAAAACGATTCGGTTTCTGTGATTGCGGTGACCAAATATGTAGATGTTGAAACAGCCTCTGCTTTGGTTTCGCAAGGAGTGCAACACATCGGTGAGAACCGTGTTGATAAATTTCTTGACAAGTATCATGCCTTGAGTGATAAAAATCTTACTTGGCATTTGATAGGAACCTTACAGAGACGTAAAGTCAAGGAAGTAATTTCTTATGTGGATTATTTTCATGCTTTAGATTCCTTAAAGCTAGCTCAGGAAATTCAAAAACGAGCGGACCACAAGATTAAGTGCTTTTTGCAAGTAAATATTTCTAAGGAAGAGAGCAAGCACGGTTTTTCGAAAGAAGAATTGTTAGCCCTCTTACCAGAACTTTCAGAATTAGACCAGATTGAGTATGTGGGACTGATGACCATGGCTCCATTTGAAGCAACTAGTCAAGAGTTACTAGAGATATTTAAAGAAACGCAAGAACTGCAAAAAACCATTCAGGGGAAATATCTCCCAAATATGCCGATGACAGAACTCAGTATGGGAATGAGTCGTGACTTCAAAGAAGCGATTCAATGTGGTTCAACTTTCGTTCGAATCGGCACAGCATTTTTTAAGTAGGAAATAACCATGTCACTAAAAAATAAATTTGAAAAGTTTATAGATTATTTCACTGAAGATGGAGAAGAAGTGGCACCAAACGTTGCTGAATTAAAGCCTGAAAAAACGCTAACATCAGTTTCTGCCCCCATGGAAGAACTTCCACAAGCTCAACAACTTTCCCAGCCTTCACAAGTGAATTCAAAGGAAAAAAATATTACGCGCCTTCATGCTCGTCAGCAAGAATTAGCGATGAAGAGTCATCGTAGCACAGAAAAGGTAACTATTGATGTTCGTTATCCTCGTCGCTACGAAGATGCAACAGATATCGTTGATTTGTTGGCAGGCAATGAAAGTATTTTAATCGATTTCCAATACATGACTGAAGTACAAGCGCGTCGTTGTCTAGACTATTTAGATGGAGCTCGTCATGTTCTTGCTGGTGAATTAAGAAAGGTTGCAAATACCATGTACCTTTTGACGCCTGTAGGAGTTGTGGTTAACATCGAAGATATTCGTTTGCCAGAGGGAACTCATGGTGAAGAGTTTGATTTCGATATGAAGAGAAAACGAGTGAGATAATGATATTTCTAGTTCGCTTTATTCAAAACGCTACAGATATCTATTCTATGATACTTGTAGCGTTTGCTCTCTTATCTTGGTTTCCAAATGCCTATGAGACTAGAGCAGGTCGTTTGTTGACTAATTTAGTCAAACCGATTCTTCAACCCTTGAGACGTCTGCCGCTAAGTATTGGTGGTTTAGATTTTTCAGTCTGGGTGGCTGTCGTTTTAGTTCATTTGCTTGGAAACTATCTGATCCGTTTTCTTTTAATACTAGCATGAGAAAAGATATTTATCAGCATTTCTCAGTCGCGGATATTCCTTTCATTGATAAAGGATTGGAGTGGCTTAGGCAGGTTGAAGAGCATTACGCTCCCATCCTAACTCCCTTTATCAATCCCCATCAGGCCTTTATCTTAAAGACATTGGGAAATCATCAAGGGATTAAAGTTTTTTCTAGCAATGATTTTGTAGCTAGCGAGTATAGTCGTGTACTACTTGCACCAGATTATTTCCTACCGACTTTGATGGATTTTGAAATGGAATTACTTGAGATTGTTTATTCTAGCAAGTTTGACCAATTGACTCATTCCAAGATTTTAGGAACTGTTCTGAATCGTCTGGGAATCGATCGCAAGTTGTTTGGTGATATATTGGTAACGGAAAATAGAGCTCAAATCATTGTGGACCGGAAATTCACTTCTCTCTTTCAAGATGGGATTCAAAAGATTGCTCGATTGCCTGTCAAACTTGAAGTCAAATCCTTTGAAGAATTGGTAGAAGCTGAGAGTGATTATCAGGAAAAGGAAGTTTTAGTTCCGAGTATGCGCTTGGATGCTTTCTTGTCAAATGTTCTGAAATTGTCTCGCTCTCAGACAGCTGATTTATTAGAAAGAAAATATGTTCAGGTAAATTACCATCTGGTTGAAAAATCCGATTATCAAGTTAAGATTGGTGATTTAGTAAGTGTCAGACGTTTTGGAAGAATTAGTGTTCTGAGAGAAAATGGTCAGACAAAAAGGGATAAGAAGAAATTGACAATACAATTATTATTAAGTAAGTGAGGGGAAAATATGCCAATTACATCGTTAGAGATTAAGGATAAAAGCTTTAGTACTAAGTTTAGAGGTTTTGATCCTGAAGAAGTTGATGAATTTCTCGATATTGTAGTTCGAGACTATGAAACATTGGTTCGAAGTAACCATGATAAAGAGCAACAAATTAGGAATTTAGAAGAGCGTTTGTCTTATTTTGATGAGATGAAAGATTCATTGAGTCAGTCTGTGTTAATTGCTCAAGATACTGCTGAGCGAGTTAAACAAGCAGCTACTGAACGCTCTCATAATATCAT
>QWCB01007799.1_pt1 | contig 10383 bp, 9 predicted proteins | sample 1972511 | NCBI WGS metagenome assembly QWCB01 (sample SAMN09866719, study PRJNA288562) | Human gut metagenome isolate term5_stool, whole genome shotgun sequencing... | isolation source: gut | host: Homo sapiens | place: USA: California
TAAAAGAAAAAATAGATTGTCAGAGGGAGCGAAGAATCCGGCATAGGGTATCAGAAAACGCATTTATCCCCGCATTCTTTGCCCAGATTCTTCACTCTACCTCATACTTTTTTATTATTGTATTCCCGACCGCTTTTTCCGACCGTTCAAGAATGACAGGCAAGTATTTAACGCCGCGCTCTAAAAACCGCTTTTTTCATTTCTGCTCACGCTTGCCCCTTTCGACGGCTTCGCCGCCACCTTCCCCGACAAGCGGGGACGGCTTACGGTTTGCATTTTATCGTTTTATGGCATCAATCAAGTAATACATCTATAAAAAACTATAATTTCCTTTTTCCTTAGCCGTTGCTTCCCCCCGCATACGGAGAGAAGTGCCGAGCTCTGCGAGGCGATAGGGGCAAGCTTGCGTACACAGATTAGAATCGTTTTGGGATTTTACTCATACTTGCCCCTTTCGTCAGCTTTGCTGACACTTTCCCCGTGTCCGGGGACAGCTTTTTGTCTGAGTCATTTCAGTATTTTTCAGTTTAACTCATACAAAACTTGATTGCTTTCTTCCTTAGCGTCAGCTTTCCCCGCACGCGGAGGGAAGTGCCGAGCCCTGCGAGGCGATAGGGGCATGCGTGCGTACACAGGTCAGAACATCATAGAAAAACAAAAAGCACCCCTGCCGTCATTCTTGAGCGGTGGAAGTATGCAAATGAATAGAACCGAACAGTAGAGTAATGCATGTTAGCGAAGAATCCGGCATCGAATACAGGAAAACACATTGAATACTTGCAATCTCTGCCCAGATTCTTCACTCTACCTCATACTTTTTTATTATTGTATTCCCGACCGCTTTTTACGACCGTTCAAGAATGACAGGCAAGTATTTAATACGGTTCTGTAAAAATATTTCTTTCGTGGGCGCGGACTATTTGATGTTACTGAACAAATATAGTACTATGTCTATGTATTTCATTTCTATTTTTAATTTTCTGGAAAGATTTTTTTCATGATGAACGGTTACGATGGGAAGTATTTGCGGATTGCCATGCCTGCGGCTTTAGAGAGTCTTTTTATGATTCTTTTGGCGTCGGCGGATTTAATTATGGTAGGGACTCTCGGTGCGGTTTCTATTGCGGCGGTGAGTATTTTTCTCCAGCCCCGTCTTGTGATTCTTTGTTTTACCCGTTCTCTTTCTTCGGCGGTTACTTTGCTTGTGGCTCGTGAGGCCGGGCGTGATGACCGGAGGCGGGCGGCGGATATTTTGAAAAAGTCGCTTTTGATCGGCACGACGGTTCTTCTTTTGATTCATGCTGTTTTTTATTGGTATTTGGAAGAGATTTTTTATCTCATGGGGGCGCAGGAGGAGTATATCGCTTACGCTCTGGTGTATGGAAATATTGCTCTTGTTTCAGTTTTTATCACATCGTTGACGCTTATTTTTCAGGCGGTGCAGCTCGGATACGGGCAGACGGCGGTGATTATGAAAACAAATGTGTCGGGAAATATGCTGAATGTGGTGATGAATGCACTTCTGATTTTCGGTCTCGGTCCGTTTCCTGCCCTAGGTGTCGCGGGGGCGGCGATCGGTACGGTGGCAAGTACAGTTTTCACTTTGGTCTGGACTCTTTGGATTATGAAAAAGGACGGGTTTCTTTCGGGCGGTTCTTTTTGGCCGGATTCCGCATATTTCCGCCGGATTTCTCCTGTATTTCTTTCCATTTTCAGTGAGCAGGGGTTCGAGCGGATCGGTATGGTGCTTTTCACCCGCATGGCGGCGGGGCTTGGAACGGTTCCTTTTGCGGTGCACAGTATTTGTATGAATATTTGTGATATTTACTGGGATTATACAATCGGTATCGGTAAGGCAAGTATGGTTATGGCGGGTCAGTCGGTGGGAAAGGGAAATGAATCGGAATGGCGCATGTATAATCGTACGGGCATCAAGTGGAGTTTGATTTTTTCCACGATTTCATTTTTGGTGACTTTCCTTTTCAGGGAAGAGATTTTTTCTTTTTATTCATCCGATCCCGCAGCGCTCGCCATGAGCGGCGGTGTCATGATTCTTTTGGCATTGGTCAGTTTTCCGGAAGCGCAGGCAATCGTCTGTGCCGGGATTCTCCGCGGCAGCGGTCGGACAGGAGCGGTGGCGGCTTATTCTTTTGTCAGTGTCACGGTGCTTCGCCCCGCTATGACCGCCTTTTTCCTATATGTGCTGGATTGGGGACTTATGGGCTGCTGGTGGGCTCTTTTTCTTGATCAGTGCATACGTGCGTCGTGCGCAACGTTTCTCCTGCACCGTCTGAACCGAATGCGCTGGAATGATATGCTTGCTCTTACTTAGGGGTCTCTTTTGTGATGTCTATTTACAAATCATCTGATTTGGCATAGAGTAATAGTCAGATAGTTCATTTTTGTTTTTATTAGGAGGTATACCATGACAGATCGCGGATTTACGGATAAAATCAAGGGAAGTATTAAGGAAACCGTCGGAGAAATCACGGACGACTCCGCTTTAAAGGCGGAAGGTTTGATGGACAAAGCGACAGGCAAGGCTAAAGAGGTCACTTCTGATGCCAAAGATGCTGCTGAAGAAGTAATTGAAAAGGTCAAAAAATCTATCGACTGATTTTTACACAATAAAAAACCGGATTCCCATAGCGGTGATTCCGGTTTTTTCGTGCCCGAATGTTTATATTTCTTGTCCGTTTCAGCTGAGCGCGACGTCCAACGCCATCATAACCATAAAGCCGGCCGCAAAGGAAATCACGCCGATATCGGAATGTTCTCCCTCCGACATTTCCGGAATAAGTTCTTCAACGACGACGAAAATCATAGCGCCGGCGGCAAAACAAAGGAAGTACGGGAGAAAAGGTACGACAAGTTCCGTCAGAAGAATGGTGAGAAGCGCACCTGCCGGTTCTACCACGCCGGAAAGAACGCCGCCGGCAAAGGATTTCATTTTCCCCATTCCACCCGCTCTGAGCGGCATGGATATGATCGCTCCTTCGGGAAAGTTTTGTATGGCAATGCCCAAGGCGAGCGCCATCGCTCCGGCAGCGGTGATATCTCCGCTCCCTGCCAGATATCCTGCATAAACGACGCCGACCGCCATGCCTTCCGGAATATTATGGAGTGTGACGGCGAGAACGAGCATCGTTCCTTTCGCCAGATGCGCCGCCGGTCCTTCCGCTTTTTCCGCATTCATGTGCAGATGGGGTATCACATGGTCAAGGCATAAAAGAAAAGCGACGCCCACACCGAAGCCCGCAACGGCAGGCACAAATGCCCACCGCCCCATATCCGCCGCCATATCGAGAGCGGGAAGAATCAGACTGAAGAAAGACGCCGCCACCATGACGCCTGCGGCAAATCCCGTCAAACAACGCTGTGTTCCCCGGTGAAGGGCTTCTTTCATAAAAAATACGCACGCCGCGCCGAGGGCCGTCCCTAAAAAAGGAACGGACAGTCCCCAGAATACATCACTCACCATCAATTTTTACTCCTTTTTCCATGAAACGTTTCCTTTTTATTTCTTCCCCGGTTTTCATGATCCGTTTTTGCAGCAACGGCAAAAATGCGGTATATATATGTTGGAAATATAAAAGTTATTCAATATATTGTGTATAAGTTGTGAATAAATGACCTTTATCTACTATTTCTTTCTTTCAAATCCGCTTATGCAAGAAAAAAGACGCTATTCCCGTTCCGGTCATTTTAAAAAGAAGAGTTTCCGCAGAGAGTGGCTCTCCTTTTTTATTGTATCGTAATATTCATATGGTCATTCAGGTATTCGACAGCGCCCGGAATCCCGGCCATATACGCTCTGTACAGGCAGGAGAGCGCTCTGTCCTCATCTGCTTCCGTCCCGAGTCCCTCGTGGTAGCAGACCCCTAAATGGTATTGCGAAATCGCTTCGCCCGCTTCCGCGCCTCTCCGGTACCATGAAAAAGCTTCGGAAAGATTGGGCATGATTTCCGTTCCTGTCAGATACATCGTGCCGATTTCGTCCGCCGCTTCTCCGTGGCCGAGTTCAAAGGCTCTTTTGTACCAGTCCACCGCCTTGACTTTGTCTTCTTTTGTTCCTTCTCCGTAGCGGTAACATTTAGCAAGAGAAAAACAGCCGGCAGGAAGTTCCAGTGCCGCCGCCATTTCAAAAAGACGGAACGCTTTCCCCGGATTTTCTTCAACGCCTATGCCGTGGAGATAACATTCTCCCAAAGACCAGATGGCGAGCGGAAAATTTCTTGCCGCCGCTTTTTCCAGACAGTCCACCGCTTTCTTTTCATTTCTTTTGATGCCGGCCCCTTCCAGATAGCATCTACCCAGCATGAAAAGACCGTCCACATCTCCCAGAGCGGCGGATTTTTTGAAATAACGGCAGGCTTTCTTTTCGTCCGGCGAAACGCCGTCACCGGCATAGTACATAAGTCCCAGCGACGTCATCGCTTCTCTCGATCCCGTTTTGGCGGAACGTTCATAACAGACCGCCGCTTTTTCCGAACTCTCTTCCGTTTCTTCGTCCAAGCGGTATATGTCGCCCAAGGCATTCAAAGAGCGCCAGTATCCTTTTTCCGCGCTTTTTTCCAGCCAGCAGACCGCCTTATCTTTATCCTTTTCCGTACCGAAACCGTAGAGATACATATCGCCCAGCTCATCGGCGGCAATCAGATCGCCCGCTTCCGCCGCTTCCAGCACGGCGGGAAAACAGTTTTCGCAAAGCGCCGTCATCTCCGGAGAAAACCGCTCATACATGTACGCCAAATTCAGGCGGCACAAAACTTCTCCCGCCGCTCCTTTTTCATGCCAGTACCGGGCTTCTTTTTCATTTCTGTCCCGAAGTCCGCCCAGACCGTGGCTGTAGTATTCTCCCAAAAAATACATTGCTCTTGCAGAACCCGCGCCTGCCAGAGAAAGAAAGAGCGGGAAAGCTTCGTCCAGCTTGCACCGGATATATAAATCTTCCGCTTGTTTCAATACTTCTTTATCAAACATAACTACCTCATGAATCATCGCTGGTTTTATTGTAACATAAACACAGGAAAAAACGCATTTTCTCTTGACTTGCCCCATCCTTTTCTTATGTCCCGTAAATTTCTTCCGTCATTTTTATAAATGCTTTCGTCATCGCCGCTTTCGACTCCGTCTTTCGCACCGCAAAAGAAATATCATAGGAGGGGGCTCCGGCGAAATGAATCACCCGGAGTTTTTTCATTTCCTTTTCCGTCAGAAGATGCCCTGCCAGATTTTCCACGCAGAAAAAAATCCCTTCTCCTAACAGACATAGCTTAAGGAGCGTCGCCATATTTTCCGATTCCACCGAAATATGCGGTTCAAAGCCAGCATTTTTGAACAAGCCCCGCACGGAAGAGCCGATAATATCTCTCCGGCTGTTCAAAAGAACGGGACATCGCCGGAAATAAGAAAGCCAGCCTTTTTCTCCCTTTTGGGCCGCTGAAATCATGTCTTCCCGTTCACTTCCGAACCACTCTTCAAAAAAAGTCTTTGCCCCTAAAAGAACAATTTTTTCCTTATAAAAAGGAATTTGCACAAGCCCCGCCACAGGTCCGTCAAAACGGGCAAGCACAAGATCCAGATTGCGGCTTTCCAACTCACGGACAAGACGGTCATTGGCCGCTTCCACAAGATGAATGCGCACTGCCGGATACCACTTACGGTACCGGTGAATCACCGCCGGCAAAAGAAGCTGTCCTCTCGCAGGAGCGACACCGATACGGAGCGTGCCCGCCATTTCTCCATGAGCGGACGAAAGCTCCCGGCGAAACTCTCTTTCATTTTCCTCAAACGCCAGTGCATAGCGATAAAAAACTTCCCCCGCCCCGGTCAATTCCAAGGGAACCCGCCTTACAAATAACGGCCCGCCCGTTTCCTTTTCCAACGCTGACACATGAGCGGATAAGGTCTGCTGTGTAATATAAAGTTTTTCCGCCGCTCTCGTGAAATTCCGTTCCCGGGCCAGAGCCAGGAAATATTTGATACTTAAAAAGTTCATAGTTTCTCCGATTACAAGTATTTACCTGTAGTATAAACAAAAAATAACAGTTTTTCAACGATACACTTTTCGTTATAATACAAGTAAAGGGAGAAACCGAAGCAAAAGAGCAGGGGTGCGTACACAGGTCAGAATGTTTAATACTACTATCCTTTGCCCCGATTCTTCACTCTGAGTCAATCTCCTTTTATTACATGACAGTCATAGCGGTTTTTATAACCGTTCAAGAATGACGGGCGGGCATTTAATGCCGCTCTGTAGGAAATCATTTTTTATGTCTGCTCACACTTGCCCCTTCCGTCGGCTTCGCCGACACCTTCCCGTAGTCGGGGACAGCTTTTTATATGAGTCATTTCAATATTTTTCCGGTTTTACTTACACTTATTTCTATTCTTTCGCTTCTGCTCCAACTTGCCCCTTTCGTCAACTCCGCTGACACTTTCCCCGTGTCCGGGGACAGCTTACCATTCTTCATTCTTTCCTTTTGTGACAACTTCCATTCAATTTCATTTGCAAAACGCATTTCACTTCTGCCGTCATTCTTGAGCGGCAGGCAGAACTGAATATTAATAAGAGAAAAGAATATAATATGACTCTTAGCGAAGAATCCGGCATAGGATAATCGCAAAAAGCGTATTTAAATAATAAAAAACTATAATTTCTTTCTTCCTTAGTATCAGCTTTCCCTGAACACGGAGGGAAGTGACGAGCTTGCGAGGCGATAGGGGCAAGCGTGTGTACACAGGTCAGAATCATTTTTGCGGTATGACTCATCTTTATTTTTCTTTTTATATAAGAAAGAGGATGCCTTATGTCTAAACATCTTTCTTTGTTTTCCGGACCGCTGGCTTTTGCGGCGGCGCTTTTTCTTTTGCAGCCCGTTTTCACTTTTAAAGCGGCGGCGGCGCTGGCTACGGCCGTCTGGATGGCACTCTGGTGGATTTTCCGTCCCTGCTCGATTTATGTGACTTCCTTTGTGCCGATCGTGGTCAATTCTTTTTTCGATCTCATTCCGGGCCGGTTCTTCTTCTCGGTTCCGATTTGATTTGCCAAACCTGGACGACAACGAAACTGGACCGGCGGATTTCCGTCAAGGCGCTCTGCTTTATCGGCACGTCCATGAAAAACCAGATTTTTGTCTGGTTTCTTGCGTCCACCGTTCTTTCTATTTTTCTTCCCAATGTGGTGGTGGCTTCGATTTTCTGCCCGATTGCGGTTTCCATGATGAAATTTGTGGGTGAAACGGATATCGAAAAAAGCAAAACCGCCATTCCTATTCTTCTCGCCATCGGTTGGGGGAGCGGTATCGGCGGTCTCGGATCTCCTATCGGCAGTTCCGCGAATCTGGTGGCGATTTCTTATTTTGAAAAGCTGTCGGGGCAGGAATTTATGTATTATGACTGGGTGATCCGTTTTCTTCCCGTTCTGTCCGTGATTTTTATAGTGAATCTGATTTTCCTCTGGCTTCTTCCCGTGCCCGTGAAATATCTGGCAGGAACAAAAGAGTATTTCCTCTCCATGTATCAATCGTTCGGTCAAATGAAACGGGGCGAAAAAATAGGGCTTGCTCTTTTCATTCTTTCCACCACGCTGGCTTTTGTCCGTCCGCTGTTTGCGGATCTTCTCCCCGCCATGAAACCGGCTTATATTTTCTTTTTCTGCGGGCTTCTCATGTTCTTCCTTAAAGATGAGAACGGAAAAGTCATGCTGACATGGAAATATGCGGAAAGCCACGTCATGTGGGGCATGATTTTCCTTTTTGCCAGCGGTCTTGCCTTGGGACGCCTTGTCATTGAAACGGAGGCGGTAACGCAGATGGCGGCGCTCATCGCCCGCTATCCGCTCCGGGACGGCATTTTCCTCATGGCCGCGTTCTGTTTCTTCTCCGTTTCCATGACGGAGCTTTCGAGCAATACCGCTGCCGTATCCATCAGTGTCCCTGTCATTCTCGGCATTACTGATGCCTTGGGAATCGCTCCTTTCCCGTATTTGCTCGCCGCCGTGGTTTCCTCCTGCTGTGCTTATGTTCTGCCCGTCAGCACAAGAGCCATTCCCGTCGGTTACGGGCTCAATGCTTCCGCGCAAATGAAAGAGGGGCTGAAACTGACACTGATCACATGGCTGACCGTCACCTGCACTTGTTTCCTTTTCATGAAATATGTTCCTCTTTTCAACGGTTGGTAATTATAGTCCTGCAAACACTCCTTTCTGCCGGAGTGTTTTTTATTTCTCCATAAAAAAACCGTCACCTTTTCAGGTAACGGTTATCTGTCCGTATCTATATTTACGAATTAATCTTCATATTCTTCATAGCTTTTTCCGGTTTTCAGATGATCCATATATTTCTTCGTTTCTTTCACACAGACCCCGGAGAGGAAAAGAAGGGCAATCAAGTTCGGAACGGCCATAAGACCGTTTACAATATCCGCCAAAATCCAAATCGCTTCCAGTTTCAGGAACGCGCCGCTGGCAATGAGAAGAATGAAAATCACACGATAGGGAAGAACGCCTTTCACGCCCGTCAGGTAAATCATGCAGCGTTCTCCGTAATAGTTCCAGCCGAGAATGGTGGTGAACGCAAACAATACGAGGCCCACCATGAGCATATATCCGCCGAATACGGGGAATGCGGAGGTAAATGCCATATTGGTAAGCGCCGCTCCGTTTTCAAGACCGCACCATGCGCCGGTCACGACCAAAGTCAGCCCCGTCAATGTACAAATAATAATCGTATCAATGAACGTCCCCGTCATGGAAATCAGCCCCTGTTCCGCCGGCCATTTCGTTTTTGCCGCCGCCGCCACAATCGGTGCCGAACCCAGACCGGATTCATTGGAAAATACGCCTCTCGCCACACCGTTACGGATCGCCATCATCACCGTTGCTCCGAGGAATCCGCCTGCCGCCGCCGTGGGATTGAATGCGCTTTCTATAATCATCATCACCGCCGCCGGCACCTGATCGGCAAATACAATCAGAATCCCGATGGTGGAAAGGAAATAAATCACCGCCATAGCAGGTACGATCTTACTAGCCGCGGATGCGATGGACTGAAGTCCGCCAAGAGTAATCGCCGCCACAAAAATGGTCAACACCGCCCCTGTCCACATGGGATCGACACCGAGTGTCATTTTGGTAATATCTACAATCGCATTCACCTGGGCAAACGTACCGATACCGAAATACGCCACACCGACCCCGAAAACGGCAAAGAGCGTACCCAGCCATTTATATTTCTCACCCATTCCGTTTTTGATGTAATACATCGGTCCGCCGGCGATTTCGCCTTTTTCATCGGTTTCACGGTACTTGACCGCCAAAAGACCTTCTGCATACTTCGTTGCCATTCCGAAAAAAGCGGCGATCCACATCCAAAAAATCGCTCCCGGTCCGCCGGCATGGATGGCTGTCGCCACGCCGACAATATTTCCTGTACCCACCGTGGCGGAAAGCGCCGTGCAAAGAGCCTTGAAACTGTCAATATCTCCGCTCCCTGCATTTTTCGCTTTAAATATAAGACCCATCGCCTTGGGCAACTTGAAAACCTGCAATAAATGCAAGCGGATTGTCAGCAAAATCCCCGTCCCCACCAGAAGAATCAAAAGGGGCGGCCCCCAAATGAAGCTGTCAATCTCATTCAACAATGCAATAAAATCCATAACCATCCTCCCTCATAATCAGAAACAAAAAGCCGGCTCACAAAGCCGAAACTCCGGAGCCGGAAATAGATAAAGGGAAGCATGAAATATAAAAAATCATGTTCTTTATGCTCTGTCCTTTTGCCTGAGAGATTGGGACTTCCGTCCTTACACCTTCGGCGTCCGTCAGGAAAAACCTGCGGAACTCTCCAGAGTGTGTCCGCATATGGTACCGTTCCGAAAGGAACACCTGAGAGTTTTACTCCTACGGTAAGCCCGGGGGCTTTCTCCTATATGCATCATCCACCTATATGAATTTATGGATTAAATTATACGACCCTTGCCAAAAATATGCAATAGAAAAATAAACTTTAATTTTTTTCTAACCCTGAAAACTCCATCTGCCAAATGCAATCCACTCCCACCGTCACTTTTCCGTTTCTTTTCACACTTGCCCCTTTCGTCAACCTGACGGTTGACACTTTCCCCGACAAGCGGGGACAGCTTGCGTTTCGTATTTTTTATTTCATAATCCATAAGCAAGTAATAGATTTCAAAAAATATAATTTCTTTTCTCCTTGGTGTCAGCTTCCCCCGCACTCGGAGAGAAGTGCCGAGCCTGCGAGGTGATAGGGGCAAGTTAGTGTACACAGATTAGAATATTTAAATCTTGCAATCTCTGCCCAGATTCTTCACTTCGTTCGAGAATGACCGGCAAGTATTTAATACCTTTGAAAAAACGCA
>QWCB01006254.1_pt1 | contig 10381 bp, 9 predicted proteins | sample 1972511 | NCBI WGS metagenome assembly QWCB01 (sample SAMN09866719, study PRJNA288562) | Human gut metagenome isolate term5_stool, whole genome shotgun sequencing... | isolation source: gut | host: Homo sapiens | place: USA: California
CAAAGTTTCACTCTTGTTAACCCGGAAACAGGCACATATCGTTGCGATTACTGCGACCATTTGATGAGTAAAAAAGATGTCTATAAATAGATTATTTAAAAGCGTGGAGGAAAGGGGCCCGATTTGCGTAGGATTGGACCCAAATCCTTTACATATGCCGAAATGTTTGGATGATAAGCCAATCTACGAAAAGATTTTTAACTACAACAAAATGATAATTGACGCCACAAAGGATTTGGTCGCATGCTATAAACCGCAAGCTGCATATTATGAGGCACTTGGAATTGAAGGTATGAGAGCATTAAAAAGCACTAACGAATATATAAGAAAATGTGGTATAATAATTATAAACGATGTAAAGAGGGGAGACATCTCTTCAACTGCAAAGGGGTATGCGGATGCATATTTCTCAGGAGATTTTGAAGGGGATATTATGACATTGAGTCCATATATGGGACTTGATTCAATTGAGCCGTATTTGGAATATGTCGAAAAGAATGACAAGGGACTTTTTGTTATTATAAAGACCTCGAATCCGGGAAGTCACGACTTTGAAGAAATTGATGTTGACGGAAAACCTTTTTACAGCATCGTCGGCGATAAAATTCAAAAGATGGCGGGAAATACAGTTGGAGAATGCGGATACAGAAAAGTCGGTTTTGTTATAGGTGCGACAAACAAAGCATCAGGCGAAGCCGAATTTATCAGAGAATGTTTTCCGGATACATTCTTTTTGATTCCGGGCTACGGTGCACAAGGCGGTGGAGCCGCAGACGCAATGAGTTTACTTAAGGACGGCAACGGAGGAGTTGTAAATTCTTCAAGAGGAATTATCAGAGCATTTGAAAAATCGGACAAGGATTTTGAAGAAGCAACCCGCGAAGCTGTTTTGAAAATGAGGAGGGATTTTAATGTCGGGTTATAATTCATATAAAATCAGTGAAATCAGACATTTAAACGATGAAATTTTTGTCATGGCAATTGAGGCGGATGTCACAGTCGAACCTGGTCAGTTTTTTATGCTTAGAGAACCGAACACAACAGATCCGATGATGGGTCGTCCAATCTCGGTTTCAGACTATAAAGATGGAAAATTATATTTTTTAATTCAAATTATGGGAAAAGGAACGGAACTTTTTTCTAAAAAAAGACCGGGAGACGAAATTTTAATGATGGGACCTCTCGGAAACGGTTTTAAACCTGTGGAAGGAAAATGTGCTTTGCTTGCAGGGACCGCAGGAATCGCACCGCTTTTATATCTTGCAAAAAAACTTTCTGTAAAGCCTGACCTTTATGTAGGATACAGAAGCGGAAGCTATTATACTGAAGAATTTAAAGACTATGTGGACAATATTTATATCGCAACGGAAGACGGAAGTGTTGGACACAAAGGTTATGCACTCGATTTACTGGATGCAGAAAAATATGAAATGACTTATGTCTGTGGACCGATGCCGATGGTTAAAGCTACAGTTAAAAAATGCCCGGATGCAGATATGCAAGTGAGCCTTGAAGCATATATGGGGTGCGGATTCGGAGCATGCATGAGCTGCCTTTGCGATACGATTGGCGGTCGCAAGGGAATTTGTAAAGCCGGTCCTGTATTTTCAGCTAAGGAGTTGATTTTCAATGAATAAATTAGAGACTATGTTTCTTGGAACAAAATTAAAAAACCCGGTTTTAACGGCAAGCGGAACTTTCGGATTCGGGGATGTTTTCGAACAGTTTTTTGAAGTAAAAAGGCTTGGCGGAATCATTGGAAAAGGTTTAACTCTAAACCCGAAAAGAGGAAATGAAGGACAAAGAGTTTGGGAAACCGCTTCGGGATTGATGAACTCAATTGGTCTTGAAAATCCGGGAGTTAAGCATTATATCGAAGTCGAACTTCCAAAGATGAAAACTGTAAATGACTATGTTATCGCAAATATGGGTGGCAACTCAATCGAAGATTATGTAGAAGGAGCAAAACTTCTCGATGAATCGATTGCAGATGCGATTGAACTGAATATTTCATGTCCGAATGTAAAAACAGGAGGAATGGCTTTTGGAATCAGATGCGAAGATGCAAGAACGGTCGTTTCAAAAGTTAGAGAAGCTGTTAAGAACAAACCGTTAATCATAAAACTTTCACCGAATGCTGAAAATATTGTCGCATTGGCAAAAACTATGGAAGAAATCGGTGCTGACGGTGTTTCACTTGTAAACACTTTCAATGCACTTGCAATTGATGTAAGAACAAGAAAGCCGCGTTTCAACAATGTTACCGCCGGTCTTTCGGGTCCTGCAATAAAACCTATTGCACTAAGAATGGTTTATGAAGTTTCGAAGAATGTAAATATTCCGGTTATCGGAATCGGCGGTATTGAAAATTATAAGGATGCGCTTGAATTTATTATGGCAGGTGCAACTTTGGTTGAAATAGGCTCTGCAAATTTGTATAATCCTACGACTGCGATAAATGTTGTAGAAGGTTTGGAAAAATATGCGGAAAAAGAAATAGATAAAAACATTGAAGAAATTAGAGGCTGTATTTGGAGGTAAAAATGACTAGAGAATCTGAAATTGTAGAATTATTAAAAAAGAGAGAAGCATTACTTCACGGACATTTTGGGCTTTCAAGCGGCAAGCACTCAAATGTTTATGTTCAATGTGCATTGGCAACTGAGTATGCTGAAGATGCTGAAAAAATTGCTCATGCAATAAAAGAAAAGCTTGAACAAAACAATATTCATCCGGATGTTGTTGTAGGTCCTGCAATGGGCGGAATTATTATTGGATACGAACTTGCAAGAGCTCTCGGAGTAAGATCTATTTTTGCTGAAAGAAAAGAAGGCAAGATGTGTCTTAGAAGAGGATTTAAAATTGAAAAAGGCGAAAAAGTTTTGATTTGTGAAGACGTTGTAACAACCGGAAAATCATCGGTGCAATTGTCGACAGAACAAAACAAACTCCTCCGCTACCTGTTTTTGCTGCAATAAAACTCGAAGCTGATATTTATGAACCGGAAGACTGCCCACTTTGCAAAGAAAATATGCCTATGGTACAACCTGGAAGCAGGTTTCTTAAAAAATAATGTCGGGGATTGATATTGTTAGGATAAATAGAATAATTGAATTGATTGAAAGACGAGGTCTTGACTTCGTTCAAAATATGCTGAATACCCGCGAGGAAAGTCCAGAGACTCTTGCGGGCATTTTTGCATCAAAGGAAGCTCTCGGAAAACATTTGGGCAGCGGTATAAATAAAAACATTCTGGAAAATTCAATTATTTTAAAAGATGAGAAGGGCAAGCCGTCAATTATTTTTGGGAAGAAAAAATATGAATTGTCAATTTCGCACGACGGAGATTATGCAATTGCAATTGTTACGGGAAAAGGTGGAATTATGGTTGATAAAGATTTGATAAAACTTCTTCCGGGTAGACCGTCAAATGCAAACAAGGCGACATTCGGAAGACTTGGAATTGTGGCGGGTCAAAAAGGTATGATCGGATGTGCAAAGCTTTCGTCAAGGGCAGCAATGCGAGCTGGAGCAGGATATGTATATCTTTTTTCGGAGGAAGAGAATAAAACTTCACTTGAGATATGTCTTGATGAAGAAATAATTATGGGTAGAGAAGACCTTTTATTTTTCTGTACAATCGATGCGCTTGCAGTAGGTCCTGGAATCGGATATTCATCGGAAGAATATATGAAAAAATTATTTTCTTATATCGCCGAAAGAAATATAAGAACAGTTCTCGATGCAGACGGTTTATATTACTTAAAGAAGTTCGGAAACGTTGGAATGAACCAGCTTATAATCACACCACACCCTATGGAAGCAGCACGACTTCTTTCAAAAGATGTTTCATATATTATGAAAAATAGATTAAAATCTGCAGAAGAGATATCGCAAAAATACTCGTGTGATGTTATAATAAAGGGAGAGGGTTCCTTGGTTTATAATAAAAACGGAGATTATTATATAAATGAATCCGGTAATAACGGACTTGCAACGGCAGGTACGGGTGATGTTTTGACTGGAATTATCGGTGCTTTTCTTGCGAATGGTTGTGACACATATAGAGCCGGAAAGCTGGGAGTTTATTTTCACGGACTGTCTGCGGACATTATGGCACAAAAAATTTCAAAGCGTGCAATGATTGCAAGCGATATTATCGAGGGACTTAAATATGTTTTTATGGAGGAAGACTATGCTTAATTACAAAAAATATATTTTATATTCGCTGATAACAATTCCGATTTATACTCTTTTCTGTTATTTAACGAAGAGAGCAGTTGATCCTATAATAGGTGGGATGCTGGTTGGAGGAGTTGTTCTTGCAATGTCCTTTATTGATTTAAGAAAAATAAAACGTGATTTCTCATCGATGAAATCTCATGTGAATGAATACAAACTTAGCCAAGATGCAGAAATTTTTATAAGTAAACAAGTAAAACTCTTAAATGAAACGAAAGTACCGTCGATAAAAAATATGATTATGTTAAATATCGCAGGGGCTTATATAACTCAAGGCGATAATGTCGATGGGAAAAAATATTTGGATGCTTTAAATCTTAACGATTTTGATAGAGCAAATTTTAAAAATGCGGTTTTAAACAAATTGCTTCTTCTTTATAAAATAAATGAAGATGAAGAAGCAAATATTTTGTACGATAAGGTTTTTACAGAAGATTATGAAAAAGGCGGACCGCTTTTTAAAACTGTAAAGATTTTGAGGTTCCAAGGAAATGAGCCGGATGGAATTAAAGCACTTTCCAAGCTGAATATGGAAGAAGGCTCGGAAATTTATAGAGAAGTTATTAGAATGGCTAAAGAAATAATTTTAGAAAATGTGAAATAGAGGCTAATATGTGTGGATTTACAGGTATAATCAGTAAAAAAGAATACAATGACGATTCAATCAGATCGATGCTCGACAGCATTCGTCACAGAGGACCCGACAATCTTTCGTTTTATGAAAATGAGAATCTTCATTTGGGTTTTGCAAGACTTCAAATAATTGATTTGGACCCGAGAAGCAACCAACCGATGATTGATGAAGAAACAGGAGCGGTTATTGTTTTTAACGGTGAAGTGTACAACTACAAAGAATTAAGACAGGACCTTCAAGGAAACGGTGTTAAGTTTAAAACGACCTCAGACACTGAAGTCATTTTAAAAGGCTATTTAAAATACGGAAAGAGTATCCTTTCAAAACTCAGAGGGATGTTTGCATTTGCGATTTTCCATAAGAATAAAGTTTTTATGGCACGTGATCATTTTGGAATTAAACCACTGTATTATGGATTTAATGATAAAGGAGAATTTATTTTCGGCTCAGAACTAAAGGCACTAATTTCAAATAAATTTTTCTCACCGAGACTTAATAATAATTCACTTTTTTCATATCTTGAACTGCAACATGTTTGTGGGGAAGATACTATGATAGATGGAGTTAAACGTCTTAAAAACGGATATTATTTGGAAATTTCAAATATTGAGGAGTCGCTTTATCCGATAACAGGGGAATATTTCAAATTTCAAATGTCAAACGACAAGATTACAAATCTTGACGATGCTATTTATATGATCAGAAAAGCGGTTCACAATAGTGTAGAGCTTCATAAAAATGCTGATGTAAAGGTCGGAACATTTTTGTCGGGAGGTATCGACTCGAGCTATATAACGGCATTAACAAAACCTGAGATGAGTTTCAGTGTCGGATTTAGCGAAGAAGAAGGAAAGTTTGATGAAAGTGGACTTGCAAAGAAACTTTGTGAGATTTTGGGAGTTAAACTCAATCGACTTATAATTGATAAAAATGAAGTTTTTGAAAACTTGGACGATATAATTTATCATCTTGATGAACCGCAGGCGAATTTATCGAGCATTCCTCTATATTTTCTATCAAAACTTGCACGAGAAAATGCAACTGTTGTTTTGAGCGGGGAGGGTGCTGATGAATTTTTTGGGGGTTATGAGCTTTATCGTGAAGACAGTGCTATTGAGAAATATTTAAAACTCCCGAAAAATTTGAGAAAAGGTTTGAAAGGTGTTTCGAAAATTTTGCCAAGTTCCGGCATAAAAAGACGCATGGAAAAAGGTGCACTCGAGCCAAAGGACTTATTTGTCGGAGAAGCGAATATAAGTTCGCCATCAGAAGTTAGAGACATATTAAGTAATAGATATAAGAACGGAACGGACGCAAGGCAATTTACGTCGAAATTTTTCAAAAATGTTGATGAATTAAGTGGAAAACAACTTGTGGATTTAAACAGTTTCATGCAATATGACATACTTTTAAAGGGCGATAGGATGAGTATGGCTCACAGCCTTGAACTAAGGGTTCCATTTCTAGACCTTGAAGTTTGGAGTGTTGCAAGAAGACTTTCGAGTGATTTGAAAGTTAGAGGAAATATCACGAAATATGCACTGAGAGAAGCTGCAAAAGAAGTGCTTCCTGAAGAATGGTACAAGAGACCTAAGAAGGGATTTCCTGTTCCGTTCAGAGATTTTTTGAGGGAAGACAATTTCTATAATAAATTCTATGAAGTGCTTTCAAGTGAACTATGTGATGACTTTTTCGACAGAAGTGTAGTTCTTGATATGCTCAAGGAGCACAAGGACGGCGTTAAAAGAAACCACAGAAGACTTTATTCATATTATGTATTTTTGGTTTGGTACGATTTATATATTAACAGGAGGGGAATATGTTAAGAAAAGATGTTGATGACAAATTAAAATGGGATCTAACCGATCTCGTAAAAGACGATGAGGATTTTGAAAAGAAACTTGAAGAAAAAGTTTCGCTTTCAAAAAATATTTCTGACTTTAAGGGTAAAATCAAAGATTTAAAATCGCTTGAAGAAGTTTTGAAACTCTATGAAAAATATCTGGAAGTTGATAGACTTGTCGGAGGTTTTGCAAGTCTTTATTTTTCAGAAGATGGTACAAACACAAAGGCTTATGACTATTTGGAAGAATATGATAAAGCAGACACAGTTTCTTCATCAAACATGTCATTTTTGGACGATGAAATAATGGAGCTTCCTGACGATGTTTTGGATGAAGCACTTGAAAAGCTTGATTTTGCACTCGTTTATTTAAGAAGACTTAAAAAAGATAAAGCACACAAGCCTACTTTTGCTGTTGTAGACGCTCTTACAAAGTTAAATCCTGTTTTTAACGCTCCGTATGGAATATGGGAAGGTGCGATTGCAGGAGATGTAAGATTTAACAGCTTGAAACTCGACAAGGAAGTGCCGATGACTTTCGGTCTTTATGAAGACAAGTATGAGGGTTCATCAAACACCGAACTCAGAAGAAAATCTTTTGAAGAATTTGTGAGTGTTATGAGAAAATATCAAACGACTCTCGCTTTAAACTACAACACGCAGCTTAAAGCAGAAAAAGCTCTAAGCGAAATCTATGGGTTTGAAAGTGTATTTGACTATCTTTTAGATCTTCAAGACATCAGACGTGAAGTTTATGAAGACCATATCGATACACTTAAAAGAGAACTTCCTAAACATATGAGAAAATATGCAAAACTTGTAAAGGAAAAATATGGTCTTGACAAGATGACATATGCGGATCTTAAAGCTCCGTTAATGCCTGAGTTTGAAAAGGATATCTCAATTGAGGATAGCAAGGATTATTTGAGAAAAGGACTTGCAATTTTCGGGGAAGACTATGTGAATGAAACTATAAAACACATTGAAAATAAGTGGATTGACTTTGCACAAAATGAAGGAAAATCTACAGGTGCCTTCTGTGACTCATATTATAAACTCCATTCATATGTTTTGATTAGTTGGATGGGTAAGATGGAAGACGTGTTTGTGCTTGCTCACGAACTTGGTCACGCGGGACACGGACGCTATTCGTCTATGGACAATTCAATTATTAACATGGAAAGTTCGATGTATATAAGCGAAATGCCATCCACATGCAATGAGATGCTTCTTGCAAATTATTTGATCAACAGTACGGATGATGAAGAGTTTAAGAAGTGGGTAAGGGTTCAAATGATTGAAAGAACATATTACCACAACTTTGTAACACATGGAATTGAAGCGATTTATCAAAGGGAAGTCTATAGAAGAATTGACAAAGGCGAAAATATTAACGCAGATAAGCTCAATGAGATCTTTAGAAATACTCTCGAAGAATTTTGGGGCGACGATGTTGAAATTCTTCCGGGAAGTGAACTAACTTGGATGCGTCAACCGCATTACTTTATGGGACTTTATCCGTTCACATATCAAGCTGGACTTTCAATTGGAACTGAACTTTTCAGAAAACTTCAAACGAGTACTGAAAGTGAAAAAGAAGCAATTATTGAAAATTACAAAGAAACAATGAAGACAGGCGGTAAGCTTTCACCTGAAGATTGGGCGAAAAAACTTGGAGTACAAATTGAAGGCGGTAAAGCACTTAAAGATACAATACAATATATTGGCGAAATTATTGATGAAATTTCAAAATAATGTTTTAAACCTATTAAATGGGGTATCCATTTAGTAGGTTTTATTTTTATAATTCAATTTAACTTTAAATAGTTATAGAATAAAACCAACTTTTACAAATTAAAGTGTTGACTATCACGCCTTAATGTGATACAATAAAGCAAAGAATATTGATTAATAAGGAGGAATGTAATATGAAAACAGACGTACAGATTGCACAAGAAGCAAAAATGCTTTATATTGACAAGATAGCTGAACAATTAGGTATTGAAAAGGAAGATTTATTCCAATACGGCCACTACATGGCAAAGATTGAACCGGTTGTCTATGAAAGACTTAAGGACAAAAAGGATGGCAAGCTCGTTCTTGTAACGGCTATATCACCTACACCGGCAGGGGAAGGAAAGACAACAGTTAATATCGGTCTTTCAATGGGACTCAACAAAATTGGAAAGAAAGCAATTTCAGCATTAAGAGAACCATCACTCGGACCATCTTTCGGAGTTAAAGGTGGTGCAGCAGGTGGAGGATATGCACAAGTTGTTCCAATGACAAATATCAATCTTCACTTCACAGGTGACTTCCACGCAATTACAGCTGCAAACAACCTTATTGCTGCAATGCTCGACAACCACATTCATCAAGGCAACGAACAACAAATCGACGTAAGAAGAGTTGTTTGGAAGAGAGTTCTCGATATGAACGACAGAGCTTTAAGACAAATTGTTGTGGGTCTTGGTGGAGTTTCAAACGGATATCCACGTGAAGATGGATTCGACATTACAGTTGCTTCTGAAATTATGGCAATTTTATGTTTGTCAAACAGCCTTGAAGAATTTAAAGAAAAAGTTTCGAATATCGTTATTGCATATAGAAGAGATAAATCACCTGTCTTTGTTAAAGATATCAATGCACAAGGTGCTGTAACAGTTCTTATGAAAGACGCAATTTTACCTAACTTGGTACAAACACTTGAAAACACACCTGCAATTTTACACGGTGGACCTTTCGCAAATATTGCACACGGTTGTAACTCAATTCTTGCAACAAAATATGCTCTAAAACTTGCTGATTACACAGTAACAGAAGCAGGTTTCGGTGCTGACCTTGGAGCTGAAAAGTTCTTTGATATCAAGTGCAGGATGGGTAATTTACATCCAAATGCAGTTGTTATTGTTGCAACAATAAGAGCTTTAAAACATCACGGAGGAGTTACAAAAGAAGACTACGACAAGGAAAATCTTGATGCACTTAGAAAAGGTTTTGAAAACTTGAAGAAGCACATGGAAAATGTTGCTAAATTTGGAGTTCCATCAGTTGTAGCAATAAACCAATTCCCAACAGACACAGAAGCTGAAATCAAACTCTTGAAAGAACTTGTTGAAAAAGAAGGAAGAAAATGTATTCTTTCTCAAGTATTCGCAAAAGGTGGCGAAGGCGCTGTCGATTTGGCAAAAGAAGTTGTCAGAGTTTGTGAAGAAGAAGAGTCACACTTCAAACCGCTATATGATGTAAATGACACAATTGAAAATAAAATCACAACAATTGCAAAAGAAATTTACGGAGCAAAGGATGTTATCTTTACAAAAGAAGCAAAGAACTCAATAAAGAGAATTGTTGAAAATGGAATGGACAAAGTTCCTGTATGTATGGCAAAAACGCAATATTCACTTTCAGACGATCCGAAACTTCTCGGAGCACCGAAAGATTTTGAACTTACAGTAAGAAATGTTAGAATTTCAAATGGTGCAGGATTTGTTGTTGCTCTTACAGGTGACATCATGACAATGCCGGGACTTCCAAAGGTTCCTGCCGCTAACAATATTGACATAAAAGAGGACGGCGAAATAGTCGGACTATTTTAGAATAAATTTTAAGGAGGATTAGAAATGGCTTATAATTCCAGACTTAAGAGTGAACAAACGGAT
>QWCB01004159.1_pt1 | contig 10379 bp, 10 predicted proteins | sample 1972511 | NCBI WGS metagenome assembly QWCB01 (sample SAMN09866719, study PRJNA288562) | Human gut metagenome isolate term5_stool, whole genome shotgun sequencing... | isolation source: gut | host: Homo sapiens | place: USA: California
CAGATAGAAAAATTATCAAAAGAAATATGGCAGATCCATTCCCTACTTCTTAATAAATCAAAATAAATCTTGCAATATAAAATCAATATTTAAGTGTTATGGATCTTCAAATCATACAAAATCTAATGCCTATATAAGTCATTAAATATCAGATGAGTAATATTACATTTTAAATAAAAACCATGTACATCAAATAGCATTTTTAATGAAAATGATTATTTTTTTATTTGTATCAATGATATTTATGACCTCTGTCAACCATTCTTCACCATATTCGTAAGCTAAACGACAAGCTTCATAACTCAAAATACTACAAGCAAAATCTGCATCAGTTGCTTGTTCTGCTTTAAATAGATTGCGATAATTTTCATTAGCTATAAATACATTAGAAAGTTGCATACCTGCTAGATTAAAAGTCTTACTTGGTGCTGTGCAAATAATTGAATGTTCTAATGCTTCTTTAGAAATCGTACCATAGGAAACATGTTTAAATCCTGGCATGATTAAATCTGCATGAATTTCATCTGCTACTACTAAAATATCATTTGCTAAGCAAATTTCACTAATTTTAGTTAATTCTTCTCTTGTCCAAATACGACCGCAAGGATTATGTGGACTACAAAGTATCAACATTTTTGTATCTATTGCTTTAGCTTTTTTTGTAAATAAGTCCCAATCAATATCATATGTCATACCATTATTAATCAAAGGTATCTCCACTAATTTTCTTTGATTGATTTCTATAGCTTTATACATAGGATAATAAACAGGTGTAAATAACATCACACCATCGCCTTTTTGCGTAAATGCTTTTACAGCAGTAAAAAAAGCATTTACTACACTATGTGTTTCTACAAGCCATTTTTCATCAACTGTAAAATCATGATGCTTTTGTTGCCATTTACAAACGCTTTCACGATATTTTTTATTCGTGCCTGCATAGCCTAAAATATTATCATCTATAAAATTTTTTAGTCCTTCTGTGATTTCTGGGGCAAGTCTAAATTCCATATCAGCTACAGAAAAAGGAATTACTTTTTCATCTACTAAAGGATTATTTTTCATGTCCTGCCATTTTTGACTACCAATGCCAAAGCGAGCATTAATATTTTCTAAATCGTATTTCATAAAATACACCTCTTTCATTTTTAATTATCATATTCCCCCATACCCCCATATAAAAATATTTTCACTTTCCTAAATTATAGCTTAATGCTTTGATATCCATGATTTTATTTTAATTTTTATTTCTATCCTATACATAGGCTTATATTTATCATTTATAAATAATATAATGATGGCAAATAATATTATTTATAAGGAGGATTTCATCATGCATATTCCTGATAATTATTTAAGCCCTTCCACTTGTGCTACTTTATTTGTAGCTATGACACCTATCTGGTACTATTCTATCCGCAAGATAAATAAAACTTTATCTGCTGATAAAATTCCTTTAATTGGTATAGGTGGCGCATTTGCTTTTATTTTGATGATGTTTAATCTGCCTATTCCTGATGGCACTACAGCCCATGCCGTTGGTGGAACACTTATTGCTTTACTGCTAGGGCCTTATGCCGCCTGTATAGCTATCAGTGTAGCACTTTTCATTCAAGCTATAATCTTTGGTGATGGTGGTATTTTATCTTTTGGAGCTAATTGTTTTAATATAGCATTTATTTTACCTTTCACAGGCTTTTTTATTTATAAAATTTTAAATAAAATTCATTTATCTCCGTTTTATCATAAATGCACTATTTTTCTATCTGCTTATATCAGTATAAATTTAGCCGCCTTTTTCACAGCTTTAGAACTTGGTATTCAGCCATTATTATTTGTAGATAATTTAGGTCAACCGCTTTATTGTCCGTATCCTCTTTGGATATCCATACCTGCCATGGCTTTATCTCATTTGACGATTGCCGGCATAGCAGAAGGTTTATTTACTTTATCTTTATATCTTTTTATTCTCAAAACATCTCCAAATATAATTTATGATAGCCAACAGATAAAATTAAATTCTATTTTTTCTTTATTAGCATTTTTAATTATTATTTCTCCACTTGGACTCATAGCTGAAGGCACTGCATGGGGTGAATGGGCTCCAGAAGAAATTTTAAATGATACTTCTTCGGGGGTTCCTCTTGGATTTATTCCAGAAAAATTATTAAATGGTTTTAATTACGAAGCTTTTTTTCCTGATTATACTATGAGTGGGACAACTGATATTTTAGCTTATATAGCTTCAGCTATTATTGGTGTCGCTCTTTTAATCATTATCTTTAAAATGCTTGGAAATATTATTTATGCAAAAAAACAATCACTTTGATAATTCTGCTAAAATTCCTAAATGGCTTTTAACTACAGATGAGTACACACCCCCAAAGGATAAAGATAATTTTTGGCAAAAAACTTTATTTTCCATTACTACTAAATTAATTTTTCTTCGCCATCATAATTATCCCCATAAAAATAGTTGGCTAAATCCCAGTGAAAAATTATTGTTCATTTTTCTCACCATAATTTTAATAAATTCTGCACAAAAAATATTTTTTCCTTTAATTATTTTAGCTTTTAGTCTAATTTATCTATCGACTTTAAATACAAAAATCATCATTTCTATATTAAAACCGACTTTGATATCAACTTTATTTTCTTTGATAATAATTTTACCTTCTCTATTACTAAATAATACTCGCCTTTTCTATCTGCCTTTTAAAATTTTTATAACTGTTCTTCTTTTAGCTTATATCGCTCAAACTATCCCTTTTTATAGACTAAGTAAAATTCTTCGCCTATTTCATATTCCTGCGATATTTATTTTAACCTTAGATTTAACACTAAAATATATCGTGATTTTAGGAGATACCTTTACCAATTTATTAATTTCTCTAAAATTACGCTCTGTCGGTAAAAATAATTTTAAATATCAAAGTCTAGCTTCTATATCAGGCACTACATTTCTAAAATCACAGATTTATACCAAAGAAACATATCATGCTATGATATGTCGTTGTTTTGATGAAAATTACACGCCAGTTATTAAACATAAATTTAAATTAAAATATATTTGGCATACTATCGTAATTATCATTTATCTATTATTTTATTTTTTCAGTGAAGGATATTTTCTATGACACCAATTATAAATCTATCTCATATAAGCTATAACTATGAAGAAGTTTCTGCTTTAAATGATATCTCTCTTGAAATTTATGCCGGAGAATTAATCTTTTTTACAGGCCCTAATGGTTGTGGTAAATCCACTTTATTTAAACTTTTAAATGGTCTAATCTTTCCTACTAAAGGTGAATATTACTTTGATAATAAGAAAATCGATAAAAATACTTTGCAAGATAATATATTTGCTAAAAACTTTCATAAACGCATTGGTTATATTTTTCAAAATCCAGATGTGCAATTATTCAATGCTACAGTATATGATGAAATCGCCTTCGGCCCAAGACAAATGAATTTAAATGAAGATATCATTCATCAACGTGTAAATGAACTTTTAATTTATTTAAATATACAACATTTACAAGATAGACCACCTTATCATCTAAGTGGTGGCGAACAGAAAAAGGTGGCTCTTGCTGCAATCTTAGCTCTAAATCCAGATATACTTATGATTGATGAGCCTTTAAATGGGCTTGATAATAAGACTAGACAATGGTTTAAAGATTTTCTCATAGATTTTATCAAAGCTAATAAAACTATTTTAATTTCCACGCATGAACAAGAATTATTATCTCTGCCTCATAGTCGCATTATAAAATTCAATGATAAGCATACTATTTTAAATTAAAATCAACTAAAAAAGTGTTGTATATAGCCTAGACCATATACAACACTTTTATTATTTATGACTATATAAACACCATGGTTCTTCTGCCATATAATTGCCATCATTATAATAAGCAGCTCTAGCTCTACAGCCACCACAGCTGAATTTATATTTACATTTACCACAATTGCCTTCAAATTCAAAAGTACGCAATTTATTCAATACTTCGCTGTTTTTCCAGATTTCATCAAATGGAGTTTTGCGAACATCGCCAAGTTCCATATTTAAATAAGCACATGGCTGTACTTTTCCTCGAGGGCTGATTATGCAATAAGATGTACCAGCCAAGCAACCACGACGGAAACGAAGTTTCATGCCCATTTGGTCAGCTATACGCATAAATTGAGGTGCGCAAGTAGGTTTTAATTCGATATCCACTTCTTGCTGTTTTTTCATAATTCTTGTGATAACATCTTCATATTCTTTAGCGCGAAGTGTTTCTGCTTCGATATTTTTTCCTCTACCTGTTGGCACTAAAAAGAAAATATGGTGAGCTACAGCGCCTTCTTTAACGGCAAAATCTGTTAAAGCTTCCAATTCATGTTGGTTCCAATCCATCACTGTTGTATGAATTTGAAATGGCAACCCTACTTTACGACAATTTCTCATACCACGAACAGCGCCTTCCCAAGCATTAGGGAATTTACGGAAATTATTATGCTTTTCTGCATCCATGGAATCAAGAGAAATTCCCATGCCCATAGCGCCAGCATTTTTTAATTTTAAAGCCATTTCTTCTGTGATAAGCGTGCCATTTGTACCAAATACAGAGCGAAGACCTAATTTTGTAGCGTATTCCACAAGTTCTACGATATCTGGACGCATAAGTGGCTCTCCACCAGAAAAAATCATGATTTTAAAGCCAGCTTTAGCAATCTGTTCTAAAAGCGTTTTCGCTTCTTGCGTATTTAATTCTTCATCTGCTTTACAACCAGCATCACGATAACAATGGTCGCAAAACATATTACAAGCATTTGTTGTATTCCATGAAATAATCATTATTTTTCAGCTCCTGTAATACCAATTTCTTCATCAGTTAAATAACAAGAAGGGTCTGATTCCCAAAAATCTCCAGTGCGAGCTTCAGCACGTGTTCTGAAATTACCATTACAATTATCTAAGAATTTGCATTTACTGCAACGACCTTTTAATAATGGTTTTCTATCTTTCAATCCTGCCATAATAGGATTTGTTGTATCTTGCCAAATATCACCAAATTTACGTTCACGAACATTGCCAAAAGTATGGTGTTGTGTAAATTGGTCAGGATGTACATACCCAAGTGGGTCAACTTCGGCAAAAGCCATACCAGAACGGTTACCACCATTCATTGCGATATATTTTTTAATCTGCTGAGCAAGTTCATCTTTGCCTTCTTGAAGTGCTTTTAAATACATATATACACCATCGCAGTGATTATCTACAGTCAAGATTTCTTTTTTCAAACCACGTTCTTCAAAATCACGAGTGCGACGAATGATTATATCCATAGCACGGCGAGATTCTTCAGCTGTTACATCTTCATCCATCATTTGATTGCCACGACCAGAATATACTAAATGATAGAAGCATACACGATTGATATTTTCTTCTTCAATGAAATCAAAGATATTTTCTAATTCTTGGATATTGTGATGATTGATAGTGAAGCGAAGTCCTACGCGTTGGTCAACTGCTACACAGTTTTTGATACCATTCATAGCAGCTTCAAAAGCTCCAGCTTTTCCGCGAAATTTATCATTTACTTCACGAAGACCATCTAAAGAAATGCCCACATAACCTACACCAATATCTTTGATTTTGCGAGCTACTTCTGGTGTAATCAAAGTACCATTAGTAGATAATGTAGGACGTACACCTTTTTTCGCTGCATAGTCTGCAAGTTCAAAGAAATCTGGACGAATTAATGGTTCTCCGCCAGAAAATAATAATACTGGCACATTGAAATCTGCTAAATCATCAATGAATTGTTTTGCTTCCGCTGTAGTCAATTCATTTTGATATTTTTTAGCATCAGAACTCATATAACAATGGCGACATTTTAAATTACATGTACGTGTAGAGTTCCAAACTACTACTGGTCCCATGCCTTCTCTTACGCCATTTCTTGCTTTATGAGCATTATCTGTATAACGAAGAGAGTCTCCAAAATATTCTGTTGCAAATAATAATTTCGTTACGCTTATCAAGTTATTTCACCTATTCCTTATTTTAATTCTAGTTTATACAAGCAAATATTTATATATTCAATATATGTATAAGTAATTATGAACGACATTCACATTTACAATATATTTATAATAACAATATAAAGGTTAAAGGTCAATAAAAAGCTTTTATAATAATTTTTCTATTTTGACCAAAAAAATATCTTTTTATCCCCATATATTCTACAGAGATAAAAAGATATTTACATCTTAATAATTTATTCTTTTTTTACCAGCGACTAAACGTTTTAAAGAATTTACTTCACGTGTAAGTCTATTGATAGCTTTTACTAAAGCAGCTACTGGATTTGCTTGTTCTACAGTTTCTACTTTTTCCACTTTTTCTACTTTAGAAATGCTTTCTTCTTTTGCTTTAACTACTGGTTTTACTTCGATATTTTCTTTTTTCTGTACTGGTGTTTCATCTACATTTTGTACAATTTTACGAGGACGACCTCTTCTTTTCTTTGCTACTTGTTCATTTGCTTTTACTTGTGTTTCTACTTTTTCCACCTTAGTCTCCACTTTTGTTTCTACTGCTTTTTGTGCATTTTTAGGTGGACGACCTCTTCTTTTTTTCTGTGGTGCTTCTTCTTTTACTTCTTTTTTAACCACAGGTTCAGCTAATTTTATATTTTGCGCCATAGCAGCAATTTTATTTACACGTTTTTTTACTGTTTTTGCTTTATTTTCTGTAGTTTCTTGTGATACAACTTCTGGATTTTTACGAGGACGACCGCGTTTTTTCTTTGGCATATCCACTGTATATTCTTCTTTTTTTGTTTCTGTTACTGTTTCTACCACAGGATTTTTACGAGGACGACCTCTTCTTTTTTTTGTTGGTTCACTATTCATTATTTTTTCTTCCTTCACTTTTTCTGTCATATTTTCTTTATTATTTATAATTAATTGACCATCAGCATATAATTTTCTCCATCTTGCTGAAGCTCTTTCTATGCGTTTATTGCCTAAAATTGATGGGTCAAAACCTGCTTCAATAAAAATTTCTGTAGGTTTTTTCCCTGCTAAATAATTTTTTACATAATAAGATTTAAATGCTTCTGTATAAATAATTCGTGTTTTTTCTACTGACTCTACATTAGGGTTTTTACTGAGAATTTTTCTTTGTTCTTCGGTAAATACTTTTGCTGCCAATTCATTTCGCCTCTTTCATATGTATATATCTTATTTATAATCATAATATATACCATTGATAAATTCAATATATTATGCTAAAAAATCCCCCTAAAATTTTCCAATTAGTCCTAAAATAAGCCCTAATACACCAGAACCAGCCAAAATTTTTATAATTCCCACTTTTTTTTCTAACAGCAATAAAAGCTACAATTAATACAAATAAACCTAAATAATCAATATCTGCTACATTTATTGGCATTTTTTCTGTATTGAACAAAGCTAAAAATATAAAACTCATACCAGCAGAACAAATTAATGCTACAACAGCTGGTCTTAAGCCATTTAATATACCTTTAATCACCCCAATATTTCCATATTTAAAAAATAATTTCGCTAAAATAATACCTAAAATAAACGATGGCGTTACAAATCCCAATGTTGCCACAATAGCACCTAAAAACCCTGCTACTTTCATGCCGACAAAAGTCGCTGCATTAATACCGATAGGACCAGGAGTCATCTGAGAAATTGTAAAAATATCTATAAATTCACTAATGCTAAGCCAGCCATGCACATCTATTACTTGTGCTTGAATTAGTGGCATAGAAGCATATCCACCGCCAACACAAAATAAACCTACTTGAACAAAGCTCCAAAATAATTCTAAATAAATCATGGTAAAAATCCTTTGCTATTTTTCTATCACTAAATTAATTATTTTAATTATATTTTTTATCCCTCATCAAAATTAAACCAATAATTCCATCAATAACGATTAAATACATTACATTTATATCTGTAAAAAAGCTCATACCAAAGGTAAAACAAATAATAAATAAGGATAATATATATTTTTTCTTTATTTCTTTTTTCAATAAATCGTAGGCTACATTGATAATCAATGCTGTAGCACCACATTGCATACCTTTTAATAGCAAATTCACATATGGATTTGTAGCAAATAAATTGTAAAAAATACAAATTAAAGATAAAGTGATAAGCGGTGGCAATACAGTAGCTAGTAAAGCTGTCAAAGTTCCTTTTACGCCACGCATTTTATATCCCAAAATTACAGCAGAATTAATCGCCACTACCCCTGGCATAGATTGAGCTATAGCTACTAAGTCTAAGGCATCTTTTTCTTTTATCCATTTATATTCATCGACATATTTTGCCTTCAATAGCGGTATGATTACAAAACCGCCACCCACAGTAAAAGCACTGATAATAAATGTGGATTTAAATAATTTCCAATAAAAATTCTCTGCCTTTTCCATTTCAACATTCCTTTTACATAAAATAAAGAAATCACTATTATCGATTGAATATACAATAATAGTGATTTCAAATTAACTTAAAATACCATTTAAAAAACAGCTTTAATTTCACCAATGATATCGCCACGATGATTTTTCAATACAGGTGGATACATTGACAATAATTTATTATATTCTTCTTCATTAATATAATTAAAATGTTTGAGCATTGCAATTACCATTGGAGTTACTGCTGCATAGCTTCCATCTTCGATTTTAAAAGCCATACCAGATTTTAATTCACGAGAAGCTAAGCAATATACTGCATCTGCACCAATTTTAGCCAATACACGTCCATTTGTTACTTCTGCTACTGCTTTATCAATTCTACCTGTTCCAGAAACCATCTGCGGATATGCACACATAGCATCGCGAATTTTTATCGCAGCTTCTGTGTATTCGCCCCAATTTCCTTCTTCTGCATTCATCAAGCGAGCATAAGCATATGCCATTTTATCAAGTGGTAAATAAAATACAGGCACACCACAACCATCAATACCAATATCCAATTCATCTTCAGGAATACCAGCTGACATAGCTACTATTTGATGAATGATTTTTTGAGCTTCATGGTCTGGTTTTATATAATCTTCTACTGGTATATTCAACAACTGACAAAGAGCTATAATTGCTGAATGTTTACCAGAACAAGGATTATGCAATGCTGATGGTTTTAAATTATTTTTTACTAATTCTTTGAAAGCTTTTCCACTCATAGGACGAGCAGAACCACAGTTTAATACTTCCTCAGTTAAACCTAATTTATGCAAAATAGATTTTACTGTTTCTACATGAATATCTTCACCGCTATGAGAAGAAGCAAGTATTGCTAATTCTTGTTGTGTTAAATTATATTTTTCAACGCCACCTAATTTTACAAACTGTAATAATTGAAAAGGTTTCGCTGCACTGCGCCAAAACATTGGTAGGTGAGCATTGCCTACTTTATCAATAATATTGCCATCAACGCCAACACAAACAGCATCGCCTCGATGAATATTTTCTACATATTTTCCTCTTGTGTAATGTAATAATTCTACACTCATTTTCTCACCTCAATAATAAAATCTTTAGATTATCTTTTATCATACCATAGCACTTTATTTTTTTGTAGTAATTTATTGATTTTAAAATATCTAGCTTCTATAATTAATATGCATAGAAAAATTTTAAAAATGTGAGTTGAATGTAATGGAAATAGCTTTAATTGCTTTTTTAGCCTTCGTCATTGATTGCATAATTGGCGACCCTAATTCTAAATATCATCCTGTAGCTTTGATGGGAAATTTAATTGATATTCTCGATAAATTATTGCGCAAAGATAATGCTACTGAACCTACAAAATTAGTCTGTGGCTTTATTTTAGTAGCTATATTATTGAGCTTTAGCTATGGCATAACTTATGGCATAATCACACTTCTTGATGTATTTAATTGTCCTAGTTGGCTCAATATCCTTATTCAAGCTATAATTTTAAGCTTTATGATTTCACCAAAATCTCTAGCTAAAGCAGGCAAAGATATTTATGATGAATTAATCAATCACAATCTTGATGAAGCTCGCAAAAAAGTAAATTATATCGTAAGTCGCGATGCCAATCGCATGAATGAACAAGATATCACTCGTGCCACTGTAGAAACCGTAGCAGAAAATATCGTAGATGGTATTATCTCGCCTTTATTTTATTTCTTTATCGGCGGACTACCACTTGCTGTACTTTACCGCATGAGCAATACCATGGACGCTATGATTGGCTATAAAAATGATAAATATCTTTATTTCGGCAGAACAGCTGCCCGCATTGATGATGTTTTGAATTTCATTCCTGCACGCATAACAGGACTTTTATTAATAGTTGTAGCCTTTTATTCC
>QWCB01009411.1_pt1 | contig 10377 bp, 6 predicted proteins | sample 1972511 | NCBI WGS metagenome assembly QWCB01 (sample SAMN09866719, study PRJNA288562) | Human gut metagenome isolate term5_stool, whole genome shotgun sequencing... | isolation source: gut | host: Homo sapiens | place: USA: California
CCCTTTGTAGCCGTTCTCAATGAACTCCATAAGCGATGGGAAGCCAAAGAGTACAATCGGAGTCAAGTCACTCCCGACAGGATAGTCTGCCCCAAAGCTTGCATTATCACTCACGATGGATATATCCTGAAACTCCCAGTAGAGTGCTCGATCAGGGATATAGTACTTAGTGTACTTCTCCTTGAAGTATCGATCTTCGCGCTCAACGACAGGGATACGACGGTAATAAGCTGTATCACCGATCTCTCGCCCGAAGAAAAAACCATTGTCAGTGTTTACTCCCGCCAAAACGAGATAATCAACGTTTTGAATTTTGCCATCAACAACCTTACACTTAAAACGGCGAGGCCTTAGTGCTTCAGCTTCTGTTAATGTGTCTAAAACCTTTTCGTATCCATTTACAGATAGATAGCAGGGGGATAGGGTCTCAAAGACAAAGTTTTTACTACTAATGTCTTTCTTAGGCATATAGCAACTGGTGACACACAAAGTCACGAGAACAATAGCCGTAAGAGCCACAATGCCTTTCTTGACAACTTGCTTCATCGTTTCTCCTGTTTTTAGATTAGCTTATAGTGTGACTACTTCCAAATATGAAATGTGGAGATATCGTAATATTCGCCCTTGGGATGAGTACTCCTTAGTTCATGGTCAAAGATCCCTTCGTTATCATTGATAACACGGGGTGTGAACCAGCCATTACTGCCTCCTTTCCAACCCCATGTACAGTGAATGTAGTAATTATCGGAGACTTCACTCTCAAAAGGTTTGGGAGTGGCTCCTGGGTATGCTATTGTGTACCCATATTCTTTATGAACTCTCCGAGCAAGTCCGTCTACAACCCAATAGTGAGCTTTTTTACCATCATCGTCTTGACTCCATCCAAGTAAGATAAACGGCTGATGCTTTTCTCGTAAGATCTGACAAATTTTGCCTGGCTTATAGTCCTTTACGTAGGCTACATTAAACCCTGCACGTTTCAAGTATTTAGACACCTCGCTAGGAGTACTCATTGTGAAACCTGTTGTAGAGATGCTACCAGCATACTTCCAAGTATCTTTAACAAGCACTCTTAGTTGATGAATTAACTCTTTGTCATCCTCAACTTTAGGTTCATAGTTAGGAGGCTGATTATAGTATTGCTTGAGACGTTTCCAATCTACGTTGCTTCCTCCTGCTTGCATTTCATAGTGCGATAGGAGAGTAGCGATGGCAATTGGGCCACAGCCTGCATATATATTTTCGCTCATAATAAAAGGGGAAGAGATGTAGCAGTTAAATGGTCGACCTTGTCCAAAGTATTGATACGTATTGGGCTTGAAGTCTTTTACTATGTACGGTTCAGATTTAGACTCAATAACGGTCTTCGGGTAATCCTGAAGAGCGGGAGGGGTGTCTCCTGGATATGGATTAGGGTTCGGGTCTGGATTAGGATCTGGGAAGGGCGATGGTTTTGGTGTGGGGAATCCGATATGTCCCGCACTTGTTCGGAAGATTTGCCCTAAGATGGGATTTTCTTCTCCATCTGAAAAGTGCAGAGAAGACTCATCAGAGTGTCCGATTACCTCCATCTCCTCTCCACCTCCATCTCGGAAGAGCATAAATCCTCCCTCACTGAAGTTTGCTAAGTATAACTTAGTGTCAGGAGATTCAGTTTTTGTAGAGTCCAAAGAAGAAAGTGTTGGTGTGACACCATTGCGGAGAGATGTATTATAGAGAGATGAGAATAGACGTATTGTCTTATCCTCTAGAGACATCTCCTGTTTTGTTTTTGACTCTTGAGAAATTTCTTTCGGGGAGTCATAAATATCTGCAGTGCGAGTACACGACATAACCGCAAGCAGAGTTACCACGCAAAACATCCGCGTCAGAGTTTTGCAGTTTGAAAAGCCTGTTTGTTTCATATTTACTAGATTAATTGTTAGTACCTTCGGCGACAAGATACGAAAAATATTTTAAACCTCCACACTTTCGAGTGAAAAACATGTGAAATCTCACGAATGATCCAGCTAATTCCGACTTCTCCCGAGGAAATCGGAAATCCCCACGGAGGGGACAAAGATTTTCCACGGAGGCGCAAAACAAAACTTCGGAAGAATGAAATGAAACTTCCGAAGAGTGAAATGAAACTTCCGAAGAATTTGCCGTTTCCTCCGTGGAAAATACCTTATTCCCTAGGGAGGAAACGAGATGACTCGGAGAGGTGTAGGGAATTTGGACTAGAAGCCGCGCACTGCGGTGACGAGGGCGGTGACCTGTGCTTTGAGTTCGTTGAGAAACTGCCCTGGGTCGTACTCGCGGCTCTCGATCTGACGCAGCTTGAGCTCCCAGCGACCTGTCAGCTCGACGCTCTTGAGGAGCGGGTCTTGTATTGACTCAATCAACTGTATGCCGGCCGGCGTAGCGCGTAGCGACTTGCCCTCGCGAACTATGTAGCCACGCTTGAAAAGCGTCTCGATGATGGCTGCGCGGGTGGAGGGGCGACCGATGCCGTTCATCTTGAGAGCATCCCGTAGCTCTTCGTCTTCGACCCCTTTGCCTGCTGTCTCCATAGCCCGTAGGAGGGTCGCCTCGGTGTAGTAGCGTGGAGGTGTAGAGGTGCTCTCACGGATCGTCGGCTCGTGGGGACCGAACTCGCCTTCTTTGAAGGGGGGCAGTGTCTGCTCCTTATCTTTCGCACCCTCCGAGGTGTCGTCGCCCTCTTTGCCACTGTCTGGCTTAAGCACCTCGCGCCATCCCTCGACGAGGATCGTCTTGCCAGAGGCACGTAGCGGGTACTCCTCGACGGTGGCGCGCACGGTGGTCGTCGAGACCTTAGCATCGGGGTAGAAAGCAGCGATGTAGCGCAACGCCACGAGGAGGTAGATCTGCTCCTCGTCGGGCGTGAGTCCACTGCTCAGCTGTCCCGTCGGGATGATGGCGTGGTGGTCGGTGATCTTCTTATTGTCAAAGACTTTCTTGCTCTTCTTCAGCGGCTTGCCGCTACTCAGTAGCGGAGCGATGAAGCCCCCGAGCTTAGCGTGGCGAGCGATGCCCTGGAGCGTCTCGCCTACCTTGGGGTATTGGTCTTCGGGGAGGAAGGTGGTGTCGACACGTGGGTAGGTGGTCACCTTCTTTTCGTAAAGGGACTGTATGAGTCGGAGCGTCTGCTCAGCCGTGAAGCCAAACTTCTTATTCGCCTCCACCTGTAGGGAGGTGAGGTCGAAGAGGCGTGGCGGGTACTCGGTCGACTTCTTCTGCTCGACCGCCTGCACGACGAGGGGCTCCTTAGCGATCCGCTCGATGAGCTCCTCGACCTGTTGGCGCTCGGCAAAGGTTACCTCGACCTCCTGCGTCGTGTCTGCTCTAAAGAGCGTCCCGCGGTAGGTGGTCTGCATCTCGTAAGTGGTGACGGGCACGAAGCTCTCGATCTCCGCCTGCCTATCCACGACGAGCGCCAGTGTCGGCGTCTGCACACGTCCCACGGAGCGAACGCCTCGCTGCCTGCTACTGTAGCGGTCGGTGAGGGTGTAGAGACGAGTGCCATTGATTCCTAGGAGCCAGTCGCCGATGGCTCGTGCTAAGCCTGCGTGGTAGAGCGTGTCTAGATCTTTGCTGGGGCGCAAATTGGCGAAGCCCTCACGGATTGACTGGTCCGTCAGCGAGGAGATCCAGAGACGCTCCACGGGACAGGTGCAACCCGCCAGCTGAAGCACCCAGCGCTGTATCAGCTCGCCCTCTTGGCCCGCATCACCGCAGTTGATCACCCGCTCTGCTTGCGAGACGAGCCCTTGGATCACGGCAAACTGCCGCTCAATGTGCTCCTCGTGGATCAGTTTGATGCCGAAGCGCTCTGGGATCATCGGTAGCGAAGCGAGTCGCCATCCCTGCCAACTGCTCTGGTAGTCCTCTGGCTCCTTGAGCGTGCAGAGGTGTCCGTAGGTCCAAGTGACCGCATAGCCATTGCCCTCGATATAGCCCGAGCGAGCTTCGGTGGCTCCGAGTATCTTGGCTATGTCACGCGCTACGGATGGTTTCTCAGCAATGCAGACGATCATAGGTCAGTCAAACTTACTCATTGGTTGCGCCAGCTCCCGTCTGCATCAGGTAAGCCTTGATAAAAGCATCGATGTCGCCATCCATCACGCCGTTGACATCGGAAGTCTGATAGCCCGTACGGTGGTCCTTGACACGGCGATCGTCGAAGACGTAGCTACGTATCTGAGAGCCCCACTCGATCTTCTTCTTATTCGCCTCGACTTCGCTCTGAGCAGCACGACGGCGCTCCAGCTCCTTGTCGTAGAGCTGCGAGCGTAGGAGGCGCAGAGCGTTCTCACGATTGTCCATCTGAGAGCGCGTCTCGGTGTTTTCGATGACGATCTCCTCCGTCTCGCCCGTGTCGGGGTCGGTGTATTGGTAGTGCAGGCGTACGCCCGTCTCCACTTTGTTGACATTTTGCCCACCAGCTCCACTGGATCGGAACGTATCCCACGAGAGCAGGCCCGGGTTCACCTCCACCTCTATCGAGTCGTCCACGAGTGGTACGACAAAGACCGAGGCAAAGGAGGTCATTCGCTTGCCCTGCGCATTGTATGGGGAGACACGTACGAGGCGATGCACACCATTTTCGCTCTTGAGGAAGCCGTAAGCCAGCTCGCCCTCGATCTGCATGGTGACCGTCTTGACGCCCGCATCGTCGCCGTCCTGCCAGTTGGTGATGGTCACCTTATAACCCGAGCGCTCCGCCCAGCGCTGGTACATACGCACCAGCATGGAGGCCCAGTCCTGGCTCTCGGTGCCGCCAGCGCCTGCGTTGACCTTGAGGACAGCGCCTAGGCGGTCCTCCTCAGCGCTCAGCATATTGCGTAGCTCGAGATCCTCGACGAGCTTGATGGCTCGAGCGTAGGCGTCGTCCACATCTTGCTCCTCGACCGCCTCCTCTTTGTAAAAGTCGTACGCCAGAGAGACCTCCTGCGTAGCCGCATCGACCGCCTCAAAAGCTTCGATCCATGAGCGTATCTCGCCCACGCGTCGCATCTGCTGCTGGGCACGTGGCACATCATCCCAAAAGTCTGGAGCTTGTGTCCGGAGCTCCTCTTCTTCTAGTTGGACACGTCGCTGGTCGATGTCAAAGATACCTCCCCAGCGCGCTTTGCGCTTGAGCTTCAGCGTCGGTGTCAGTGTACCCGCCTCAATGGTGAAAGGCTCGGCCAGTAGCGCAATGCGCTTGACCTTCTCAAAGCCCGCCAGGTGCGCCTGCAACGGCTCTATATGGCTCAGGAGTAAGTCGCTCACCTCGCTACGCTGTGCTAGCTCGGCCGTGGGAAGGTCGGCCAGCGCCTCCTGACCACGCTCACGGAGCCGACGACGGAGCTGCTCGTAGTTGGGATAGATGAGCGCAGCGACAAACTTTCTCTGGTCAGCCACCACGGCGCATTGCTCGATGAGCGGACTGCTACTCAGGAGTGACTCGACCTGTTGCGGGGCTATGTACTTACCGTTGCTCGTCTTGTAGAGCTCTTTGATCCGCTCGGTGAAGAAAAGCGTACTCCCTTCGAGTCGTCCCGCATCGCCCGTGCGAAACCATCCGTCCTCGGTAAAGGCTGTTGCATTAGCCTCGTCGTTGTGGTAGTAGCCCGGCGTGATCGTATCGCCACGTAGCTGTATCTCCTGTGTCTCGGGGTCAATGCGTACCTCTACGCCTGGCACTACCTCCCCGACGGAGCCTATGACATAGCGCCCAGGTAGGTAGCAGGAGACCGTCGCAGCCGACTCGGAGAGCCCATAGCCGACGACGATGTTAAAGCCAGCCGACTGCAAGAACTCATTGATCTCATTCGAAAGCGGAGCCCCCGCCGTCGGGAAAAAGCGACCCCGCTCCAAGCCTAGGACACGCTTCAATATATAGAAGACCGTGTAGCGGTAGAAAGCATTGGATATGCGTAGTCCCCAGGGAGCTTTGAGGCCATGGATGCGGTAGCCTATATGGTACTTGTGCCCCACACGTAGTGCCTTCCTGTAGATGCGCTGCATCACAGGCTTCGCCTGCTCGATATGCTCCTGCACGCCTTGGTATACTTTCTCCCAGTAGCGCGGTACATTGCACATTACCGTGGGACGTATCTGAGGCATCAGCTCCATGATGCGCTTCGGGTTGGTCACGACCGCCACTTTGATACCTGTGGCGAGACAGTAGTAGACCCAGAGCTTCTCAAAGACATGGCTCAGCGGGAGGAAGTTGACCGACACGTCATGATCTCCCAGCGTCGGGAAGAGATTCTGGTGTCGCTCCACCTGTGAGAGGATCATGTGATGGGTGATCTGTACCCCCTTTGGCGTGCCCGTAGTGCCTGAGGTGTAGATGATGACCGCTGTCTCGTCTGCCGTGCCGGCCCCTAGCTGCGCCCGCACCTCCGTCTCGTAGGGCATCGCGTCACCCATCGAGAGGAAGGTGTCAAAGTACTCACTTCGCTCATCAGACGGATCACGTACCACCCGCTCGTCTAGGATAACCATCTGACGTAGCGTAGGGTGGTTCGCCAGGAGCGGGTAGACATTGTTGTACTGAAACTGCTCCCCCACGAGAATCAACTGGACACCAGCATGCTCCGTGATGAAGGCTACCTGCTCTGGCGAGCAAGTGGCGTAGAGCGGTACGCAGATAGCCCGTATCGCCATCAGTCCCAGCTCGGTGATGATGCCCTCCATCATGTTTTGCGTGTAGAGCGCCACACGGTCGCCTGGCTTGACACCAGCGCGTACCAGCGCCTGTGCCGCCAGCATCGTCTGCTCGGCCAGCTGCTCGCCACTCCACTCATGCCAGCGCTCCTCAGGCGTACGATCCATATAGCGTAGGAGAGACTTGTGTCGATAGGTGGTAACAAAGAGCTTGAGCAGATCACTCAGATGATTCATTGTCATAGGCTGGCGGTACTAAGGGGGGGGGAGTTCTTATTTCTTATTTGAAAAGGAGCGTTGCTTGATCGGCACCTTCTTGAGTAGCTCCTCCAGCTCTGTCTCTCGCTCGTTGAGGAAGAGCGGGTGATTGCTTTCGTAGAGCTGCTCATGGAGGGTATGGAGGAAGATCTTCTGATCCCACGAGAGGTCGCGCAGGAGTAGGTCACTACTCTGCTGCATGCGAGGTAGTAGCTCTCTGACCACCTTGCGCCCCTCAGGCGTGATGGTTAGGAGCAGACTACGCTTGTCCTGCATGTTGCGCTTTTGCGAGATCAGACCGCTCTTGAGTAGACGGCGGATGATCTCACTGCCAGAGGTCTTCTCGACGACGTTGTAGTTGTTGAGCTCGGTCTTGGTCATCTCGCCCTTTGCCATCAGCGTGATGAGATAGGAGTACTCGTCGATGGTCTGGAGGGGCGTATCCTTGATCGCTTTACGCACGAGGTAGCGCATGTAGCGGTATACGAAGCTTATGTCACGCGCTATCACTGCATTGAGATAGGCATGACCCTTCGTGCCCGTCTCAGACTCCTCGCTGGATGCCTGCTGCTCAAGAGACTGATCAGCAAAGCGCAGGAAGTTGCTCAACGACTGCTCAGCATTGCCACGAAACTCTTCGTACCTCTCAACTAGGTCAAGTAACTCATGTAGTAGTGGGTAGCTCATACTCTCCTATGCTCCAAAAAAAGGGTTTTGTTAGTTGCTAGACCTCTCCCGCGGGACGAATATCCACATGAGGATATAGATGGGAATCCCCGCAAAGGCCGTTGTGCATGTTAGCAATAGGTAAATAACTCGCACGACTGTCGCATCCCATCCGAAGTAGTTTGCGATGCCTCCGCATACGCCACCAATCTTTGCATCACGAGAGCGGTTGAATCTTTTGTTGTTTGCCATAATAATACTGTAACGATCTTAAGTTAATTCGCGATTTCGCCGTAGCTCGTCCTAGTAAGCTACGCACATCTACCCACAAATGTACAAAAAGTTCTAGACTTCGCTGAGAGCGAGAGCTAGAGACGAGGAAATCTCCAGCGAGCAAACAAAAATTTTCCACGGAGAGACGAAATAAAACTTCGGAAGAATGAAACGAAAGCTCGGAAGAATGAAATCAAACTTCGGAAGAAATTTTTCGTTCCTCCGTGGAGGATTTTCATTTTCTACGGAGGCATTTTCGATTTCCTCGGGGGTGTGGTGTCGGGATCATCGGAGTGCATCAAGAGAGTTAGAGGTTAGAGATCAGACGACCGCTTGCGGTCGGACGCATCGTAGCCCCCAGTCGGAGGGGCAACGCCCCGAACGACTGCGGGGTCAGGAGTGCCACACGAAGCAAGCGACCTCCCCAGTGTGGGAGGTCGGACTAGGACTACATCCTTCGTCTAGTCCGACCCACAAGGGGTCGACCATCTACCACGACCGCCTATCCATCGGTCGTTCGGGGCTGTGCCCCTCCGACCGACGGCTACGATGCGTCGGACCTCTGCGAGGTCCCTTTCCGCTGAGCGCAACAAAGGTTAGAGCTACACGTATCCGATAGCTCCGACTACCTCTGACTACCTCTGACAGTTCTGATCGTTCCGATGACTCCGATTGTTCCGACAGCTCCGACCGTTCATCCCTACAGCCGTTACACGTCAGTACGTCCTCCCGTCTACTTTTGTTGTTGCGAATATTTTTCACTACCTTTGAAAATAGGAAGGATGATTTGTACCCTTTTGGGTCAGGTTGTTCTTTACTCTTTGGGGCGAGCGGATGAGGCGCGCCCCTGCACATTAAACCTAAGCAAACGATGCCACCTATGGCACTATTTAATCCCCCAGAGCATCTCTCCTGCCACCACTACGCGACGCATGCCTATAGTGGGTGGCGCCGCGTCGATGGCGCCGGCCAAAGCTCCTATCGTGGAATGACCGAATACCACTCGATCCTCTTCTGTACGGGAGGCACAGTACGCGTAGCCATAGCTGACGAACTGTGGGAGCTACACGAGGGGCAGATGAAGTTTATCCCTCGTGATAGCACGGTAAATGCCGTCTTCAGTTCGGATGGTGAGCTACTGGACGCTTACTTTGAGGTTGTCGACTTCATCTGCGACAAGATCTCGCTACTGCAGCTGCAGGAGCTTAGGCAGGAGGTCGCCTACGACCCTAAGCCTCTAGAGGTGCGTGGAGCTATACACTCACTACTGAACACGCTCAAGGTGTACCTAAATGATCAGGCGCTGTGTGCCTACCTCCACGAGCTCAAGGTCAAGGAGCTCTTTTGGAATCTGCGAGCTTACTATAGCCGTGAGGAGCTAGCCGCCTTCTTCTGGCCTATCCTAGGAGAGTCCAAGTTTCACAGCGACGTGATCAGTGCTTTCACCTGCAATGTAAAGGTCTCCGACCTGGCCAATCGGGTCTATATGTCTACCTCCTCCTTTTACAAGCGATTTAAAGAGGAGTTTGGCTCGTCACCTGAGCAGTGGATACGTCTGCAGAGCAATAAGCAGATCCTCTTTCTCATACAGGACTACGACCTCTCCATCGGCGAGATAGCCAACCAGCTATCCTTCAACTCGCAGTCCACCTTCTCGCGCTACTGCTCGAAAAACTTTGGACACTCCCCCTTGCAGCTACGTCGCGTCCTGCAGGAGGGTACCTCCTCGGAGGAGCTACTCCAGATGAGCTACAGCAACGAGTAGACCCTGTCGTCATGACGCACAAGGCGCACGCGCTGCGTATTTGTCTAGTCCAAAAATAAGTCGTACCTTTGCCCCACGAAATACGGGATGTAGCTCAGTCCGGTTAGAGTGCGCGTCTGGGGGGCGTGAGGTCGCTGGTTCGAATCCAGTCATCCCGACCAAGGTCGTCAGACCTACTGCGAGAGCAGCTCACATATGTGAGCTGCTCTCGTTGCATTTAGACGCTAGGGAACGTAACTCTCCAGAGACGCATCAACCCAAAAGTGCAATCCCCACGTGGAAAATCGCAAATCCCCACGTAGGAATAAAACAATCCCCACGTAGGCGAGAAATAAAACTTCCGAGGAATCAAATGAAACTTCGGAGGAAACGTTTCTCCCCTACGTGGAGAATAAAAAATCCCCACGTCGAAAATCGCAAATCCCCACGTGGATAAGCCGTAGCACAGCGTGACGAGTAGCGACTGCCCCCTCCCCTCCATCGTGTCAAAGCGTGGTATGTAGCCCGTTGTAGTGACGCACGGTCTGAGCGTCCGTTGTAATAATATAGTTGTAGGAACGCTCGGCAAGTACCTACAAAGGACTCGTTGTAAGATTTCCAAAGAGAGGTTTGTTTTTGAGTCGTCTAATACCAAATAAAATAGGTATCTTTGTAGACCGATCGTTACTACGGACTTTACTAACAACTTTATTACCTATATATAGTATGAAGAATTTGGACTGGTCATCATTGGGGTTTGGTTACCTCAAGACCGATTA
>QWCB01004166.1_pt1 | contig 10366 bp, 7 predicted proteins | sample 1972511 | NCBI WGS metagenome assembly QWCB01 (sample SAMN09866719, study PRJNA288562) | Human gut metagenome isolate term5_stool, whole genome shotgun sequencing... | isolation source: gut | host: Homo sapiens | place: USA: California
CCGAAGCCGATATTTGCGTCATCAACAGCTGTTCCGTCACGGAGCACGCCGACAAGAAATGCCGCAACCTGATCCGCAAACTCCACCGCCGCAACCCTGAGGCGATCATCGCCGTGACGGGATGCTACGCGCAGCTCAAGCCGCAGGAGATTGCCGCGATAGAGGGTGTGGACATTGTGTTGAGCAACAACGATAAGGGGGCGTTATTTAAACGAGTGGTTGAACTGTCGGGCAAGGGCCGGGCGCAGGTGTACAGCTGCGAAACCGATTCGCTCACGTCGTTCTTCGCGGCCTTTTCGAGCGGCGACCGCACGCGCGCCTTCCTCAAGGTGCAGGACGGGTGCGACTACTGCTGTTCCTACTGCACGATCCACTACGCCCGCGGTTCGAGCCGCAACATGCCCGTCGCCGACCTCGTGGCCGAGGCGCGGCAGATCGCTGCCGGGGGGCAGAAGGAGATCGTCCTGACGGGCGTCAACACGGGGGATTTCGGCCGCACGACGGGAGAGCGGTTCATCGACCTGCTGCGGGCGCTCAACGAGGTCGAAGGGATCGAACGCTACCGCATTTCGTCGATCGAGCCGAACTTGCTGACCGACGAAATCATCGCATTTTGCGCCGCGTCGCCTAAATTCATGCACCATTTCCACATTCCGCTCCAGAGCGGTTCGGACCGGATTCTGGGCCTGATGCGCCGCCGCTACACCACGGCGCGCTTCGCCGAGCGGATCGCGGCCGTGAGACGGCTGATGCCCGACGCCTTCATCGGCATCGACGTGATCGTCGGGTTCCCGGGCGAGACGGAGGCCGATTTCCGCACGATGTACGATTTTCTGGCGGGACTCGAACCCGCTTTCCTGCATATCTTTCCCTTCTCGGAGCGTCCCGGGACGCCGGCCGTCGACCTGCCCGGCAAGGTGCCTCCGTCGGTCGCCACGCAGCGCGTCGCCGAACTGGAGGGCCTCTGCGAACGCCTGCACGGCGTGTTCTGCGCCCGGGCCGAAGGCACGGAGGATACGGTGCTCTTCGAAAGCACGCGCCGCGACGGCATGATGTTCGGCTTCACGGGCAGCTACCGCCGGGTGAAAGTCCCCTACGACCGTTCGAAGGTCAATGCCGTCTGCCGCGTGAAACTCGGCGCGATGGACGAAACTCACGATTTGTTGGGGGAAATTCTGGATTAATCACTATATTTGCAGGAATGGAAATTTAAAACGCTATGACGGGTTTGCGCAAACGGGTGACGGTCGGTTTTTTGAGCATCGTCTGCCTGCTGTTTTTTTCGGGTATGGTCTCGTTTCTCGAATTGAGCCACCTGAGCCGGGATACGGGCGAGATTCTCAAGGCCAACAAACGGAATATCGAGCTGGCCAAGGAGATGCTCGATGCTGCGCACGAGCAGAACATCGCGTTGATCCGCCTTTCGGTTTTCGGCGACAGGTCGTGCGACAGCCTTTGCCGCAAGAGCATGGAGCGGCTCGAAAACACGCTGCTCGTGGCCCAGAGCGAGGCGCTTGAGAAGTCGTTCCTCGACTCGCTGGCCTTCGCCACGACCGAGCTGCGCCTCGTGACGGACAACTACCTCGCCTTCGGGGGCGCCGCCCGTGCCGACTCGCCGGCGGCCCTGCGGCCCGATTCGCTGGGCGGCAGGTGGTACAGCGAAGAGTACCAGGCCCTTTACGGCCGTCTTACGGCCGCCATCAAGAGTTATATGACCTCGACGCAGAGTTCGCTGGTTCCGCGCGCCGAGCAGATGAAGAAAAACGCCTACCGCGCCGTGACGCCCATCGAGCGGATGAACAAGGGGCTGGGCGACTGGCTCTCGTTCCGAGTGCCCTTCGCCGTGAAGGGCGACCTCAAGGACGAGGTGCTCGAACTCAAGGAGAAAATCGAGTCGCTGATCAACATTTCCAAACAGACCAAATCCTGATGCGGCGATGCGGGTAGACGTGGTTTTACGGTATATCGGGGTCGTGATGCTCTTCATTGCGATGTTCATGCTGCTGTCGGCGGGAATCTCCTACCTGAGCGGCATGGATTCGGCGTTCTATCCCCTGCTGCTCTCCTCGCTGCTCACGGCCCTGCTGGGCGCCTTTCCGCTGATCTTCGTGGGCAAGCGCGAGCAGATCACCAACAAGGAGGGGTTCTGCATCGTCGTCGGGGCGTGGCTCGTGGCCTGCGTCGTGTCGATGTTCCCCTACCTGATCTGGGGCGGGGAGTTCTCGCTGGTCAACGCCTGGTTCGAGAGCGTCTCGGGCCTCACGACCACCGGATCGACGATCCTGAACGATGTCGAAGCCCTGCCCCGCGGATTGCAGTTCTGGCGCATGTCGTCGACGTGGATTGGCGGTATGGGCGTGGTGATGTTCGCGCTGGTGGTCCTGCCGTCGATGGGGCGCAGCAAGATGATGCTCTCCAACGTGGAGCTTTCGACGATGGCCAAGGACAACTACCGCTACCGTTCGCAGATCATCGTGCAGATCCTGCTGGTGGTCTATGTGGGGCTTACCGTGCTGTCGACCGTGCTGCTCAAGATGGCGGGCATGAACTGGTTCGACGCCCTGTGCCATGCCATGTCGGCTTGCGCCACGAGCGGATTCTCGACCAAGAACGCCAGCATCGCCTATTTCAACAGTCCGGCGATCGACACGATCCTGATCTTCGCGATGGCCACGGCGGGCGTCCATTTCGGGCTGATCTACGCCACGGTGACGGGCAAGCGCAGCAACATCTTCCGCTCGGAGGTGACGTGCTGGTACTTCGGGATGCTGCTCGCGGGCGGCGTGCTGATCGCCGTCAGCCTCTTCGCCGCGGACATCTACCCCACGCTGACCGCGTCGTTCCGCTACGCGATGTTCCAGTTCGTGTCGGTGGTGACCACGACGGGTTTCGCTACGGCCGACTCCAACACGTGGACTTCGTTCGCCGTCATCCTGCTGATTTTCGGCTCGATCGTCTGCGCCTGCGCCGGGTCCACGGCCGGCGGCATCAAGGTCAACCGCCTGGTGCTGGCCGGGAAGATGATGCGCACGCGCCTGCGGCAGCAGCAGCATCCCAACGCCATCATCCGCATCCGCCTCGACGGCGTCATTCAGGAGAACGAGGCCCTGCACGCGGTGATGATCTTCATCGTCACCTACCTGATGTTCATACTCGCCGGCACGGTCTTCGGCACGATGCTCGGCGTCGATCTGACGACCAGTTTCACCGGGGCGGTGGCCTCGATGGGCAACGTCGGCCCCGGGTTCGGGGAGGTCGGCTCGATGGATAACTTCTCGGCGATGCCCGCGGCGTTCAAGGTTTCCAATTCGCTGCTGATGCTGCTGGGGCGTCTGGAGATTTTCGGACTCATACAGATTTTTTTCATTAAATGGTGGAGGTGACCCAAACTATGTTTCGCAGGATTCTCATATACGCGCTGGGTGCGGTTTTCCTAACCGCCGGCGGAGTGCGGGCGCAGCAGCCCGAGGTCGAAGCCCGCATTGCGGGGCTGGAGGGAAACGCCGAGTACATGTCGCTGCTCCGCGAGGATGCGCAGTTGCAGATACGCGAGGATTCGATCGTCAACGCCGTGGAGCGCATGCGCCGGCAGCTGCGCGAGGACCCGGGCAAGCGGCAGCAGTATTCGCAGGAGATTTTGCAGCTCGAAAGCAGGATTTTCGAAATCCGCAATGCCAAGGGACGCCTGATCGACCGTATCAACACCATCGAGCAGGAGTGGGTGCTGGCCAGCCTGAACGGCGCGGCGCAGCAGCCTGCGGCGTCTGCTGAAAAAAGCCCTGCGGAGGCGGTCCCCGACTCGCTGAAGGTCCGCAATCTGGTGGACAACCTCTATTTCCGCGAACACCTCCCGGCGGAGGATTATGCGGCCCTGCGCGACGCGCAGCGGCAGGAGATGCGGGCCGTGGACTATGTCAATCGCTATTTCGCCAACCATGGCACGCTGACCGAGCTGGCCGAAACCTACGCCGCCGTGCAGACCGAGGCCGAGGCGATGGAGGTTTTCGAGCGTTACAACGCCTTGCAGGGCGTGAACCGCGCGCTGGCCGACTCGCTCGCTGCGACGTGGAACTCGATTTTCGACAACAAGAGCTACGCCTACGGCTATCTGCTCGACAAGATGGGCGAGGAGGAGGTGCTCGCCCGCGAGGAGGAGGCGCTTTCGGAGGCTTCGCGCCAGCTGTCGGCCTTGCAGGGCGAGACGGCTTCGGACGCCGTGGCGGACTATTTCCTGCGCAAACGGGTCGTCGTCGACTACGAGGCCGCCGTGGCCGGAGTGCTGGCGCTGGACGCCGCACGCGATTCGCTGCGCGGCGTTGCGGCGCAGCTCGAATCCATCGACTACCGCCTGCCGAGGGTCGAAGTCGCCGAGCGTTACTTCCTCGACTACGACAGCGTGGCCTTCTCGTCGAAGCCGGTGTACTCCTACCAGAATCCCATTCCCGAGTGCCGGGTCTATGCCAACGGCACGATCTACCGCATCCTGCTCGGAACGTTCAACACCAAGCGCGCCGCCGCGACTTTCCGGGGCGCCTATCCGCTCTTCTACCTGATCAACGACGAGGGCAAGTGGTGCTACTATGCGGGCGGCTTCGCCACGCTGGCCGAGGCCGAGGCGGCGCAGGCGCTGCTGAAAAAGCGCGGGTTCGTGCGGCCCGAAATCGTGGTGTGGACCGACGGCGCGGCCCGCAACCTTTCGCTCGACCCCGAGGCGGCGAAAGTCACCTACCGCGTCGAGATCACCGGGACCGACGCCCTGTCGGACGAAGTGAAGGGGGTGATCGCCGCAACGGGCGAAGGCTACGAACTTTCGCGCGTGGGCAGCCAGCTCTTCGTCGTGGGGGCTTTCGACGACCGGGCCGTCGCCGACCGTCTTGCCGAGTCGATACGGCAAACGGATGCCGCACTGGAGGTAAAAGTCGCCGAAATCGCAGAATAAATCGGAACCCGGATGAAATTTATCGCAGAATTCGTCCGGGTTCTGAATTTTTTACCTATCTTTATTGCAATATTCCACAAGCCTTATGGAGATGTTCTATATTGTACTGCTCGTTTTTTTCGGCCTGCTGTTCCTGGTGGCCGAATTGGTCCTGCTGCCCGGGGTGTCGATCGGGGCCGTGCTGGCGCTGGTCTGCTACGGCAGTTCGGTGTACCTCGCCTTCCGTGATTTCGGTCCCGTGACGGGGACTGTCGTCATCCTCGTCATTCTCGTATTGTCGGTCATCGCCACCGTCGTCTCGCTGCGGGCCAAGACCTGGCAGCGTTTCTCGCTCAAGCAGGAGATCCGGTCGTCGTCGATGCCCGTCATTCCGGCCGAGGAGTTGCAGGTCGGCGACCGGGGCGTGACCCTCTCGCGCCTCTCCCCGATGGGCAAGGTCGAGATCGGAGGCCGCACCTACGAAGCCAAGTCGCAGGGGGCCTATGTCGACCAGCAGCGAGATGTCGAGGTCGTGGGATTCGAGAATTTCAGCGTTATCGTAAAAACAATCAAATAAGCTAAATTATGGATTTTCAGGGTGGAATGATCGTGTTGATCGTCTTCGTGAGCCTTTTTGCGATCTGGCTCCTCTTCTATTTTATTCCGGTGGGACTGTGGTTCTCGGCCCTGGTGTCGGGCGTGCGTATCAGCCTGCTGCAACTGGTGCTGATGCGTTGGCGCAAGGTCCCGCCCTCGACCATCGTTTCGTCGATGATCGAGAGCACGAAAGCCGGACTGAGCCTCAATCCCAACGAGCTGGAGGCCCACTACCTCGCGGGCGGCAACGTCACGAACGTGGTGCACGCGCTGGTTTCGGCCCAGAAGGCCAACATCATGCTGGATTTCAAGATGGCGACGGCCATCGACCTGGCGGGCCGCGACGTGTTCGAGGCCGTGCAGATGTCGGTCAACCCCAAGGTGATCAACACGCCTCCCGTGGCCGCCGTGGCCAAGGACGGCATCCAGCTGATCGCAAAGGCCCGCGTCACGGTGCGCGCCAACATCAAGCAGCTGGTCGGCGGCGCCGGCGAGGAGACCGTGCTGGCGCGTGTCGGCGAGGGCATCGTTTCGTCGATCGGCTCGGCCGCGTCGCATAAGATCGTGCTCGAAAATCCCGACTCCATTTCGCGCGTGGTGCTCGAAAAGGGCCTCGACGCCGGAACGGCCTTCGAAATCCTCTCGATCGACATCGCCGACATCGACGTGGGCAAGAACATCGGCGCCCAGTTGCAGATGGACCAGGCGCAGGCCGACAAGAACATCGCCCAGGCGAAAGCCGAGGAGCGGCGTGCGATGGCCGTGGCGCTCGAACAGGAGAACAAGGCCAAGGCGCAGGACGCCCGCGCCAAGGTGATTCTCGCCGAGGCCGAAGTGCCGCTGGCCATGGCCGAGGCGTTCCGCAACGGCAACCTGGGCATCATGGACTACTACAAGATGAAGAACATCATGGCCGACACGCAGATGCGCGAGACCATTGCCAAACCCGAAAAGAAATAGTTTTGACGGATTTGTTATCAGGGGGTGCGCGTCGTGCGCGCCCTTTTTTGTGAAAGATTCAGACAGTTATGAGAAAGTGCCTTTTGATTCTGTTTTTCGCCTTTGCCGCGGCGGGAGCCTCCGCTGCGCAGATCGACACGGTGGCGGTTTTCAGCGCGAAGATGCAGCGCGAAATTCCGGCGCTGGTCGTGGTTCCCGATGCCGGCGTCGGGCGGCGCATGCCCGTGCTCTACCTGCTGCATGGTTTCGGCGGTTCGTACACGACGTGGCAGAACATCACCGACCTGCGTCCGCTGGCCGACGCCTGCGGGATGATCGTCGTCTGCCCCGACGGCGCGAACAGTTGGTATTGGGACAGTCCCCTCGATCCGGCGTCGCAGTTCGAGACCTTCGTGGCGCAGGAACTGCCCGACTGGATCGACGCCCGCTACCTGACGATTCCTTCGCGCGAGGGCCGCGCCGTCACGGGCTTGAGCATGGGCGGTCACGGCGCGCTGTGGGTAGCGCTGCGCCACAAAGACCGTTTCGGGGCTGCAGGATCGACCTCGGGAGGCGTGGACATCCGGCCTTTCCCCGACTCGTGGGAGATGAAGAAACAGTTGGGCGAACTGAAAGACAATCCGGAACGCTGGAACGCGCATACGGTGATCCGTCAGGCCGCTTCGCTCCGGGACGGCGAGCTGGCGCTCGTCTTCGACTGCGGTTATCAGGATTTCTTCTATCAGGTGAATCTGAACCTCCACGAACAGCTGATGCGGCAGGGCGTGGGGCACGATTTCCTGGTGCGTCCCGGTGCGCACAACGCGGCCTACTGGTCCGCGTCGCTCCCCTGCCAGATGCTTTTCTTTCAGCGCTGGTTCGCCCGGAATGCGCCCCAGCCGGCCGTGACGGCCTCGGGGCGGCGTGTGGTGTATATCGGCGACTCGATCACCGACGGTAATTGGGGCAAGGCCAACGGAAAACCGTCGTCGCAGCGCAATCTGTGGGATCGCAACCACCTTTTCGGCAGCGGGTATATGTATTTATGCGCCAGCTATTACCAGGGCTATTTCCCCGACCGCGACTACCGGTTCTTCAACCGCGGCGTGGGCGGTCATGCGTTGGGCGACCTTGCCGCCCGCTGGCAGGAGGATGTGATCGACCTGTGGCCCGACGTGCTGTCGGTGTTTGTCGGGACGAACGATGCGGAACGTCACCTTGGCAGACTGCTGCGCGCCGACGATCCGAAAACGGTTCCCGACTTCGATTTTGCCGACTGGGAAAGGACCTATCGCGGCCTGCTCGATCAGGCCCGGCAGGCAAATCCTGCGTTGAAAATCGTACTGTGCACGCCCTTTGCCGCACCCTGCGGGAAGATCGTTGAAGGCGCATTGGGCGAATATTATCCCCTGCGGCAGCGGATACTGGCACAATGCTGTGTGATCGTGGAGCGAATCGCAGCCGACTACGGTGCGACGCTCGTGCCCTTCCACCGGCTTATCGCCGATCTGGAAACGCGGCTGCCGAACGGCGATGCGACCTATTGGGTGTGGGACGGCATCCACCCCACGCCTGCCGGTCAGCGACTGATGGCCGATTGCTGGATCGGCGCCGCGGCCCGGAACGGTGTTATGGAATGACAAAAGCGAGCCTTCGAAGGCTCGCTTTTGTTTGGCGCGGGGTCAGTAGACCTCCTCGGGCAGCGTTTCGCCGACCGGTTCGCCTTCGAGGTTGTCGCGCCACTTGATCGCCGCGTGCGTGCCGTCGCAGTAGGGTTTGTTGGCCGACTGGCCGCAGCGGCATGCGACCACGCGGTTGCGGATTTCGTAGGTATGGCCGTCTTCGCGCCGCAGGGGAATGCCGCCGCGAATCCACAGGCCGCCGCTGCTGCCGATGGTGACGTCTTCGATCAGCCCGAGACTCGGGGCGAACCGGAATTCGTAGGGGCTGCCCGTTTTTCGGTCCCAGGCCGTCAGCCGTCCGCCGGGGCACATCGACGCTTCGCGGATGGCCAGCTGGCGTGCTTCGGGATCGGCGGACCGCTCGGTGAGCGTCCACGCGTCGCCCCCGGGGTGGCAGAAGCGCGCGAAGACGCAGTATTTCGGATTGTCGGTCATCGTGAGGGTCCCGCCCTCGACGGTCTCGGCCTTGTCGAGCAGCGATTCGTCGGGTGCGGTGAGCCTCGGGTCCCAGGCCGCCGTTTCGTGGCTCCCGTCGCAGTAAGGTTTGCGTTTCGAGGCCCCGCAGCGGCAGAGCGCCGTAGGTTCCGCCTCGGTCGAGAAGCGCCGCCCTTCCTGGAAATACCAGCTTTCGTTCTGCTCGTTGGGCATGATGAACTGCTCGGCCAGCGGCGGGCGTCCGTAGACCAGGAAGGGGCCTTTTTCGGTCACGGTGATGCTGAAGCGCTCCTCGGCGGGAGAACTTCCCGTTTCGATTTTCAATTTCGACATACTATATGCGTTTCTGATTCGTTAGGGAATAGGCGGCAATAATTGTTCCCAAATGCAATTATTCGGACGGGCATGTGGCATTTATTCCGCTTTTTGGTATCTTTGGTGCCGTGACGGCACTTTCGGGAGGGGAAGTTTTGTTGAACCGTGCGCAATTCGGTTTTGCACCCGTCCGACTTTTTATTATCTTTGCCGTTGATTTTGAAACTGAAATAAGAAAAGAATGAACTATATGAAAAGATTTGCAGGGTTGGTTTGCGCGGTTGCGGCCGTCGTTTTTTTTGCTTCGTGCAGCAAGGACAAGGAATCGGGAACGATCGCGTTCGATTCTCCGGCCGTTTTCCTCAATGCGGGCGACGCAGTGACGGTGGGTTTTTCGGCCTCCAACATCGAGAGTTTCTCGATAACGGGCAAACCCACGGGCTGGAGCGATCCCGTTATCGACGCGGCGAACCGCACCATTACGGTCATCTCTCCCGAGAAGTTCGACGACGACAATGATGCCGTAAAGTCGGGTTCGGTGACCCTGACGGGCAAGGTGCACGGCGGATCGACGGCTTCGGCGACGCTTTTCGTGGGTGTGGTCGACTCCGAGGATTTGAGCGGCAAGCCGGCCAACAGTTATCTGATCAACAAGAAGGAGACCAACTACCTGATCGACGCCATGTACAAGGGCGACCTGACCGGGCTGGCGACCTCTTCGGTCGATGTCGTCTGGCAGAGCCAGTCGAATCTGATCCAATACCTGGAGTTGAAAGACGGCAAGGCGTCGTTCTACGTGGCTGCCGACAGCGACGACGGGGACAAGATCAAGGAGGGCAACGCCGTGATCGGGGCCTACGACGCCGGCGGCACGCTGATCTGGAGCTGGCACGTATGGGCTGCGGACTACGATCCCGAAGCCGAGGGCGGTGCGGTCGATTTCAACGGCTATTCGATGATGACCCGCAACCTCGGGGCGCTGGCCGCCGACAACTCGTCGGTGGAGAACATCCTCGCCTCGTACGGACTTTATTATCAGTGGGGCCGTAAGGACCCCTTCATCGGCCCGAGTTCGTACAACGCCGCCAACGGCGCATCGGCCAGCATGTACAACGGCGGCGGCAGCCGCGTCTACCTGCGGACGGCCGCTTCGAGCGCCGAGACGGGTACGGTGGCTTACGCCGTGCAGCACCCGCTGACCTTCATCACGGGCGTCTCCGGTTCGGAGAACGACTGGTTGTGGAGCGCACATTCCGACGATTTGTGGTCCGCTTCGGAAAAGAGCGCCTACGACCCCTGCCCCTATGGCTGGCGGGTGGCTCCGTCGGCCGTGTTCGACGGTTTGAAACTTGTGGGAGCCCCCACGGCGGCGGATGCCGACAAATACGGCTGGGGCCTGACCGATCCGGAGCGGGGAACCTCGTCGCTGTTTATCGGCGCAGGACGCCGCCGTTACGACAACAGCACGATCCTGAACGTT
>QWCB01004167.1_pt1 | contig 10360 bp, 9 predicted proteins | sample 1972511 | NCBI WGS metagenome assembly QWCB01 (sample SAMN09866719, study PRJNA288562) | Human gut metagenome isolate term5_stool, whole genome shotgun sequencing... | isolation source: gut | host: Homo sapiens | place: USA: California
TCACCAGGATCAGTCCTTGCTGCCCGCGGCCTTCCGCGGGCCGGAGGGAGACCACCGAATCCTGGCTTGCGCGCTCAACCTGCAGCACGAGGGCAAGGACACCGTCCTGGTGACCAAGGATGTTCCGCTGCGTGTTAAGGCGGGCGCCGTGGGCCTGCAGGCAGATGAGTACCATGCGCAAGACGTTGTGCTCACCGGATACACCGGAATGGCCACGGTGCAGACCACCGCGGAGGTCATCGATGAGCTCTATGGGGAAGGCGAGGTGCTTATCGACGGCTCAGTGACCACCGCCGGCACCCGCGTCGAGGACCTTCCGGTGCACTGTGGCGTGACGCTGCAGGCAGGCGGGCAGTCAGCGCTGGGCCGCATGACGGCCGAGGGCGCAGTGCGCTTGGTACGCGGTGATGCGAATGTCTTTGGTCTCCAGGGGCGCTCGGCTGAGCAGCGGGTAGCTTTGGACCTGTTACTGGATCCTTCCGTGGGCATCATGTCCATTGGAGGCCGTGCAGGTACCGGTAAGTCTGCACTGGCCTTGTGTGCCGGTCTAGAAGCTGTGCTGGAGCGTGGGGAACACCGCCGCATCGTGGTTTTCCGCCCGATGTATGCGGTGGGTGGGCAGTCCCTGGGATACCTGCCTGGCTCCGAGAGGGAGAAGATGAACCCGTGGGCGCAGGCGGTCTACGACACGTTGGAGGGTCTCGTATCGGAAAACGTCATGGATGAAGTCCAAGACCGAGGCCTCTTGGAAGTTCTCCCACTGACCCATATCCGCGGCCGCAGCCTGCACGATTCCTTCGTCATCGTCGATGAGGCCCAGTCGTTGGAGCGCAACGTGTTGCTGACTGTCTTGTCCCGTTTGGGCCGCGGATCGCGCGTGGTACTGACCCATGACGTGGCGCAGCGAGATAACCTGCGCGTGGGCCGGCACGACGGTGTGCAGGCAGTCATTGAAAAGCTCAAAGGGCATGAGCTCTTCGCTCACATCACGTTGCAGCGCTCTGAGCGCTCTGCCATTGCGGAACTTGTCACCGATTTGCTGGAAGGTGAGAACTAACTCGTTCGCGAATGGCGATCTTGTAGGGGTCTGCTTGGCATTGGTCGTGCGTGCTCAGTAATAATTGTCCTATGAGCGACAACGCGAAAGACAAGAAGAAGGATTTCCGCATCCGTCCATTCACTGCGGCGGACTACCCGCAAATGCGCGAAATCTACGAGCAGGGCCTCAACACCGGCCACGCTACCTACGAGACCCGGTCGCTGACCTTTGAGGAGTTTAAGAACGTCAAGATCATGTCGTCAGTCTTCGTTGCGGTGGAGGCGGACGATGACTCGAAGGTTCTCGGCTGGGTCTGCGCTGCGCAAGCGTCTACCCGCACCGTGTTCCACGGCGTGGTGGAGGATTCCATTTACCTGAGCAAAGAGGCCCAGGGCCGCGGTATTGGCGGCGCCTTGTTGGATCAGCTCATCGAGGTATGCCGTGACCTGCACAAGTGGGCCATCCACTCATGGATCTTCCCGGAGAACGAAGGTTCTGCCGGGCTGCACAAGTCCCGCGGCTTCGTCAAGGTGGGCACCTACTCCCACATGGCAAAGATGACCTACGGCGAGCTCGCCGGCCAGTGGCGCGATACCGATGTATACGAGTTGCTTCTGCCTAAGCCGGAGGAAAAGAAGGCAGCAGCCAACGAGAAGAGGAAGTAATTATCTCACTTTTCTAATATCAGGGCAGGAGTGGGGATAGAATAGAACCTGTTCTCATCCACTCTCTATCGAAGGCGAATCATGTCTTTCCGCACCTCTGTGCTTGCCCTTTCTACCGCCGTAGCCGTGTCGACCGGTGCTTTTGTAGCGCCCGTTGCCACGGCTGCTGAGTTTCCACCTGCTGGCTCCGTTCCTGTAGCAGAGCTCAACGTTAACTATCCCGATGGCGCTCTGGCATATGTCTTTGCCGAGCCGGTCATGCAATCCGACATTGACTTGGTTACCCGCCAAGTTCGTCAGCTGCGCGGCAAGGCTTGGGATGCGAATCTTCCCTTCGACGGTGCAACGCTGCAGCAGGCAGCTGCCGCTGCGGGCTATCACACCCGTGAAGAGTATATGAATGCGATTTCTTGGGATCGTGGCCTTGAGCACGCGGTTTTGCAGCGCGCTGCGGAGGAGAATTTGGATTTCAACCACGAGCGGCTCCCTGGGGTAGGGGCCTTTGGGGTCATCGATAATCTGTTGGCCGGAGAAAATCTCACCACGGCAGACATGCCGGGCGCTATTGCATCGTGGTCGACGGATAGCAACCAAGGCTCCAGTGAGTGGGAACAGCTTGTTCGTGCAAACGGACAAAGGAATCCACAGAATGGCCACTTCTACTCGATCATTGATCCCGTTCACGTAACTTTTGCTCAGGCACAGGTAGGAAAGGTCACCGCAGGCTTCTTCTCCAATCGCGATATGCCGGGTGAACCCGCTCGCATCACCGGCCGCCACGCATTCCCCATCGCTGTGCCGGAAAGTGCAGTCAATGATGCCGAACTGATGACGACTGGAGGCACCTCGGTGGGAAGCCAAGGCAGCCTGGGCTTGAGCATCGATGGATTCTGGGGAGCGAAGCTAGGGGTGCCGGTGGCGTCGCCAAGCTCAAGCGATCCTGAGGTTCTTAAAGTCAACGAGGACGGTACCTACGAGGCTAAGTCGGAGGGAACCGTGACCGTCACCTTTAACACCTATGTGGTGCGCAATGGTCAGCCCCAGTTGTCGGACAACCAAGTCACCAAGATCGTGCAGGTGACCAAGAAGTCTCTTGCTGGAAACCTAAGCTCCGGTGGTGCGGATGCTGGAACCATCGTGGGCATCATTGCAGGCGTGCTTGCGCTCATTGGCGTAGCTGCCCAGGTGGCTCGCCAGTTGGGAATTCTGCGTTAAATACTCTGGTATGAAAAATCCTCGCTACGTCATTGTTCGTAGCGAGGATTTCTTGTTGTTGAGCGGGGACCGACGTCCTAGTCGATGGTCTCCTTGAGGTGCTCCTCCCGCACCGGCAGGATGAGCAGGAGAGCGATGATCGCCATCGGGACCATGAGCAGGATGACCGGGGTGAGGCCGTCATTGTAGGCGTTGAGGATGACGTCGCGGATGGGGTCCGGAAGCTGAGCCACCATCGACGGGGTCAGGCTAGAGGAACCGCCGCCCTCAGCGCTGAACTTTTCCGCAAAGGGCGCGCCAGCCTTGCCCATGGAAGCAATGGCGGCAGGCATGTTGGCGGCCAACTCATCCTTCATGTTGTGGATGAACAGCGAACCCACCAAGGAGGCACCCATAGCTGAACCGATCTGGCGGAAGAAGTTGTTGGCCGCCGTTGCGGTGCCCACCAGCGCCACGGGGAAGGAGTTCTGAACGATGAGAACGAGCACCTGCATAACGAAGCCGAGGCCGATGCCGAAGACGAGGAACTCAGCGCCAAGTTGAGTCAGGGAGGTATCCACAGTCAGCTTCGACATCCAGAACAGCGCGCCTGCCGTAATGGCGAGACCGATGATGGGGTAGCGCTTGTAGTGGCCGGTTCGGGCGATGATGAATCCCACTGTTGTAGAAGTGCCGATCATGCCGAGCATCATCGGGATCATCATGAGGCCCGCCTTGGTCGGCGTCAGGGTATGCACCATCTGCAGGTAGGTCGGCATGTAGCCCAGCACACCGAACATAGCCAGGCCTAGCACCATGCCGGCGGCCGTCGTGAGCACCATGTTGCGGTTCTTAAACAGCAGAACTGGGATCAGAGGCTCCTTGGCCCGCTTCTCGACGAAGACCGTGATGACAGCACCGATCACAACGATGACGGCCAAGGTGAGAATGACGGGATCCGACCACTCATACTGGGTGCCGCCCCAGGTGGTCATGAGGATGAGCGAGGCGGTCGTGATGGCAATGAACGTGGCGCCCAAGGCATCAAACTTGCGCAAGTCAGTATCACCAACGCGCAGGTGCAGAACGAGCACACAAACGGTCATGGCGAGAAGACCGAGGGGGATATTCATCCACAGGCCCCAGCGCCAGCCGGGACCATCAGTGAACCAGCCACCGAGGACTGGGCCGAGGACGGAGGACAAGCCGAAAACGCCGCCCATGATGCCCATGAACTTGCCGCGCTCACGAGCCGTGGTGACCTCAGCAATGATGGACTGGGAGGAAATCATCATGAATCCAGCGCCGAAGCCCTGAATCGCGCGGCCGATGATGAGCAGGTTCATAGAGTTGGCGAAGCCGCCCACGGCGGAACCGATGACGAAGGTGGCAATGCCGCCGATGTAGAGCCACTTGCGGCCCATCATGTCACCGAGCTTGCCGGAGATGGGCATAGCGATGGTCATGGTGACCAGGAAGGCGGAGATAACCCAGCTCATGTGGTCGACGCCGCCGAGCTCGCCGACGATGGTGGGCAGGGCGGAAGCGAAGATCATCTGCCCCAGGGAGCTCATCAACATGGTGAGCACGAGGGCAGAGAAGACGAGGGCAAGGTTGTTTTCCGGCTTGCCGTTGTCAGCGTGGGACGCCGACGGTTTCGCGGTAGCTACCATGAAAGTCCTTTCGAATAGTTGTTGATGAGCATGAGTGCGGAATCAAAGCGCTGCTCAAAGGGGATGTCGCAGCTGAAGTCTGGGGAGGTGGTGGCCAACCAGAAAGCCTCACGGATGGTGACAGCAATGAGGAGTGCCTCCGTGTGCGGGGAGACATCCGGCATGGTCTTTAACGCTGGCTCCTTCTCCAGCCGCTGGGTGAGTAGCTCAAGGACTTCGTTGGACTTGGCACGCTTTCTACTTAAGGACGCCGCCGCTGCGTCCGCATCGCGGGAGATACGGCGGCGTCGCTCAGCAATCTCCCTGTTGGCGTGCTGTCCAATGAGGTGTTCCTTGATGAGGTCTACGGCCAGCTTGAAGAGGTTCTCCGTGGGGGTTTCGAGCAAATAGCTCTTCTGCTCCTGGGAAAATTCTTGGCTGGGGTTGCCCAGAACAGCTGAGTCCTTGGAATCGAAATAATTAAAGAAAGTACGCCGGGAAATACCGGCCTTCTCACAAATCTCCTCCACCGTGACTGCAGCAAAGCCGTGCTCGTCTACCAAGAGGGTGGCAGCATCCTCTATACGTAGGCGAGTTTTTAGGCGTTTTTGCTCGCGTAATGACAATTCTTCTTGCACAGAGTGCAATCCTACACTCAGTGCAAGTTTGCACCAAGTGCAATGCTGGTGATTCTCATGATGGCGGGACGATTTTTATGGCGCAGCGCACAGGAAAGGAGATAAGAACAGCAACCCCATCCTTCGCGTCCACCGGCAGCGTGGGCTGTGGCTGGTTAAGGCTCGCCGTGAGCGCGAAGGGCGCGAAGTGATGGCTAGGAAAGAAACTCTCAAGCCTAAAACTGCCCTAGTTGACGAAGTTATTGCCAGATCTTGAGGCGGAGGCTATAACTTTGGCAGGACGGGCAGTTTGGCTACCCCGACCCTGCTGTTGGCCCAGCGGGGTGGATGGGAAAACGGCGAAGCCGCCCTGCGCGCCACCTCAAGGAGGCGGTGCGAAGAGCGGCGGCGTGGGCGAAAGCGAACTTAGAAGTTGTCGCGGTCGCGGTTGGTCATGGTGAGAACGTTGAGGCGCTCATCGAGCTCTTCCTCGGTGAGGTTCTCGCCGTCGACGAAGCCGAGGTCGATGACTGCCTCGCGGACGGTGATCTTCTCGTTCAGCGCGTGCTTAGCTGCCTTGGCGGCGTTCTCGTAGCCGATCTTGGAGTTCAGCGGGGTGACGATGGAGGTGGAGGACTCCGCAAACTTCTTCATGCGCTCCTCGTTGGCCTCGATGCCGTCGATGCACTTCTCGGCGAAGACGCGGGAGACATTTGCCAGCAGGCGGGAGGACTCGAGGACGTTGCGGGCCATCATCGGGATGTAGACGTTGAGCTCGAAGTGGCCGTTGGAGCCGCCGAAAGCAACAGCGGCGTCGTTACCGATGACCTGGCTGACCACCATGGTGGCGGCCTCGCTCAGGACCGGGTTGACCTTGCCCGGCATGATGGAGGAGCCCGGCTGCAGATCCGGGAGGTGGATTTCTGCCAGACCGGTCAGCGGGCCGGAGCCCATCATACGAATGTCGTTGGCAATCTTGTTGAGGGAGATAGCCACGGTGCGCATGGCGCCGGAGAACTCGACGAGGGCATCGCGGGCAGCCTGGGCCTCGAAGTGGTTCTTGGCCTCGGAGAGCTGGTCAATGCCGGTGAGCTTCTTGAGCTCCTCGGTGACCTTGCCGCCAAACTCAGCGTCGGTGTTCAGGCCGGTACCGGTAGCGGTGCCGCCGATAGCCAGTTCACCCAAGCGTGGCAGGGTGGCCTCAACGCGCTCGATGCCGAGCTCGATCTGGCGAGCGTAGCCGCCGAACTCCTGGCCCAGGGTGATCGGGGTGGCGTCCATCAGGTGGGTACGGCCGGACTTGACCACGTCAGCGAATTCCTTGGCCTTGGCCAGAAGAGAGTCGTGGAGCACCTTGAGGCCCGGGATGAGGTCATTGACGGCAGCCTCAGTTGCCGCAACGTGGGTTGCGGTGGGGAAGGTGTCGTTGGAGGACTGGCCCATGTTCACGTGGTCATTCGGGTGGATCTCCACGCCATTGTTGTGGGCGATGGAGGCGATGACCTCGTTGGTGTTCATGTTGGAAGAGGTACCAGAGCCGGTCTGGAAGACATCGATCGGGAAGGCATCGTTGTGCTTGCCCTCTGCGATCTCGGTGGCAGCGGCGATGATGGCGTCAGCCTTCTCCGCATCCAGCTTGCCGGAGTCCTTGTTTACCTGGGCGCAGGCAGCCTTGAGGAGGCCGAGTGCGCGGATCTGAGCATCTTCGAGGCCGCGGCCGGAGATCGGGAAGTTCTCCACGGCGCGCTGGGTCTGGGCACGCCACAGGGCGTCGACCGGAACCTTTACCTCGCCCATGGTGTCGTGTTCAATGCGGTATTCAGTCATGAATTCACCTTTTCTGTGAAATGAGTTTTGTTGGGTTCTTTATGTGTGCCGTGGCACGGCATTCATGGCCACCGTAGCACTCTTCCTGGGAAAGTGGACTAGCTTTCCTGATCGTGGGGGTTGGTGTAGTCCACCACGGAGTATTCCTGCAGCTTAGCCAGCTTATGGATGGAGTCGACGTAGCGGATGGTGCCGGACTTGGAGCGCATGACCAGAGAGCGGGTGGTGGCGCCGTTCGGGCGGTAGGAGACACCACGGAGCATATCGCCGTTGGTCACGCCGGTAGCGGCGAAGTAGCAGTTCTCGGAAGAAACCAGATCGTTGGTGGTGAGGACGCGGTCGAGGTCGTGGCCAGCCTTGCGGGCCTTCTCTGCTTCCTCCTCATCCTTGGGCCACAGCTTGCCCTGGATTTCACCGCCCATGCACTTCATCGCGCAGGCGGTGATGATGCCCTCCGGGGTGCCGCCAATGCCCATCATGAGGTCGATGGAGTTGCTGTCCTGGCAGGTGGCGATAGCGCCGGCGACGTCACCGTCCATGATGAGGCGAACCTTGGCGCCGGCTTCACGGATCTCGCGGATGAGGTCATCGTGGCGGGGGCGGTCGAGCACGACAACGGTCAGGTCAGCCGGCTTGATGCCCTTGGCCTTGGCCACGGACTTCACGTTCCATGCCACCGACTCATTGAGGTCGATGGCGCCGACCGCGTCGGGGCCGACAGCGATCTTCTTCATGTAGAAAACAGCGGACGGATCGTACATGGTGCCGCGCTCGGCAGCAGCAATGACGGAAATAGCGTTCGGGCGGCCCTCAGCCATGAGGCGGGTGCCGTCAACCGGGTCGACGGCGATGTCCATCTCGGCGCCCTGGCCGGTGCCGACCTTCTCGCCGTTGAAGAGCATCGGAGCCTCATCCTTCTCGCCTTCGCCGATGACGACGACGCCGTTCATCTCGACGGAGTTGATGAGCTTGCGCATAGCATCCACCGCGGCGCCGTCACCTTCATTCTTCTGTCCACGGCCAACCCAGCGACCCGAGGCGAGCGCTGCTGCCTCGGTGACGCGCACCAGCTCCATGGCTAGGTTGCGGTCGGGGATATAAGACGTGTTATCAGACATGTGTGATTAGTCCCTTTCTTTTCAGGTGGCTCGGCCCGGGGTGGGGGACAACCCGGAATACAAATTCTATTCTTCCACTTTTCCTGCCCACTCAAGCCCGAATGCCTCCCCCAGAAGAGGGGCGGGGGTGCACCACCTGCCGAAAAGGCAGGTGAGAGGGCGCTGTCGCGTGTGTCGGAGGCGTCGTGCCATACTGGGCGGGTGGCATCTGAAGATAAACCAAAGATTTTTGAGGACGCGCGTGATATCACCTTGACGGTGGGCATCATCCTCATCATGATGTTCCTGGCCGTCGGAGCAACGGGACTGTGCTCGATAAACCCGGAAAAGTCCGGGCCTGTGCAGAATGTGGATGCCGCTACCTTCCTGGAGATGGAAGCGCGCGGTAGCGGGGCGGTCATTCGTGAGCCTGTCATGCCGGAGGGCTGGCAGCCGACGGCCGCGCGGCGCAAGCAAGTGGGCAGCGAGTCCGGTGCCGTGGTGAGCTGGCTGACCGCGAATGAAGGATACGTTGAGTCGGCACAGACCCAGCTAGCGCTTGAGGATGTCCCCACCGCTTACGATTCCAACTATCGAGCCAACTCCGAGCGGCGTGAGGTAGCGGGTCAGGACGTGGAAATCCTGAGCAGCGACGACAAGGACGTTCGCCCCCTGTGGATCACGGACTTGGGCGATGCCCGCCTTATCCTTACCGGCTCTGCCTCCGACGCGGATTATGAGGCGGCTCTGACCGCATTCGTCGAGGCCGAGCCGCTCCAGATCGCTGAGGACGGCAGCGTCGTCAGCGAGTAACTAGTCAGCGAAACGTCACGCTCTGCAGCGCGCCGTCCCATTCCACCTCGACCGCGTCGCCAGCAGCGCTGCGCAGGGTCTCGGGGTCGAGCCCGCTCAAGCGGGTCTTAGCAAGGTAGATATCCACCTTTTCGTGCTTGGACTTGCCGGGGAATAAAGAGACCTCGCTGAGTTTCCCTTCGGTGAAGCGCAAGACAATGGAGCCGGAAAAGTAGCTGATTTCTTCGCCGTTGTCGGTGTGCGGGGTGCCGAAGAATTCCTCGGCGAGCTGGCGCGGATCACCAAAGACCATGGCCCCTGCTCCGCCGGACTTGGAGACGAAGTCGACGCGATCTCCCGGGTAGCCGTAAATCTTCATTTAAACCTCTCCTGATTCCGTTTGTGCTTCTGCGTTGTCCGGGCTGTCCGCATTCTTGCGGAGGGCTTCTTCTACGCGCTTGGAAGCGCCGTCGAGGTGTGCCTCGCAGGCCTTGGCTAATGCCTCGCCGCGCTCCCAATATTTCAGAGACTCGTCCAAGCCCATCTGCCCGAGCTCGAGGATCTTCACGGTTTCGATAAGTTCATCGCGGGCCTGCTCATAGCTCAGCTCCTCGACGGGCGGGAAAGCGTCTTGGCCGGGCTGGCCGGCGCCAATCGTGTCAGTCATGAGGGATAATGCTTCTTTCTTACTGGTTCTGTATAAAGCGTTCTGTTTAATCCGCAGCCTGGGAGGCCATGGCGGCGGCGGTAATCGAGCCATCACCCACACGGATGCGCAGTTGCGAACCCGGGGGCGATTGCGTGTAGCTCGTGACGACCTCCGGCCCGCTGCCATCGCGCGGAAAGACCTGCACAATGGCATAACCGCGCTCGAGAGTGGCCGAGGGGCCCAAGGCGGAGACGCGCGCACGCAACGAGGCTACCTGGTTGCTTTCGCGGTCCAGCTGATGAGTAATGACTCGCCGGATCGACGCAACGTGGCGTTCGAGTTCCTCGCGGCGCGCGGTGATCGGCACCATGGGGTCTGCGAGGACTGGGCGGGAGCGAATGCTCTCGAGCCCGCGGCGCTCCCGTTCCACCCAGCCGCGCAGCGCAGCCGCCATGCGGGAACGAGCTTCGGAAATCACGGCGTATTCCTCAGCAGCAGAGGGTACGACGCGCTTGGCCGCGTCGGTGGGGGTGGCGGCGCGGAGATCGGCGACGTCGTCAAGCACCGGGTGGTCCGGCTCGTGGCCGATGGCGGAGACAACCGGGGTGCGGGCGGCGGCTACTGCGCGCTGGAGAGCCTCCTCGGAGAAGGGGAGCAGATCTTCCACCGACCCGCCGCCGCGGGCGATGATGATGACATCGACGGCGGGGTCGTCGTCGAGAGTTGCGAGGGCCTGCATCACGGACGCGGCGGCCTGCGCGCCCTGCACGAGGGCATGTTCGACGCGGAACCGCGCGCCTGGCCAGCGCAGCTCCACGTTGCGCAGCA
>QWCB01009264.1_pt1 | contig 10357 bp, 11 predicted proteins | sample 1972511 | NCBI WGS metagenome assembly QWCB01 (sample SAMN09866719, study PRJNA288562) | Human gut metagenome isolate term5_stool, whole genome shotgun sequencing... | isolation source: gut | host: Homo sapiens | place: USA: California
TTCATCTTCACCTTGTTAGGCATCAACTTGGCATTCCTTATCTTGCGTAGCTGAACAGTGATTTCCTGTGGTTCGGTGAAGTTGACCACCTCTTGGCGGACGGTATAAGCTGTCTGAATGCTGTCCAGCAATTTCTTTGCTGCATAGACTGTTACACTGTCTGGAACAAACTGCACGCGTGAGAGGAAGTAACCTTCTCCGGGAGCGGCCACACCGAGCATGCTTACGGGAATCTTCTTGCGCTGACCGTAGTTGAAACTAAACGACAAATTGTCGGCTTTCACCGACAGAATCTTTGTGCTTGTGTATAGTTGCTGACTTAGCTGCTTCTGTATCTCGGAAACGGGAATCTCTCCGGTGTTGTTTTGACCGCTGAAAGTACTGAAGTCGAAAAAGAGTGGATGAAGTTGCTTTCGAAAGAGGTAAAGTCCGATGACATAACCCTTGTCGCGTACGGTCACGCGGATAACCGAATCGACCTCGCTTGTCAGAACAACGTTCTTGGGAATGCCGGCAAGTCGCAAATCCACTTCTATCTCCTTCTCATACGGATCGTCAAGCGCATTGGTGAGCCAGAAGAGCCCACTCAGGATAAGGAAGAATAAAAAAACCAGAAACTCCTTGTTGAATAACTTCGACAATAAGTTTCTGATTATACTGAATGTATGCAACGGTCTGCCTACCATTTACCTAAGGTTTGTTCTTTATCTATCAGTTTTATTTCGTCTGGCTCTGTTGCAATGACTGTGTGTCTGCAAAAACATAGCCTTTATCCACTGTGATGACAACACCGCGAGAGATTTCGACATCAATCTTGTTCGTTGTCATGTCAATTCGCTTGACTGTTCCGAAGATTCCACCACCCGTAACGATCGAATCACCTTCCTTAAGGGAGTTCTGGAAAGCACGAATCTGTTTCTGTTTCTTCTGTTGTGGGCGAATCATAAAGAGCCACATGATGGCGAAGATGGCAACCATCAATAGTATCATTGACAGTGGACTGCCTTGAGAGGCTGCCTGTGCAGCCAAAAATGTTGATGTAATCATATTTGTTTTGTTATTAATTATTCTTGTGTAGGTTGTTCTTTAGCCAGCACTTCGTTGTCAGTCGGCCGTTGGGGGTTAACTTGGACGTGGCGGTTGCTACCGCTCCATCTTTCGTCATGTGGCCGACGGGAGCGTGGTTCTGGCATCTGCTTCATCATTGCGCCAGTACCGATAAGATGACGGGCTATCGAATCGAGCATACCGTTGATGTATCCTCCACTGCGGGGTGTGCTATAGAGCTTTGCCAGCTCAACATATTCATTGATAGTTACGCTCACTGGAATATTGGAGAACGTCAACATCTCAGCGATTGCTATCTGCATGATGACCACATCCATATAAGCCAGGCGTGAGAAGTCCCAGTTTCGGCTGGTTTCGCTCATGTACCGCTGGTAAGTATCGGCATTTAGGATAGTGGAACGGAACAGTTTGGTGGCGAATTCGCGATCTTCCTCGTCCTTGTACTCTGGCAAGAGATCCTGTTCGCTCTTGTTTGCAGGGTCAAATCGCTTGATAGTCTTGATAACAAACGTATCTACTATTTCCTTGTCGTCGTTCCAATACAAGCTCTTTTCTTCAAGAATAGAGTCGAGTTCTGCATTTTCCTGTATGAGAGTGCGGTATATCTTGCGCCAAATCTCTCGGTCGGCGTCGTACGAATCGTCATCGCTCACCATGTATTCCTTATAAATGACGCTCTGTTCAATCTGGTCGCAGAGCTTGCGGATGGACTCCATGTCGTCCTCCCATCGCTGTTTCTGTGTCTCAAGATACAGATTAAGCTGTTTGTTCTCTTCCAACTGAACGGCAAACTTGTTGTATGCAAATCGCTGTGATGGCTCTTCTGTGCCTTCACGCTTTGCTCTGTTGGTCAGAATCTCAACTCTATGGCGTTCTTCTTGTGTGATTGCTACAATGAGAGACAAGAGATAATTATAAAGTGCGTATGCTTTTGATAAACTGAAAAGTAGCTCCTTCTCGGCCTTGTCGATGTTTCGGTCACCATTTTGATAGTATGCGTAGGTTAACTGGACGACCTTTATTCGAATCAAATCTCTATTAATCATTGTATGTGTGATATTGTGTTTCTATTGATTTCTTTATTTTGCAAATGTAGAAAAATTCCCTATTCTATGCAAGAGAATAAGCCGATTTTGTTGTTTTTTAATGATATTACTTGTTCAATTCATTGAAAAGATGTAACTTTGCATCGCTTTTTGCAAATTGAGAATAACTTTTTGAAGGATTCAAAGCAATCCCAATGTTATTGACTCGGTGTGTGATGGCGAATTAAAATCATTAATTTAGAGTAACACAAACAAAATGAAGGAAATTAAAATTTCAGGACAGAAGCGTTCTGCCGTAGGCAAGAAGGCATCAAAACTACTTCGCAAGGAAGGTCTTATCCCATGTAACCTTTATGGTGAGGCAACCGAAAACGGCAAACCATTGGCATTTGCATTCGCGTCTCCAATGACAGAGCTCCGCAAACTCATCTTTACCCCACACATTTATGTTGTTGAGTTGATGATCGATGGTGAGCGTCACACTGCCATTCTGAAGGAAATCCAGTTCCATCCAGTAACAGACGCTGTGCTGCATGTCGACTTCTACGAAGTGAACGACACTAAACCTATCGTAATGGGTGTGCCAGTGAAACTCCAAGGCCTTGCACAGGGTGTTCGTGATGGTGGTAGAATGAATCTTTCCATCCGTAAAATCAATGTGAAAGCTCCATTCCAGCAGATTCCTGAGCATCTTGATATCGATGTTACCAACCTTCGTCTTGGCAAGAGCATCAAGGTTGGTGAGTTGAGTTTCGAAGGTCTTGAGCTCGTAACTTCAAAAGACGTTGTCGTTTGCTCAATCAAGGCCACACGTAACGCTGTCGCTTCTTCTGAGACTGCAGAGGAAGAGGGCGCAGCTGAAGGCGAAGCAGCAGAGGCTCCAGCAGCAGAATAATTGAGAAATCTCAATCAATAAGATTTGAAAATTGGATAAATATTTGATTTGTGGATTGGGAAACCCCGGGCGCGAGTACGAGGATACCCGACACAACACAGGATTTATGGTATTGGACGCCTTTGCTAAGGCGTCCAATATTGTTTTTGAGGATAAGCGTTACGGTTTCGTTGCCGAGACCACTGTCAAAGGTAGGAAGGTCATTCTCTTGAAGCCCACGACGTTCATGAACCTCTCCGGCAATGCAGTACGCTATTGGCTCAACAGCGATATGGCAGTGGACATTATCAAGAGTTTTGTCCTCTCAGGCATCAATATTACAATGAACCAGTACAATAAAATCGGAAAGAAATAATGAACGACGTTGCAAGAATCGATAAATGGCTTTGGGCCGCCCGCATATTCAAAACGCGAAGCATAGCTGCCGATGCGTGCAAGAATGGGCGCGTAACGGTTAAAGGAGTGAGTGTTAAGCCGTCGCATACCATTAAGGTCGGTGAAGTGGTGAGTGTAAAAAAGCCGCCCATCATCTATTCTTTTGAAGTGCTCAAAACTATCGAGCAGCGTGTCGGGGCGAAGATGATACCTGAGATTTACAGAAATGTCACCGACGCAAAGCAATATGAACTGCTGGAGATGAGCCGTATCAGCGGGTTCGTTGACCGTGCCCGTGGTACTGGCCGTCCAACGAAGAAAGACCGCCGGCAGCTGGATGCGTTTGTCGATCCGGCTCTGTTCGGGTTCGATGACATTGACGACGAAGACGATTAATCAAGTTACAATATATTTATGGTAAACTTAGCTATTTTCGTTTCAGGAAGTGGAACCAACTGTGAGAACATCATCCGCTACTTTCAGAACAACCAACAGGTTAACATCTCACTGGTGATAAGCAACAAGGCGGACGCCTATGCCTTGGTGAGAGCCAAACATTTGAACGTGGAGACCGCCGTACTTCCGAAATCCGACTTCAACAACCGTGAGTTGGTGCTTGACCTAATGAGCGACCATCGCATCGATTTCATAGTGTTGGCGGGCTTCTTACTGATGATACCAGATTGGTTGATAGATGCTTACGAGCATAGAATGGTTAATCTTCACCCAGCGCTCTTGCCGAAATTTGGAGGCAAAGGGATGTATGGACATCATGTTCATGAAAGTGTCAAGGCAGCTGGCGAATCCGAAACGGGAATGACCGTCCACTGGGTAAGCAACGTTTGCGACGGAGGAGAAATCATTGAGCAATACAAGACGGCCATATCGCCTGACGATACTCCTGACGACATAGCGGAGAAGGAGCATGAGCTTGAGATGGAACATTTCCCAAAGGTTATTGAGCGTGTACTCTTGAATGAGGGATTCCTCAGATAGGGCAAGCTGTCTCCTCGCAGACACTGAAAGAAACCACGACAGGCCTTTGCCTGAAGATATGATGAAGTTGATTGGCGAACCTGCCAATCAGCTTTTTGTTTTCAGCATCCGATTTCTATGAGCTTATCGGAAATAGGGTGATTTTGTAAATTATTATTACCGAAAAATCCACTTCGAAAAACTTCCAATCCGCAAACGCATAGTGGTAGTTTGTTGTTTTGTTGTCGTTTTTTTAGCTTTCTGAAGGCTAAAAATCTCACCTTACTGAGCGATAGTTGACCTTTCGTCGCCTGAAACCTGACCGTTGATTTTCCAAAAGCTGACCAATGAATTGGCAAAAGGTTAGCGATCGCAGGCAAAAGTTCGTGTGTTTTTGTACTATCTTCTTCTCTTTCGCCCAATTGTTTTTCGTAAACTATTGGTGGATTGACGATTATGGACATTCGTAAAATTACCGTATTTGCGCGCAGCCGCTTTTATTTTTATTTTGAAGCCCTTAATTTTTACCCGTTTGTAAAGATTGTTTACTCCCAATAACCTTATTAAAAGAGACGCTATCAACGGCTCCAGCTATCAACGTCTTGGAGTCGGATAAGGATTACACAGTTGAGCTTGCTGCACCGGGGTTGTGCAGGGACGACTTTGAGGTGAACATCGACAACGATGGCGATCTTACCATCAAGATGGAGAAGAAGGTGAGCGAGAAAGAGCAGAAGGCTCACTACCTGCGCCGCGAGTTCGCCTACAGCAAGTACGAGCAGACACTGATTTTGCCCGAAGACGTGGATAAAGAGAAGATCGGTGCCAAGATGAGCGATGGTGTTTTGAACATCACCTTGCCGAAATTGGAACAGAAAACTCAGAAAATCGCTCGCCAGATTGAGGTTGGCTAATGACTGTAGCCCTACGATGACAAAGCAGTTGCCAACCATCCGTTGAGGCATTGGAACGTGCAGGCATGTTGGTTGCTGTCATTTAAGAATGAGTGATCGTGCAAAATAAGTGTAATTGTTAGAGTTTGAGTCCCCAAAAGCGTGAGCTTTTGGGGATTTTTTGACTTTTCAGCCAGACCATTCATGTCGGCTGCGCATAAGAAATGGGTTAAGATGAGGCATCTGAACCCATTTCTTGCATCTTGTATTGAATTAGAAGCGGGTCATCACCTCAATCACAAACTTGTCTTTTTCCGATGGCTTCGGTATGCCGTCGTTGCTGTAGAAGTATTTCTCATAGTTCAGGCGGATGTCCGAAATAAAGGGCTTGTCGATGCTGATGGTGGCGCCGGCTGTGACACGCGAACGTTTGTAGTCGGTGATTCTCATTGCTCCGCTTTCGTTCTCCTTGCCGTCAAGATAGCGTATTCCGTCGCTGTGGTCGTTCATGAAGTCGTAGCGGACGAGTGGCGACACCTTCGAGAAGAATTTATTGCGCAGCGGAATGTCGTAGTTTACGAATGCATCGACGGAGTGTACGGGGTGGAAAGCTCCGTGGTCATAGTGCTTGTAGAGGTATTCCAGCTCCACATGCCAGTTGTGCGCATGGTAGTAGGCGCCTGCATCGTACATCATCACCGAGATATTGTCGGGCTTTATCTTCTGGGTGCTCAGAGTAAGGTTGAATCCATGTGGAAAAAAGATCTGCGCCTTTGCGGAATAGTTGATGTTATTGGTCCAGAAATCTTTCTGGTTCGTCAGTCCTGAGCCATTGAAGATGCCGGCTTCCAAACGAATGGGGAACCCTACGTTGAACGTGTAGCCGACCGTTGCTCCTACGTCGCGCACGTTGCCTACCTGCTTGGCGATGAAAGAGCGATTGGCGAAATATTGTTGGTGTGGGGAACGGTGGGCGTCGATGGTGAAGGGTACTCGCATCTGTCCAATGGTGAAGTCGAATTTACTGAACGGGGACAGACGGGTGTAGGCATCCAGCATCTTGATTTTTCCTTCATCAGAGAGGTCTATCTCTGCTTTGTAACTCACCCAGTTGGTGACTTTGCCGTCAATACTCAAGCGAGCGGTGCGGACTTCAAATCTGCCTTTCTTGTCTTCGGGCTGATATTCATACTTTCCGCGTACCGTACCATGTATATGAGGTGTGCGGTCAACCTTCTTTTCATCTTGTGCAAAGGAAGGCACCGTACCTATGGCCACGAGAATAACGATGCTTGCTAAATAATTGTGCATATATAAACAGCTATTAGAATTCGGCACAAAATTACATAACACATGTTTAAGAAGTATATATATAATGTTAAAAATATGTTTCAAATACCAATTGCATTGCCAATAATCAGTAAATTTAAACGTTATTTCATCGAATTAATGCATACTCCCGTAGATTGATAACATTTATGTAACAGAATTGTAGCATAATTGTAATAGATGATACGAACGAAGTTAGCTTAATTCTTAGTAATTTTGCACCAAGAAATTACTCCAAGTATGAAAGAGGATAAGAAAACCATCAATGACATTCTGAAAAAGAGTGCCGAGCGTGAAGATAAGTTTGAGAACTTGGTGCTGAATCTTGCACTGAAGAAAATCAAAGGCGCACAGAAAGATGACGAAGGTGTTTATTATTCAAAGAAGAAAAAGCACCTCATCACGGCCTCAAAGACCATTGAGGGGAAATACATCATCCCCGAAGGAGTTCAGGTGATTGATGATAATGCCTTCTGGGGGTGTGCCTATCTGGAGGAAGTGGTGATACCCGCCTCAGTGATTGAGATTGGAAACGAGGCCTTCAGTCGGTGCTTGTCGCTCAAGAGCTTGGTGATTCCCAAGTCGGTGACCGTTCTTGGCAACAATCCGTTCGTGGGTCTGACGTCGGACAAGGTGACTTGCGAGTCGGAAAAATTCATTATCGAGAACAAAATGCTCTATTCTGCCGATAAGAAAACCCTCTATTCTTGTCTCACCGACGCAGCGATGGTCATCATTCCGAAGAGCGTTGAGGTAATTCAAGACCTGGCTTTCTCCCGCCGCCGCAACCTAAAGAAAGTCGTAATACCAGAAGGGGTGAGGACAATAGGCAGCGACGCTTTCTCCGATTGTGACGCATTGGAAGAGGTTACCATACCTTCTACAGTGGAAACGATTGAGAGCTATGCCTTTGCGGAGTGCGATCGGCTACGGATGGTCACCTTTGTGGGCGAAGTGAAGGACATGAGCCGGCGCGCTTTCTCTGATTGCGACCAGCTTCGGCATATATATGTTCCCGTGGGGAACAGAGAAAAGACTATCAAACAGTTGCATTTCTCTGAAGAAAACGACGACATTGTCATTGAGAAAGATGTCGAAAAATAATTCCAAACCTTATAAACAACACCCTCTCCAAATGTCGAAATCGAAAAAGAAACTACTTACTTACATTGAGCGTGACGTGAGTTGGATGTATTTCAACCACAGAATCTTGCAAGAAGCACGAAAGAAGGATGTGCCATTGCTTGAGAGACTCTCGTTTCTGGGCATCTATTCGAATAACCTTGATGAGTTCTTCCGTGTCCGAATGGCATCGCTTAACCGTATTATCGAGTCAAAAAATGTGACCGATGAAATGGAAAAGAAGATAAAAAAGACCATCAAGACGATAATGAAACTCAATGAAGATTTCAATGTGGAGTACAGTTTGGCGACCGATGAGGTAAACAACGAACTCGAACAGCACAACATTCGTCTTATCAACGAAGAGCAACTCAACGACGAGCAGAAATCTTTTTTACAGCAATTTTATTACGATAAGCTCAATGGATCTACCAATCCATTGTGGTTCAGCGCAATCAACGATTTCTCGGTACTGGAGGACAACCGCATCTATCTTGCCGTAAAGAAGACCAGTCATGAGAGTAAGAAGGTTAAATATGCCATCATCAAGATTCCCGACCGTGTCTATGGGCGTTTCATCCGCGTACCGGAATCGGACGGATACGACAACATCATGTATCTCGACGACGTGATTCGGTATTGCCTTCCATTGGTCTTCATTGGCTCGGAGAAAAGCGACTACGAGGCTTACTCGTTCAAATTCACGAAAGATGCTGAGATGGAGGTTGATAATGAGGCAGACTACGGACTACTGGAACGCATTGCCATCGGTGTGAACAGCAGGAAAAGGGGAGAACCTATCAGAGTTGTTTATGACCAAAGCATGCCGAAGGAACTTCGGAAAAAGGTGATGGAACGACTCCATATCAGAGATTTGGATACCCTCTTGGGTGCGGGAAGATACCAGAATCACAAGGATTTGATGGGTTTTCCCAACTTTGGACACGACAATCTCAGCTATCCCAAGTGGCAGCAGGTAATGAAACCAGAGTTCATGGACAACGAAAGTTTGCTGACACTCATCCGTAAGAAAGACCGTTTCATCCATGTCCCCTACCATTCGTTCAACGGCTACATCCGGTTGCTTAGAGAAGCGGCCTTGCGCCCTGAGGTAAAGGAAATCAAAACCACGCTCTACCGTCTGGCAAAGGACTCGAAGGTGGTGAAAGCACTGATCTGCGCTGCAAGGAATGGCAAGAAAGTGACCGCCGTGGTGGAGCTGCTGGCCCGTTTCGATGAGGAAAGCAACATCAAGTGGAGCAAGAGGATGCAGGAAGAGGGCGTGAATGTAATATTCGGCATTGAGGGATTGAAAATCCATTCTAAGCTATTGCATATCACTACCAAGATGGGCAACATCGCTTGTGTAGGCACTGGCAACTTCCATGAAGGGAATGCTAAGAGTTATACAGACTATTTGATTATGACAGCACGTCCACGCATTGTCAACGAGGTAGAGCGAGTGTTTGACTTCATAGACAAGCCATTCTCTCAGATACGTTTCCGCGAACTGATGGTGTCGCCCAACTCGATGAAAAATAGGATTTTGCGACAGCTTAATGTAGAGATTAAGAATGCTAAAGAGGGGAAGGAGGCATGGTTGAAGCTGAAAATAAACCATATTACCGATGCCGACATCGTGAAAAAACTTTATGAAGCCTCACAGGCGGGTGTCAAAGTCGATATCGTCATTCGTGGCAATTGCTCGCTTGTGCCAGGTGTGGCGGGATTGAGCGAGAACATTCATGCGGTGGGCATCATCGACCGCTATCTCGAACACTCGCGTATCATCATATTCTGTAACGGAGGGAAACCAAAATACTACATCGGTTCGGCTGACTGGATGCCCCGTAACCTCATCAACCGTATCGAAGTGATGAGTCCTGTCTATGATGAGGACATCAGAAAGGACCTGCTCCGCACCATCGAATATGGACTCCACGACACAACCAATGGACGGATTGTTGATGGTCGGGGAACAAACGAAATTCAGCAATCAGCGGAGGGCGAAGCACCATTCCGCTCGCAAGAGGCATTGTACAATGCTTATCATGCTGAAATTGAACATCCCATAGGGCAATGATGAAACAAAGAAAGGAAAAGAAAGACTCCTTGGCCAGGAATAACCGGCCTCACAACTTTGCAGCGATAGACATTGGTTCTAACGGTGCACGTCTGCTAATCAAACACTTCGATGACGACGCCCCCAAATTTGAGCGCATTAAGCGCATAATGTTTATACGCGTGCCTCTGCGCCTGGGAAAAGACGTGTTCACATTGGGCAAAATATCAAGGGAACGCTACGATATGATGCTCCACATGTTGAAGGGATTCAAGCATTTCATGCTCCTGAACAAGGTGGAGGAGTTCCGGGCATGCGCCACAGCTGCGATGCGTGATGCCGACAATGGGCAGAAGGTAATGAGAAAACTGGAGGAGGAGACTGGCATCAAACTTGAGATTATCCATGGCGAGGAAGAGGCAAAGCTGCTATTCAACAACATTGTGGAGAATCCTGATTATGCCTGTGGAAATTATGCCTATGTCGATGTCGGTGGTGGTAGTACGGAGATTTCGCTGCTCCACAATGGCGAACTCCTGAAAAGCCGTTCGTTCGATATGGGTACGCTTCGTTTGCTCAGCGGACAGGTCAC
>QWCB01011121.1_pt1 | contig 10356 bp, 12 predicted proteins | sample 1972511 | NCBI WGS metagenome assembly QWCB01 (sample SAMN09866719, study PRJNA288562) | Human gut metagenome isolate term5_stool, whole genome shotgun sequencing... | isolation source: gut | host: Homo sapiens | place: USA: California
GTAAGGGAAGCTGATGTAAAGCTTGAAGAAAAAAGAGCAGAAGTAAAAATGGACAAAGAAGTTTCCGATGAGGCCCTTGTAAAGGCAGTGGAAGGCGCATGTTACTCTGCAGAAATAGAAAAATGAGAGCAGAAAAAGATGTGCAGCTGAGGAAATTAAAAACTGTCAGGGGACAAATTGATGGTCTTATAAAAATGGTTGAAGATGACAGGTACTGCCTGGACATATCCAACCAGCTTATGGCATCAATCTCCATCCTAAAAAATATCAACAAGGATGTCCTGACAGCTCACCTAAGAGGCTGCGTCAAAGAATCCTACTCTAAGAGCCAGGAAGAAATTGACGAGAAAATCGAGGAGATTAACACTATAATAAACAAGTTGTCAAAGTAGGTGTGATATGAAAATTAAAAAAATATTTTATTTGTTAGTAGTCTTAATTTTTCTTACAGCTTGCAAGAAGGACCAAGCTCATGAAATAAAATTTTCCACTGGAGAAGTCTATAAATTTGAGACTTTATCTGTGGAAGTAGTTTCTGACGAAGAAAATATGAAAACGAGAGAAATTTTTTCTTCTGAGGATAATGAAGAAAAGTTAAAAGAAATAATTAGTCTTTTGGAAAAGTGCCAGGCTACAGACGAAGGCCATTGCTATGCTTCTATCCCAGATTACCAAAGTTTAATTATTAAACTAAGGGATAAAAATAAGGAAGATACAATTTTTATGTACGACTCAAAAAGAGATAGAAATACAAAAAAATTTCACTATTCCTTATATGGAAGTCTTGGAAAATATGATGGGGCTTGCCTCTTATCAGATGAGGATTTAATTTCGGAGATAAAATATATAATAGACAAATAAAAAAATCACGGTAGAAATATTTTTACCGTGATTTTTTAATATTTAAAATTTTACCAGGTGCAGAGGCCTGTCTTTTCTTGAATCTTCCATAAGAGTCTCATGAAAAATCTCTTTTCATAATGATCTTCAAGAGGAAGGGTGTAGTCCCCGCCTTCATTATTCCAAAGTCTTTCAAAATATTTTTCCATTTCTCTTGGGATATCAGAATTTTTTTCCATTTCAAGAGCAAGGTTTGTCTCCAAGTTATAATTGTCCAAGTTTCTCCTTGTGTAGTTGGCAGAGCCAAGTATGGCAAGGGGATTTTTGTCCTTGAATTTAAAGTAAATGAATTTTGTGTGAAATTGCTCGCCAGAAGTTTGGTACCAGCGAATATTTATTTTTGGGTAGTCTTCCTTTAGTTCACTGAGGGCAGGTCTATTGGGTGACCCATTTTTTTCGAGACCAAAGGCATCCTTGTTGAGGTCAGCTATAATTTTTACATCTACGCCACGTTCTGCTGCTTCCCCAAGGGCTTTTAAAATCCTAAATTCAGAAAGATAAAACATGCCAAGCCTTATTTCGTCGCCCTTCTTTGTTTCCTTAATATTTTTAGAAATTTCATCATAAATTTTTCCTTCTGTGATGACCTTTAACTTGTAGGGAGAAGTAACTTCTTCTGCCTTGAAGTTTTCTATAACATCAGGGAGCTTGTCGAAAAATATAGATTCAGACTTTATTAAATCTTCCATGGCCTTGCCGCGAAAGACCAAGGCAACATTGGAGTGATAGGCTGATGGGTCATGTGGATTTGCAGAGGCAACTAGGGCTTCCTTTTCTGAAATGACAACCTTCCTGTGGTTGCCCTTAAAGTTGGCAAGCTTTAAAATAGACCTCACATTTACTTTTTCTCCGTCCTTGTCAAAAAAGTTTCTTATCCAGCCGCCGCCAGATGTGCCAAACCACTTGACATAAGCCCTGTAGCCGCCAGATAAAAGAGGGTTGGAGTCGCGCATTTTATTTAAGTCAGTGACTACGACATCAATTCCATTTTCACGAAGCTTCTTTAGATTATCTTCTTCATAGGCCCCGTAAAAATTATTTATTGGGTCTGTGACAAATAAAATTGGCATTTCAGGATTTTCCTTCTTCTTTGCCACTAAAAGGTCTGTCATCTCTTTCACTTGACTTGGAAAGTCCATGGACTTGTCGTATTCATCATTGTAGAGGAAAAAATCAATCATGAGAAATTTTTCGGCATTTTTTATAGTTTCCAGCTCGCGCTTAAAAATTTCCTGCTCATGAATCCTCTTGCCATCTTTAAGATAAGTTAAATCATATAAAAACTTACAGTCAGCATCCTTAAAATCGCTGGATACATTGGTGCCAGGAGGATTTTTTGTATTTAAGCTGTATAAAATTGGAATAAAAATAAGTAATAAAATAAGTAAAATCATAATTTTCTTTTTCTTTTTCAAAGCGACCTCCTTTTTTCTCATTATACCAAAATTTAACAGCTAACTTACAAAGAAAAATAAAAAAATAAATTGACAAGTGTTATAGACTGTTATATAGTGTTATATAGCAAGGAGGCAAAATGAAAATTATTTTAATAAATGGATCTGCTGTTCCTCTTTACGAGCAGATAAAAAATGAAGTTAAAGAAAATATTCTAAAAAATAAAATTTCTGAAGGACAGCAACTCCCTTCTGTGAGGACTCTTTCTAAAGATTTAAAAGTAAGCATCTTGACAGTTAAAAAAGCTTACGATGAGTTGGAAGAAGAGGGCTTTGTTGAATCAAGACAGGGACTTGGCACCTTTGTCGCAGGAAAAGATTCTGAAGTAAAAAGAGAAGAACTTCAAAAAAAATTAGAAGAGCATTTGCAAGAAGCAATAAATTTGTCTATCCAATTAAATTTAGACAAAAAGACAATTTTAGAATTATTTGAAATTTTATACAAGGAGGGCTTGGACTATGACAAATAAAATTGAAGTTAGAAATTTGAAAAAAACTTATGACAATTTTGTCCTTGGGGAAAATTCCTTTGATATAAAAAAAGGATTTATCACTGGATTTATTGGGAAAAATGGAATGGGAAAGACAACTACAATAAAGTCACTCTTGTCACTAATAAATTACCATGGAGAAATTTTTGTCGACGGCCAAGATGCAAAAAACTTAAATTATCTTCAAGATGTGGGGATAATTATGGACGATTCCTTCTTGTCAAAGGACTGGAAAATTTCCATGGTCAATGAGGCAATGAAGTGTGGCTATGAAAATTGGCAGGAAGATAAATTTTTTTCATATATCAAAAATTTTGGCATTGAAAAAAATAAAAAAGTTAAAGAATTATCTCGTGGAATGAAAATAAAATTAATGTTTTCAATTGCACTTTCTCACAAGGCAAATCTTTTAATTTTAGATGAGCCAACAAGTGGGCTTGACCCAAGTATGCGAGATGAACTTACAGATATGTTAAAGGAATTTGTGGAAGACGAAAATAACACAGTGCTTTTTTCCACTCACATAACAGAAGATTTAGACAGAATTGCTGACTATATTATTTTTATTGACCAAGGAAAGATTGTTGAGGAGTGCCCTAAAGAAGAATTTTTGGAAAAATATTTTGTTTTAATGGGCGGAGCAGAAGATCGAGAACTTTTGAAAGACTTTGATCTTCTTGGCATAAAAGCAAGTGACACTTCCTTTGAAGCCCTTGTAAAAAATATAGATAGAGAAAAAATTCCAGAAGAATTAATTGTTGAAAAGCCAGATATAAATAAAATTTTAGTTTTATATGGGAGGAAAAAATGAAAGATATTAAAAAAATAATAAAGTTAGATTACATTTCAATAGTCCCCTATTTTACTTTTAAAAATTTAATTATAATGATTTTTTTATATTGTTTTTATTTTGTTGTGAGCAAAAATCCAGCCATAGCAATTTCAATGCCACTAATATTTGCCATAATTTATTCCTCTTATCCTTTTTTAGTTGGAGATGAGGCTGGATTAGATGGTTTATATAAAATTTTTGGAATAAAGAATAGAGATGTTGTAATTGGAAGATATATATTTGCAATAATTTTATTTTTATTTGCAGTAATAATTGGACTTATATTTACATTTTTATCTTTATTTTTATCTAAAGACCTTGAAATGGGAAATATATTACCAATTTATGCATCATATTTTCTCGTTTATATAATTATGATTTGCATTCAATACCCAATATTTTTTAAATATGGATACACAAAGGGGAGGACAATTTATCTAATACCAGTTATAATAATTGGAATTTTAGGATTTTTAGGGAGTTATTTTGACGAAACAGCTAAAAAAGTTTTGTTAGCAATAGAGAACAATAAAATTATAAGTTCTGGAGTATTTTTATTAATTTTTATAATTATAATTTTTTCATCAATAAAGATTTCTGAAAAGAATTATAACAATAGAGATTTCTAAAAAAAATAAGGTGTTGGAAAAAATCCAACACCTTTTTCTTTTATAAAATTTTATTCGTCGAAGCCACCTGTATAGAGCTTGTAATAAATGCCCCTCTGTTCTAGCAAGTCTTTGTGGTCGCCCCTTTCCACGATTTCGCCATTTTGAAGGACTATTATTACATCAGAGTTCATAATTGTGGAGAGCCTGTGGGCAATTACAAAAGTAGTTCTTCCCTTCATGATTTCGTCCATGCCTTCTTGTACAATCTTTTCTGTACGAGAGTCAATAGATGATGTGGCTTCGTCTAGGATCATAACGGGTGGATTAAATATTTCTGCCCTTGCAATTGAAAGAAGCTGCATTTGCCCTTCGGAGAGTTCGCCACCTGCTCCAGTGATAAGAGTGTCGTATCCATTTTCTAGGTTCTTTATAAAGTCATGAGCCTTAGTCCTCTTAGCCACTGCAAGGGTTTTATCCATGTCCACATCATCTACAGAGTAATTTATATTTAGAGGTGAGTGTCTTGAAGAACCATGCCAAGTGATGAGCGGAGATCATCTTTTTTTATTCTTTTAATGTCAATTCCATCAAAGGTAATTTCGCCACTGTCAATGTCATAAAATCGGTTAATCAAATTTGTTATTGTAGTTTTTCCTGCACCAGTTGCACCAACAAAGGCAACTTTTTGTCCTGGCTTGGCGTAGAGATTTAGATTTTTCAAAACTTTATTTTTGCCGTCATAGGAAAAGTCTACATCCTTAAATCTTATGTCGCCCAAAAGTTCTCTGTAGTCATCTGTCTTTAAGTCGTGCCAAAAATATTTTTCTTCTCCATCAATCTCTCTAATAACTTTTTCCACATCGCCTGAATAATCTTCTGGCTCAACTTCTAAAAAGTCGAAAATTCTTCTTGCTCCTGCAAGAGCAAGGACAACAGAATTTATATTGCCACCGATTTGTCCCATGGGACCAGTTATAGTCCTTGATAGTTGCAAGAAAGATGCAACGACGCCAACTGTTATTCCATACTTTCCAGAAACAGCCATTAGTCCACCAATGAGTGCAAATAAGATATATTGGAAGTTTCCAATTCCAAAAATCATTGGGAATAAAAATAATCCCAACCTATTTGCAATCATTGTATTATTCATTAACTCATCGTTAATTACTCTAAAATCTTCTCGAGCTATATCTTCGTGGTTAAAAACTTTTACAACTTTTAATCCGTCAATCATCTCTTCGATGTAGCCATTAGTTTTTGCTAGTGAATTTTGTTGATTCATAAAATAATGTGAAGACTTACCCCCGATAACATTCATGACAAAAATCATAAGTCCAACTGTAAAAATTATTACAAGAGAAAGAGTAGCTGATTGTGAAAACATTGCAATGAGAACCATGACAATTGTCATCATAGAAGAGACAAAGGAAGGGAAGGACTGGGCAATCATATCGCCAAGCGCCCTGACATCATTTGTGTAGTAAGACATAATGTCGCCGTGACTTTTCTTATCGAAGTAGGACACTGGAAGGGTCTGCATCTTTTCAAACATAATCTTTCTCATGTCGCCAAGGGTATTTTCAGAAATGTAGACCATAAGCCTTGAATAGGTAAAGGATGAAAGAACACCTAGAGCCAAGAAGCTTCCCATCTTAATTAGCATGGACAAGAGGTCAGAAAAGTCTGGTTTTGAGCTATTTACCAAGGGGATGATGTAGTCATCAATTAAAAATCTCATAAATAAGGACACAGAAATTGTGGCAAGAGATGAAATTATTACCATTATAGAAACTGCAAGGAGTTTAAATTTGTGTCTTTTAAAAATAAAGGAAAATAATTTTTTCGCAGCAACTTTATTTTCTTTAGATGTAATTTTTACCTTATTCTTTCGCATCAAAATCACCGTCACTTTCTTGAGTTTCATTAATTTCTCTATAGATTGGACTCTTTTCGATGAGCTCAGCGTGCTTACCAATAGATTCAATTTCTCCTTCAAAAGAGATCTGGCAATAGAAATTCTCTGCCTTTGTCCACCAGAAAAGTTTGTGCCACCTCTTTGCACCATCATGTCCAAATCTTTTTCTACATCAATAAAGTCGTCGCAAGAGGCAATGTAAAGTGCTTCCTTTAACTGGTCGTCAGTTAAATTTTCATCAGCCCACTTTAAATTCTCACGAAGAGTCCCAGTGAAGAGTTGATTTTTTTGTAGGACAACAGAAACTTCATCTCTTAAAGAAATTAAATTGTAATTTTTTACATTTTCTCCGCCAACATAGACATCGCCCCTGCTAGTGTCAAAGAGTCTTGCTATTAAGCTTATAAGAGTGGACTTGCCTGAACCTGTGGGACCAATTATGCCCACATAGTCGCCAGAATTTATTTTTAGATTTATATTTTTTAAAACTGCCTTATCTAGGTCTCCTGAATAAGAAAAGTAGACATGGTCAAAAACAATTTCTCCATTTTTTACAACTTTTACAGAATTTTCTGGGCTAACAATGCTTGGAGTAGTTTCTATTACATCATTAATTCTCCTGATGGAATTTCTAGCAATAGTAATTTGTACAAGAATCATTGAAAGCATCATAAGAGAAATCTGAATTTGAATTGCATAAGTTATAAGACCTGTAAGAGCACCTGTAGACATGTTACCTGCAACAATAAAGTGACTTCCCAGCCAAGCAATTAAAATAGTCATGAAATAAGTGGAAAAGTTCATAAGCGGATTCGAAAAAGCAAGAAGTTTTGAGGCTTTGATGTAGTTATTTTGTAGTTCATCAGAAATATCGTTAAACTTTCTTATTTCCTTATCTTCTTTAACAAAGGATTTTACAACTCGAATTGCAGATAAATTTTCAGACACATCTGTATTTAATTTGTCTGTGATTTTAAAAACTTTTTCAAAAATAGGATAGGCTCCTTTTATTATTAGACCCATGCCAATACTAATAAATGGAATTATAATAACAAAGGTTGGCGCCAGTTCTCGCGAGAGCTTAAAGCTCATGATAAAGCAAAAAACAAGAGTGAGAGGGGACCTTATTGCCATCCTTATTGTCATTTGAAATGCCATTTGCACCATTTGCACATCAGTAGTCATCCTTGTTATAAGAGTTCCCCTCTTGAACTTGTCCATGTTTTCAAAGGAAAACTTTGTGATATTATCGAACATGGAATAACGCATATTTTTTGCAAGACCAGAGGATGCCTTTGTAGCAAGATAGCCTGAGATGATACCAGTGGCAAGGGTTATTCCTGCGACAACAAATAAAATAAGGCCGTAGTGGATAATATTACCTCTTGCATTTTTAAGTATGCCCTCATCAATGATCTTCGTCATGAAAAAGGGAATTGCTGCATTCATTAAAACTTCTATTAAAACAAAAAAGGGCGAGAGAATAGCATATTTTTTATACTCGCCTAAATTATCAAAAATAACTTTTAGCATATAGCACTTCCTAAATTTTTATTATACTTTAATATATCTACCCAAAAAAACTTTGTCAAATATTTTACTAAATTTATTATAATACTTTACTTAAATGAATTGAAATTGATACTTCTTTGTACTAATATAATATTAAGAGTATTTTATTATTATTAACGGAGGAATTATTATGACAGACAATAAAAAAGAAAAAGATTTAATTGAAAATTCAAAAACTCTTTCTGATGCAAAAAAGAAACAAATGAAGGCAAACATGGACCAACAAAAGCAAATTAATTCAGAAAACAGACCAGACTCTGATATATATGCCAAGACAGAAAGAAAAGATCCTGAAACAGGAATCGAAATTCCAACTGAAAATTCTGTTGAAGAAGCTAAAGAATGGGTTGACAACGAAAATAGAATGTAAAAATTGGCCTAGGAATAGGCCTTTTTTCATAAGAGGTGCAAATGGATAAAAAATTTTTAGAATGGCTCCTTAGCATAAGGACGGAGACATTAAATAGGTATATGATTGCAATTACACACCTGGGCACAGGCGGTGCTATTTGGCTCTTCACCACATTTATTTTATTTTACTTGGGATTTAGAATTGAGAGCGTGAATATTGCCCTTGCCCTAATTTTTAATGGAATAGTTTGCAATTTACTTTTAAAAAATATTTTAAAGAGAAAAAGACCTTCATGGATATCAAAAGTTGAGCTTTTGATAAAAAATCCAACAGACTTTTCCTTTCCATCAGGTCACGCATCTTCATCCTTTGCAGCTGCTTTAACTATTTACTTTTACTTTAAGGGCATGGGAATATTTTTCCTAGTTGTGGCAACTTTAATTGCCCTCTCTAGGATTTATCACTTTGTCCATTATCCCAGCGATGTAATAATAGGAGCAATACTTGGCATAGTTATTGCCATTCTTACGAAAAACAATTACGACAAATTTATCTTAGAATTTTTGCAAACAAATGCTGGATTTTTATTTAGACCTCTTCCTAAGATCTGAAAAAAATTCGCTTATTAAGTTCGCACATTCTCTCTCTAAGATTCCAGACTCATAACTTATCCTGTGATTAGTTATGAGTTTTTCTATTTTTTGGTGAGAAAGGACTGCGCCAAAGCGCTTATTCCTTGCACCGAAATATAAATTTTTTATGCGGGCATTTAAAATAGCGCCCACACACATGAGGCAGGGCTCTAAGGTCACATAGATGTCGCAGCCTTCCAAGTGATAGGAATTTAAATTTTTTGACGCCATATTTATAGCCATAATTTCTGCATGGGCAAGAGGAGAGTGAAGCTCTTCTTTTTTATTGTAGCCATATCCAATTATTTTATTATTTTTTACTATAACACATCCTACGGGCACATCATCAGACAAAAGTGAGCGCCGTCCATAGCGGATTGCCTCTTTCATATACTTGATTTCCATAAAATTATTATAGCAAATAAAAAAAATTTATTGTAGAGAGGTAATTTGCCTTTATAAAAGATATATGAAAAAATTTCTCTGTGATATAATATTAATTGGTGATAATATGTCAGAAATAAAATTAGAGCTTGAAGTGTGCGGCGGCTGCAATGAAAAAATTGGCGTCAAAGATTTATCGAGCATCTTAAAAGATTTAAAGCCCTACAAGAGAGAAGAAATCACAGTGGGCTTTGACGGAAGAGACGATGCCTGCGTCTATAAAATAAACGAAGACATCTCCCTCGTTGAGAGTTTGGACTTTTTTTCTACAATGGTAAAGGATCCCTATGACTTTGGAAGAATTGCCTCAACGAATGCAATATCCGACATCTATGCCATGGGTGCAGAGCCAAAATTTGCCCTGAATATAGTTTGCTTTCCTGAAGGAGAAAATCTTGAAATTTTAAAAGAAATTCTTCGCGGTGCAGGAGATGTATGTCGCGAGGCAGAAGTTTCAATAACTGGAGGACATTCTATTCACGACAGAAAAATTAAATTTGGTCAATGCGTGACAGGTTTTGTGAAAAACAATGAAATCTGGACAAATAGTGGCGCAGAAGTGGGCGATTATTTTATTCTGACAAAGCCACTTGGCGTGAGCCTAGTCATGAGTGCTTATTCTGTGGGAATGACCTCAGAAGAAAATTACATAGAGGCAATAAAAAATATGACCACATTAAATAAGTATGGAGCAGAAATTTTAAAGAAGTACAAAGTTTCTTCTGTCACAGATGTGACGGGCTTCGGTCTACTTGGCCATCTGGACGAGTGCACTGAAGACTCTGTAGAAATTTTTGCCGACCAAATAAATTTCTTGCCGGGAAGTTATGAAGCAGCCAGTGAATTTTTATTCACTGCAGGTGGTCAGAGAAATAGAAGAGCATTAGAAGATAAGGTTGAATTTACCTTTGATGACTTTGCCCTAGAAGAAGTTCTCTTTGACCCACAGACATCTGGTGGACTTCTCTTTGCTGCAAAAAAAGATGAGGCAGATAAAATTTTAGGAGAAATGAAAGAATGTGGAATTCCTGCTTTTTATGTAGGTCGCGTGATACCAAGAGAAAATAAAAAATTTAAGGTGATATAAATGGAAATTGATGCAAGAGGATATGCTTGTCCAAGGCCAGTAATTATGACTAAAAGGGCAATTAGC
>QWCB01005340.1_pt1 | contig 10355 bp, 9 predicted proteins | sample 1972511 | NCBI WGS metagenome assembly QWCB01 (sample SAMN09866719, study PRJNA288562) | Human gut metagenome isolate term5_stool, whole genome shotgun sequencing... | isolation source: gut | host: Homo sapiens | place: USA: California
AGATCTTTGATTTCAGCGCGATCATAGAACTTTAAGCCGCCGATGACGCGGTACGGCAGCCCCTCGCGCAAAAACGCTTCTTCAAACGGTCGCGATTGCGCATTTGTACGATACAGCACCGCCATATGCGCTAGCGCCACGCCATTCTTTTCTTCCTGGCGAATCTGCGAAGCAACAAGGGCCGCTTCTTCGTGTTCACTTTGTACCCGACGAAAATGTACCGCCTCACCCTCCCCGTTGGCCGTCCATAAATTTTTATCCTTACGCTCGCGATTGTGCGCAATCAATTGATTGGCGGCATTCAAAATATGCGATGTAGAACGATAATTTTGCTCCAAAAGTATCGTGCGCGCGCCGGGGAAATCCCGTTCAAACGAGAGAATGTTATGAATATCTGCCCCGCGCCAGCCATAGATGGATTGATCGGCATCGCCAACCACACAGATGGAGGCTTGCTTTCCGGTCAATAAACGAATTAATTCATATTGCGGATGGTTCGTATCCTGATATTCATCGACAAAGATGTATTGGAATTTTTCTTGGTAGTGTGCGCGTACCTCGTCCTGTTTCAAAACTTCGATGGCTTTGAGAATGAGGTCATCAAAATCCAGTGCATTATTCTTTTTCTTTGTCTCTTCATAGCGACGATACGCATGGGCGATGATCTTTTCGCGCTCCATTTGTGCACTCTGTAGCACGGCATCTACCGACACACTGCGATTTTTATAATCCGAAATGCGAGCCAGCACTGTCTGTGGACGCATATCGCGCGTTCCCTGCATATCCTTCAGAATTTGTTTGACCAAAGTGCGTTGATCTTGTGTGTCGTAGATGGTGAAATCCGAGCTGTAGCCAAGACAGGCAATGTCCCGCCGCAAAAGACGTGCGCACATGGAATGGAAGGTGCCAATCCACATACCCCGCGGCTCCTCACCGAGCGCCTTCTCCACGCGCTCTCGCATTTCCGCCGCCGCCTTATTGGTAAAGGTGAACGCCAGAATATGACGGGGATCCGTGCCTTTTTCCTCCACCAAACGCACGATTTTTGTCGTCAGAACCCGTGTCTTCCCAGAGCCGGCGCCTGCCAACACCAACAGCGCCGGATCGTCCGACAACACCACTTCCTGTTGGGCACGGTTCAGATTCTCGTATTGCATACTCTCTCCTATAATGCGTAGCCCAGAAGGCTTTCCAATTTATCCCAAGAGGCGTTGATGATCAGCTCCTCCGGAAACTCTAGTTCCTGCAGCAGCTGCTCTGCCACATCAAACACGCCTACATGCACCGACATATGGGCATCGCTATCGATAATGATGGGGACTTGATATTTTTTGCACAATTCCAAATACACCCGCTGATTGGCCTCCGCATCCAGGCGAAAGCCGGATCCGTTCAGCGATGAACAATTCACTTCGACCGCCACATGGTGTTCCTTGCAAGCGGGAATGAATTCTTCATAGTCGATCGGATAGCGTCCGTCATCCGGATGCCCGATGATGTTGATCTCCGGATAGCGCTCCAGTGCTTTCAAATATACCGGTGTATAGTCCTTGTGCTTCTTATTGCCAAAATCAAAAGTATTGCCATGCAATGAAGCAATAATATAGTCCGTTTTGCCGATCAGGTCGTCCTCGTACAGTTTGCCGTCAAAATTGTATAAATTCATTTCAATGCCGCGCAAAATGCGTACGCCCTCCAGATAGGCAGGAATCACATCCAGATTCATCCAGTATTCCGGAAATGTCGTATGCTTCATGCCATAACCGTGATCCGAAACGCCCAGAATTTCCAAGCCGTTTTTCTTTGCTTCCCGCGCATTTTCTGTCAGCGTCGAATAGGCATGCACACTGGCAAGCGTATGCGTGTGTAAATCCATTAATGCCTGCATTCCATCCTCCTGTTTGTTGCTGTTATTACAAGCCCAAATCCGGGTCTGCTGCAAAATCCAATGACGACGCTCTGCGTTCTTGATATTGATAGTAACCGGCGCAGCCGATCATGGCTGCATTGTCGGTACAAAGAATCGCAGGCGGCACAAAAAATTGCACGCCGCGTTTTGTGCATGCCGCTTTAAGGGCCTGCTGCAAAGGCTTGTTCGCTGCCACGCCGCCGGATAAGCAAAAGCGTTTCATCTGGGGCATGGCGTCCATTAAGCGCGACGCTTTTTCCGTCAACACATCCACCACCGCTTGCTGGAACGATGCCGCCATATCCGCCGTCGGCAGGGGCTTACCCATTTGTTCATAGTGGTGGGCTTCATTGATAACCGCCGTCTTTAAGCCGCTGAAACTGAAGGTATAACCATCCTCCTTTGCCATCATGGCACGCGGAAAAGAGAACGCCTGCGGATTTCCCTCTTCTGCTGCTTTTTGGATTTTTGGACCACCCGGATAGCCGAAACCCAGCACTCTTGAAATTTTATCAAAACTCTCGCCAGCGGCATCATCCACTGTGGAACCTACGACTTCATAATGCGCATAGTCTTTTACCACACAGAGATACGTATGCCCGCCGGAGACGACCAGGCTTAAAAACGGTGGTTCCAGTTCCGGATGCGCCAGATAGTTCGCGCATACGTGGCCCTCCATGTGATTGACCCCCACAATAGGAATATCCCGCACGTAGGAAATCGCCTTGGCTGCCGAAATGCCCACCAGCAGGGCCCCTACCAATCCAGGACCGCGTGTCACCGCAATCAAATCCAAGTCCTCGGCTCGAACGCCTGCTTCGCGCAGCCCGGCTTCCAGCAGATGATTGATCACTTCCAAATGCTTGCGCGAGGCGATTTCCGGCACGACGCCGCCAAATACGGCGTGATCTTTAATTTGCGACGAAATGAGTTGGCCAAGCACTTCGCGTCCGTTGCGCAAAACCGCAACACTTGTTTCATCACAGGAAGACTCAATGGCTAAGGTCAGCATGGGCACTCCTTTCCGCTTCTTTCTCTTTCCATAGCGCAAGGCGCATAATCAGCGCATCCGCCATTTCCTCTGCATAATAATGACGGCGTCTTCCGACGGTACGAAAGCCTGCCTGTTCGTAGAGCGCCATTGCTTTCTGATTGGAGGCATTGACTTCCAAGAAGGCCTCTTGGGAGCCATTGTATTGTGCTTGCACCAAAAAGCTGTCCAATAGCGCTTTTCCGATGCCTTGGTGGCGCTTATCCTTCGTCACGGCAATGCGATTCAAACTTGCTTCCCCGGCAACATCCGAAGAAAAATAATAGCCGACCACCTCACCTGCTTCTTCTGCGACCATTGCTGTCGTAAAAGGCTGCCGTTGCTCCGAACGCAGCTGATCGATCGTCCAGGCTTTACGAAAGGCTTCCCGTTCCAACCGGTGCACCACTGTCAGATCGCCTTCTTGCATCACGCGTATGCACAGCGTCGGCACAGCTTGACTCATGACGGCCTCCCCTCATGCTTGGCACGCAAGCGATCCAGTTCGGCCTGCGATTTTCGAAGATAGTGCGGCGCCAAATCCAGTACATCGTCACTGTCACCGCGTTCCCATCGCTTGGCGGCCAGGCGCATCACGGCAGCAATCGGTGAAAGTGCCGCATCTCCTGTCAGTTTTCTCTGCACCACGCTCGGAAATGCGGCAGACAATGCCGGATGGCGATCCAAGCCAATGCCTGCCCAGCAAAAAGCCGGTTTATCCTTTTCGATCGGTAAAGCGTTTAACCGCTCCAGTAACGCTTCTTCCGTATACAGACCTTCCTCTATGATGCATTCCATCACTTCGCCCTTTTGGCAATAGGCTGCCGCAAAAATGCGGTTGGCGCGGGCATCGATGATGGGCACATAATATTGCGCTTCCTGCTGCGCGCATCCCTCTTCTGCTAAGGCCAATAAGGTAGAAATGCCTATAATAGGGCGATGCGTAAATTGTGCCATGGTCTTGAGCATCGTCACGCCGATGCGCAACCCTGTAAAAGAGCCGGGGCCTATCGCTACGACATAGGCATCCGCCTCTGCTGCACGGCATCCGCTTTTTTTACACAGGGCATCCATGACGGACAATAATTCTTCTGCCCGCAGGCGATCCTGTTCCACAATGGCGCAGTGGAGGGGGTGCTCCGTTTCGTAAATTGCCACCCCGGTTGCTTTTGTGGAGGTGTCTGCTCCGATCAGTCTTGCCATACTTCCACCTCTCTTGCTTCCCCGCCCAGCGGCGTTAAGCGCACATGGCGCAGCCCATGCGGAAGATAGTCTCCCGCCTTATCTGCCCATTCCACAAACGTCATCGCCTCTTCGGGATAAAAATACGTTTCATAATCGATCGCTTCAATGTCCTCCGGCTTTTCCAGCCGGTATAAGTCCAAATGGAAAATATCTCCCTTTGGGGTCGGGTAGTGATTGACCAGAGAGAATGTCGGAGAACCGGCAGGTCTATCGGCTCCCAGGTATGCGGCAATCCACGTCACAATCTGTGTTTTTCCTGCACCGAGCGTGCCCTCAAGGCTCACAACGTCGCCAAGCTGTAAGGAATCGGCAAAAGTTTCCGCCCATTTCCGCATGGCTTCTTTCGTTTCAATGCGCATCAGTCCTCCCTTCGTCCCGACTATTCGGGCAATAAAAAGAAGGCGCCCCGAAGGGCCACCTCTTCTTCTGTTCTCTCTTATTGTAATGCACTTCCCCCGGAAGGTCTATCTTCCGAGGGAATTTCCTGTCTAGCGATGTGTGCCGCAGGCGTCCCTATGACCGGCGGCAATTTCTTCTGCCCGGGGATCAGGACCAGCTGTGCAGAATGGGAGAAATACGTTTATAGAGAAGGAATGTCACAACACTCTCCAAAAGAGTCTTCACCAAGTTAAACGGGAAAACGGAGAAAAGCATCAGGGTCATATAGTTGCTGACCAAGCCGTTTGCCGCACCGATTTGTGTAGCCAATACATCCAAATCCAATTTAATGGCCGCCGCATAAGCGGGGAAAATGAAGAACGTGTTGGATAAAACGGCAATACAGCTCATGGCCAAAGAACCGACAATCAAACCGACGATGGCGCCTTTTTTATTGTGCGAGCGACGATAAATAATAGAAGAGACCAACACAAAGGTCGAACCGACGATAAGGTTGGACAATTCGCCGACACCCACAGTTTCCGAGGTAAATAATTTCAGAATATTTTTGACCAATTGAATTAAAAAGCCGGCGACGGGTCCCATGGCAAAACCGCCAATCAAACCGGGAACATCACCAAAATCCACTTTCATAAAAGCAGGAGCAAAGGGCATGGGGATTTGAAATAATTCCATGAGCAAAAAGCCCAAGGCGCCCAACGCACCAATCTTCACAATACTACGGATACGCGTCACGTCCTTCAGCTGTTGCGTGAAGGTCTTCGGTTCCGCCCATCCTCTAACTTTTTTTGTTGCACTATTATTTGATTCCATATCCATTCCTTTCTATAATTAGGGACTATGTAAGATGTTTCTTGTCCGAAGAAAAGAATGATAGAGGTTTAACAACCTTTTCTATTATAGTCGATTACGCTGCTCTTGTATAGGTGCAGAACAATTTTTTTGTGATAGACTAAAGGAGATTAACACAAAGGAGTATCCATGGGATCTGTAACCTTTCAATTAATGATCGTCACCATCATCTCCAAAATGACCGGATTGATTCGTGAAGTCAGTTTGGCCAAGTTTTTTGGCACTGGTACGATTACCGATATCTACGTTGTTTCGGAAAGCGTCGCTGCCATGGCGTTCAGCTTTCTTTTTCTCTCGATTCAGACAACCTTTATACCAATGTACAATAAGGTTTTGGCGCAGCGCGGTCGCAAGCAGGCGGATCGCTTCACGGCCAATCTTACAAATACCGTTGTCGTGTTAGCGTTAGCCATTGTTGCCATTGGTTTTGTCTTTATGCCGCAAATCATGCATTTCGTGGCGGCGGGCTTTGAAGGAGAAAAATTAGACCAGGCCGTACTCTTTACCCGCATTGTCCTGTTTCGCATTCTCTTCTCAGCCTTAAACGGCGGCTTCATCGGCTACCTCAACAATTACAATAACTTCCTTACCCCCGCCACCACCGGTATCATTATGAATGTCGTTATGATTTTCTTTTCGTATCTGACGGCACGTACCGGCAGCCTCTATCTTCTGGCATTCGGCGGCGTCGTGTCCATGGGCGTACAGTACATTTTCTTCCCCGGGGCGCTACGGCGCGTCGGCTATCGCCATCAATTCATTCTGAAGCCCAAAGATCCGGCCATTTTGGAATCTCTGGAAATTGCGGTGCCGGCCATGTTCTCCATCCTGGTCAACGATATTTCCATCATTGTAGACAAAGCCCTGGCAACGACCCTCGTGCCAAACGGCGGCGCTTCCGCCTTAAACTATGCCAATATGATGTTCATGCTCGTGCAGGGCGTCGTCATCGTATCCATCACCACGGCATGTTATCCGGGGATGAGTCGTGCCGCGCAGAAAAAGGATCTGACCCCCTTTAAGCATGTGATCAATCGCTCCCTGACGCAGGGCATGCTTCTCATCATCCCGGCCACCGTCGGTATGATGCTTTTTGCAGAGCCTCTGGTACGGTTGTTCTACCAACGTGACCAATTCACGGCAGCTTCGACGATGATGACAGCAGGCGCCTTGTTCTGGTATACCCCCGGTCTTATCGGACTCTTATGTTCTCAACTTTTTGTACGTGCGTTTTACGCTTTAAACGACACTAAAACGCCGCTGATCCTTTCCACCATTCAGGTAGGTGTGGATATCACGTTTAACTTCATCTTGTCGTATTTGTTCGGATTAAACGGTCTGGCCGCTTCCACGATGATCGGCAATGCCGTGGGCGCTATTCTCATGGGCATCGCACTACGCAAAAAATGCGGTAATCTGCAATTCCGGTCGCTTTTGATTTCTACGGCAAAAATCGTAGCCGCTTCAACCGTAATGGCGTTGGTGGCCTATCCGCTCTTTTATGGTATGGGACGGCACATGGAATTGTTGCGCATGGGCGTCACCGTGCTCGTTGCCGCCGCCGTTTATGGCGTATTGATCCTCTTCGCACAAATTCCGGAAGTGCGCCGCTTGGTCAATCACATCTACCACAACCGCATGCGTCGCAAGCATCGCCAAAACGGGACGCGCGCATAAGAAAGTATGGATATATTTATCGACGTAAAAACGGGAGCCGAAGACATTGCCTTTGGCTCCCGTTTTTTTATGCTATCGTAATGCGCCCTCGCCGACTGTCTTTCACCACGGCGACGGTCCTTATTTCTCGTCTTGCAGCCCCTTCTGGAATCTCCACGAGCTGGCGCAAGCCTCTTCAATGGAATGCGTTGCTTTCCAATCCAACTGCTTTTCCGCCAGCGACGGATCCGCCACGACGGTAGCAAGGTCTCCCGGGCGTCTCGATTGTACTTCATAGGGGACCGTAACGCCGGATGCTTTTTCGAAAGCATGGACCAGCTCCATTACGCTGGTGCCCCGGCCTGTCCCTAAATTAAACGCATGGGCACCGGGTTTCTTCGCCATTGTTTCCAGCGCAGCCACATGACCGAGGGCCAAGTCCACAACATGGATATAGTCACGCACGCCCGTGCCGTCCGGCGTATCGTAATCATCGCCAAAAATACGAAGTTTTTCCTGCGTGCCATCTGCAACCTGGCAGATGTAAGGCAAAAGGTTATTCGGTGTTCCGACCGGTCGTTCGCCGAGCAAACCGGATTCGTGAGCACCGATGGGATTAAAGTAGCGCAGCAATACCGCACAAAAGCTGTCATCTGCGGTGCACAGATCCTGCAAGATGCGCTCGATCATGACCTTTGTCCAGCCGTAGGGATTGCTTGAGCCGATGATCATATCTTCAGAAAACGGCGGCGTATTCTCCGCCGCATAGACGGTAGCAGAAGAACTGAAGACCATGGTGTGAACATCATGTGCTTGCATCTGCTCGAGGATCACAAGGGTACTCAGCAAATTATTGCGATAATACATCAGCGGTTTTGCCACCGATTCGCCAACTGCCTTATAGCCGGCAAAATGGATCACACAATCAAAGGCATGGTTGTCGAAGAGCTTCTGCATGGCTTCCGCATCCGTGCAGTCCGCAATCACTACCTCCAGCGGTTTGCCCGTAATCTTTTCGATGCGTCCCTGTACCTCTGCTTCCGCGTTATACAAGTTGTCAACGACAACGACGTCGTGACCACGTTGCACTAAGGCAACGACGGTATGAGAGCCGATATAACCCAAGCCTCCTGTGACCAATACTTTCATATTTCCTCCTACTCTTGCTCCTGTTGAGTTGCCCTTCGGAGCGAACACCTGCGCAGACATACCATCTAAGCAGACAAAAGCCCACAGGTAACACCCATGGGCTTAATAACTCTCAATCACTAATGTACACCGTAGAAGACTTCCATTGTCAGCCCTTCATTGCTGATAATGGAGGCATCCTCAACACCCACGTAGTAGAAAATCGTGGGATCGGCACGATAGCCGGTAATGGTTTCGCTACCTTTCGGATAACGCAGTACAAATCCGTATTCTTGTGCGTGTTTTTTCAACCAACGGAACTGCGGCGTGTTTTCAAAATGATTTTCCAAGCGCGGATCCGTATTCGGCGCATACGTCGCATTGACAATCACATGACCGTCCACCGTCTTGAATAGCGATGCATCACTCACTACGGCCAGGTCATTATTGCGCACATAACCAGTACGCCCTTTGGTCACGACCTTCGTCCAATCGCCCTTCTTGCCGTAGGTTTCAACATAGGTATCCTTAGCAATGGGTGCCACAACATGAGACTTCGTGGAATCCCTTGTAAACAGCGTTGTATCGCGGGAAACCTGCAGATAGGTGTCCAACGTATCCGTATAACCGTCGTGTTGCATTTTTTCTTGACGGGGTTCCGCCTTTTGTTGTTCCATCTCGGCACGCGTCTTGTAATCAATCGATACCGAGGCAGCTTCTTTCGATGAAGTTTTTGATTCCTGTATCAGTTCCAGCGATGTCGCCGATGCAATATGGGTGTCCACGGCGCTGGAGCTGGTCATGAAATGGCGAATAACAAAACTGCCGGCCAGCAGAAGAAATACGCCCGCACATACGCCGAGCATGACATTTCTTTTGTGGCGGCGACGATGAAGCATTTCGCGACGCACTTTGCGCTCTCTGAAGCGTCTTTCAATTTGCCTATCTTTTTTCATCGACATACCTCTATGCTTTCCGTTCGTGAAAACGGTATCCCGTGCAATTTATCTTACACTAGTAGTATTATAACGAACACCGAAAGGATGTTCAAGCCAAAAATGAAAAAAAATGGGACAAAATGAGGCAAAAGCTTCTAATGAATGTGTTCAATTTTTCCTCGAACCCAACATGTTGTACGAGTCGAAAGAGCGGTAAAACGATGGATTACTCATGACGAATGTATGAACTATGTAAGGAAAACATTTTCTCATTCTCATTCCGAATAACTATGCGAAAAGTTTCCGACTCCGGCCGCTTCTTTCGCGCGTTTGCCCCTCTGCGGGCTCGAACGATGCCTTTTTGTCCTACACCGTCCGCGTCAGTACCACAAACGGATATTTTCCGTACAGAGAGGAATACGCTGTCTCCGCCTGTTCCATGGTTTCGTATAACCCCGTACAGAGAGGAATACGCTGTCTCCGCCTGTTCCATGGTTTCGTATAACCCGAACATCGTGGGGCCGCTTCCGCTCATCAATGCGGCAAGTGCGCCGGTAGCCAGTAATTCCTTTTTGATTTCTGCCAACTGCGGAATGGAATCGAAAGTAACGCTCTCCATTTGATTTTTCATGAGGCCGTATGCCTTTAAATTATCGTACTGTAAGAGATCGATCATCTTGGAAATCGGTATGCGTCCGTTGCTTTCGACACGATCGTACACATAGCGGGAACTAATCGTATCGCCGGTATTGATCAAAATCACAGGCTTCTGCGAGAACGGGGGCAATTTGGTCAAAGCTGTTCCGCGTCCCTGCGCACGTTGCGTGCCGCCGCGAATAAAAAATGCCGTGTCGGAATCGATCGTCGCTGCGATCTCCATTAAATCCTCTTCGGTGAGCCCCAGATTCCACAGTCGATTCAGCCCGACCAACGTGGCCGCCGCATCGGCACTGCCTCCGCCGAGTCCTGCCGACAGCGGAATTTCCTTTTTCAATTCGATAATGACGGAGTCATCCTCCACGCGATCGCGAAGTGCACTCCACGCACGATAGATCAAATTGTTCTCATCCAATTTTAAATTCGGATGATTGCAAAAGAGGACAAATCCTCCTCGCCCATTTTCAATGTCCAATGTGTCATGCAAGGCAATCTCCTGCATCACGCCATCCAAATCATGATAGCCGTCGTCTCGCATGCC
>QWCB01004172.1_pt1 | contig 10348 bp, 8 predicted proteins | sample 1972511 | NCBI WGS metagenome assembly QWCB01 (sample SAMN09866719, study PRJNA288562) | Human gut metagenome isolate term5_stool, whole genome shotgun sequencing... | isolation source: gut | host: Homo sapiens | place: USA: California
TGTCAAGTGTTTTTTACACTTCTTGCACAAAAAAAGAGCCCTACCTATTTATAGGTAAGACTCATAAATTTAAGAATTGTCTTAACTTAATGACATTGCTGGCCTTGTATTTGTCTTTTCTAGACGTGCATCTTTAACTAATTCATTCAATAAAGTCGAAACATTCGATCTTTGTAGCTGAAAATAGTCCGCAATGATTTTTGTGCTGATTCCATCTTTATAGTCTAAATTCGTCATTAATTGTTTTTGTACAAATTCAAATACACTCTCTTTTGTCGTTTTCATTCTATTACACTCCATTAAACGCTTTCATCGCCTGAATTATACACTATTATACACAAAAGAAAAAGCCTACATTAAGCAGGCTAATTTTGCATATGAATTATTTCTTCTTCAATCGTTGGATATGAAATAAGTGTTTCACCATCTAAATTCTCATTAAACATATTCACACCACTGATCTGATGATTATTGTATGTCGTATAATAGTAAATTCCATTTCTTAAGTCGCAACAAGACGTATAAATTGTATATTCATACTTTCCTGGTTCCACTTCACAAAGACCTTTTTGTTGCTTGACACTACCAATAATGTGGAAATATTGACTTAAATCATTCTTATCACTCGTCGCATTGGCTCTTGTATAGGCAACACGCACAAATCTGGATCCACTCGATAAGTCTCCAGGAAGTCCCATAGCTCCAAAGCCACGTGAATAGGCAGTTAAATCCAATCCAAAGTTATTTACAGGCTGTTTGTTTGATAAATACATATAGTCATTCAAACGAAATAACTGCATAGGAAATGGCGGATTGTTTGTCAAAACATGCGTAGGATTATCATATACATGCATACCATCTTCCATACACTCCACGACAATGCTTTCATTTTCATCACTGATCATATAGTGTAATTCAGCTACTGGAAATTGTTCATTAAATGGTGTTGCACAAACATTTGTATTTTCTAATACGACTCTTGCCTCTTTGACACTTGCACATTGCGATAAGATCCAAGGAATAAATTCAAAGGCAGCCACATTGTTCTTGTCTTCTTGGACTTCATAAAACTTTGCATTCCCAACAAAGTTTAATCCAGCCATTCCCAAGCCTTTCTCATTCATGGCATCATAATACAATGGATACTCTTCAAATACATGGGCCATACCAATCAGAGCATAATGACTTTCATGTTTATCTAAATGTCTAAAATGAAAATCATAATTGCGCGGCGTAACAGCTACTTGTTCTCCATATGAAAATTCATAATCTAAATTCCTTCCAAAAAACTGATTAAAGCTTAATGCGGTACACATTAAAATCATCTCCTTCTACTTAGTAGCTTAACACAAACTACAAAAAGATTACACACATAATAATGTACAAATCAAAATATGTGTTCATTGCGTTAAGTACCAAAAAAATATATATTTTAAGTGTCATAAGAAATGCCTTATCTTATGATTAACCCTTTGGAAAATTATTCAACCCTATAAACTCAAGATACATTTTTATCTTAATAATTTTCCTCTCCCTAAAGCAATGTCAAGCCCGGACATTGCTTTTTATTTTACCTCAAAGAAAAAAGCCATAAGTTTCCCTATGACTTAAAACGCAAATACAATTCCTATCACTGCACTAGCTACAATAAACCAGATTGGATGTAATTTAGGTTTATACTTACTCAATGCCAACAATATGAATAGACAAATAAATTGTTTCCAGTTAAATGCAGAGAATGTATAATCACCAAATAAAGTTGTCACCAAAATATCAATGGTAGCCACGGCAATAAAAGCAACTACAGCAGGTTTTAATCCGGCAAAGATTTGTTGAACAAGTGTAGCCTCTTTAAATTTCTCTAAGAAATTGGCAATGATACAAATAATAATCAAACTTGGTAAAACCAGACCGAGTGTTACCACAATCGAACCTAATATGCCATATTGACTAAAACCTACATAGCTAGCCATATTGACACCCATTGGACCTGGTGTAGATTCACTAACCGCAATCATTGTGGATAGATCACTCATAGTATACCAGCCATAACGAACCCCAATCTCTCTTAAGAAAGGAATAGTCGCAAGGCCTCCTCCTACCGCAAATAGTCCGGTTTTAAAAAATTCTAAAAACATCAACAACAATTTAGGCATTCTTCTTTAACCATCCTATTCTAGAGAAAACAACACCCGCAATACCAGCACCAATCACAAGTAACACCGTAGAAACTTTAGTAAACATCGCAAAAATAAGAGCCACCGCAAAAATCAAGAAACCAATCTTATTCTTAATATTGCCTTTACCTAATTTTAATACCGCATTGATCATCAACATACATACAGCTACACGAATTCCATTTAGGGCATGTTGAACAATGGCTAAACTTGAAAAGTTTGTAATCAAACCTGCAATTATACTAATAATGATGATGGATGGAGTAACTACACCTATAGTAGCTGCAATCGCTCCTGGAACTCCGGCTTGATAGTATCCAATAAAAGTGGATGTATTGACCGCAATAACACCGGGTGTACATTGACCAATCGCATAATAGTCCATGACTTCATCTTCTGTAGCCCAATGATATTTTTCAATAACTTCCTTTTGAATCATTGGCAACATGGCATATCCACCACCAAAAGTAAATAGACCCATCTTAAACCAAGAAACATATAATTGAATGAGTTTCTTCATTTTACTCTCCTTTTAATACAAATTTTTCAATGACTTCACAAACAGCACCTTCTTCACAAGTAGCCGTTGTGATATAGTCGCAATCCGGCTTGATACCTGGTGCTGCATTTTGTACACCCACACCTAAGCCAGCATCCTTAATCATGGATAAATCGTTATAGTTATCCCCAATCGCAATCGTATCCTGAATATCAATATGTAATAGATTGGCTAGTTTTTTTAGTCCAGCACCCTTATTTACACCCTTATGGTTAAATTCAATATAACGATTACTTGAATATGAAACATCCATATCATACGTAATATCCTTTAGATCACGATCAATGCTTTGAAGATACTCAAAATCGGTATTTGTATATAATACTTTTACAATTTCTTGCCCCTTTAAAAAATCAAGATTCTGATCAAATACCTCAATCATTTCTTGACGATTCTGCACATATCTTTTTTCATCTTCCGTTAAGTTATATGCATATACCGCATCACGCGTATATACATGAATGACTACATCATACTTTAATCCACGCTTATATAATTCTTCAGCTTTTTCAAAAGAAATACCTTCAAAATGTAAAAGTCGATTATCCTTATTTTCAGTGATAGCACCCCCATTATATGAAATCACATATTGGTTTGCTTCATCAAAAAGATCCAATTCCTTTAATGTACCCTGAACTGTGTTATAACCTCTTCCTGTAGCCAGTACAAATTTAACACCTAAATCTTTCAACTTCTTAATGGCCTCAATATCTCTAGAATCAATTGTTCGATCGGGTTTGATCAAAGTTTCATCTAAATCACACGCAATTAACTTATACATAAGTAAACACCCTCCCTTAGATATGGAAAAATTATAAACCATCCTTTTTCAAAAAAAAAGTAGCATTAAAGCTACTTATAATACAGAACCAATCACATGAACTACAAAAGCTAAAATCCATGCAAGTACACATTGCCATGCCACTACACCGACTGCCCATCTTGCACCTAGTTCTCGTTTAATAGATGCGATAGCCGCAACACATGGTGAATAAATCAAACAGAATACAAGTAACGAAGCAGCTGATAGTGTAGTTAATGCACTATGTACACCACCTACAAATAATACTTGTAGTGTAGAAACAACACTTTCCTTAGCCATAAACCCACTAATCAACGATGTCACAATACGCCAATCTTGAAGTCCTAATGGCGCAAATACAGGAGCAATCCATCCGGCAATCATTGCCAAAATACTTTGACTCGAATCTTTGACCATATCGAATTGTAAATTAAAGCTTTGAAGGAACCACACAAGTACAGTTGCCACAAAAATAACCGTAAAGGCTTTTTGTAAGAAATCCTTCGCCTTTTCCCACAACAATTGACTCACATTCTTTAATCCAGGCAAACGATAGTTTGGAAGTTCCATCACAAATGGAACAGCTTCTCCTTTAAATAAAGTATTTTTAAATAAAAATGCGATTAAAACACCTACGACAATGCCCAAAACATAAAGTCCTGTCATAACTAGGCCGCCTTGTTTTGGAAAGAATGCATTCACAAAGAAGGCATAAATAGGTAATTTTGCGGTACAAGACATAAATGGCGTCAATAAAATCGTCATCTTACGATCTCTTTCACTTGGTAAAGTACGTGTCGACATAACGGCTGGTACCGTACAACCAAATCCAATCAATAAAGGAACGATACTTCTTCCTGACAGCCCAATCTTTCTTAATAGTTTATCCATAAAGAAGGCTACACGCGCAATATATCCACTATCTTCCATCATAGATAAAAAGAAGAATAGTGTCACAATGATTGGTAAGAAAGATAAGACAGAACCTACACCCGCAAAGATACCATCAATCACCAAACTATGTACAGCATAGCTTACGTGAGCACTTGTCATCCATGCATCCACTACTTGTGTGATCCAATCAATACCTAGTTCTAACAATCCTTGAAGCCATGCACCAATCACATTAAATGTTAGATAGAATACAAGCAGCATTATTCCAATAAACATAGGAATTGCGGTATATTTACCCGTTAAAATACGGTCAATTTTTTCACTTCGAACACGCTCTTTACTTTCTTTAGGTTTTACTACGGTTTGTTCACAAACCTTTTCAATAAAGGAAAAACGCATATCGGCAATGGCCGCACTATGATCGAGTCCACGCTCTTTTTCCATTTGAAGCACAATGTGCTCAATCATTTCTTTTTCGTTATCATCTAAATCCAAACGATCAAGAATCAAATTATCGCCTTCAATAATTTTACTAGCCGCAAAACGCAAAGGAATATCTGTCTTTTTGGCATGATCTTCAATCAAATGACAGATGGAATGTATACAACGGTGAACGGCTCCACCGAAATCATCTTCCCCACAAAAATCTAAACGGCCTGGTCTTTCCTGATATTTCGCAATATGAATCGCATGTCAATCAATTCATCAACACCTTGGTTTTTAGCTGCAGAAATAGGTATAACTGGTACACCAAGCATAGCCTCCATACCATTGATATCAATCGAACCTTGATTGTTGGCAACTTCATCCATCATATTAAGTGCAACAACCATCGGAATATTCATTTCTAATAGTTGCATAGTCAAATACAGGTTTCGCTCAATATTTGTGGCATCTACAATATTAATGATAGCCTTAGGCTTATCATTTAACACAAAATTACGCGATACAATTTCTTCACTCGTATAAGGTGACATCGAATAAATACCCGGTAAATCTGTCACCATTGTATTTGGATACCCTTTGATTGGACCATCCTTTCGATCGACGGTTACACCCGGAAAATTTCCTACATGTTGATTCGATCCCGTTAATTGATTAAACAAAGTGGTTTTTCCACAGTTTTGATTTCCTACTAAGGCATATGTCAAACAAGTTCCTTCTGGCAAAGGATGTTCATCTGCCTTTACATGATATTTACCATCTTCACCTAAACCAGGGTGAACGGTGTTATTTATATTTTCTGCACTCTCATGCTTTCTTGTTCTCTCATCAATTAATTCAACCAATATTTTTTCAGCTTCATCTAAACGAAGCGATAATTCATAACCATGAATCTGCAATTCCATTGGATCACCCATAGGCGCAAACTTTACAACTGTAACCTCAGCTCCAGGTATAACTCCCATATCTAGAAAGTGTTGTCTTAATGCACCCGTTCCTCCAACGGCCTTAATCAATGCACTCTGTCCTATTTTTAACTCTTTTAACGTCATGCATATCCCTCCCTAATCAGTCTAATTATATCCACATTATTTGTGTAGTCAATTATCGTACATCATATTATTTTCAATTTCTTCATAAAAAAAGCTAAATGAAAATTCATTCACTTAGCTAATAATTTTTCCATTTGTTTCTATAACATTTTTATACCAATAGAAACTTTTCTTTTTATATCGTTTAAATGTGCCTGTACCATCATTATTTCGGTCAACATAAATAAAGCCATATCTTTTTTTCATTTCGGCAGTTGATGCACTTATTAAATCAATACATCCCCATGATGTATATCCCATAACTTCTACACCATCATCTTCGATTGCCTTTGAAACTTGTGCTAAATGATCATTCATATACTGAATTCTATAATCGTCCTCTACCCAATAACCATCTTTTTCTTCTGAAAGCAATGTATCTTTTGCACCCAAGCCATTTTCTACAATAAACAATGGTTTTTGGTAACGATCATAATATGTATTCAACAAATATCTTAACCCTTTTGGATCAATTTGCCATCCCCATTGACTTTCCTGTAAGTAAGGATTTTTTACTCCTGTAGTTAAATTTCCTTTACCTTTTTCATACTGTTCAGGATTTGAAGCAATACATTTCGACATATAGTAACTAAATGATAAAAAGTCACATGTATTTTTTAATATTTCTAAATCTTCATCAGTAGCATCAAGTACCACGCCTTCTTTTTCCATCATTTTTAATGCATAAGAAGGATAATATCCACGCATATGAATGTCTGTAAAGAAATATCCACGTTTACTCTCTTCCATAGTTGCAATTACATCATCTGGATTACATGTTCTTGGATAACTTGTAAGACCTAAAACCATACATCCAATTTTATTCTCAGAATCAATTTCGTGCCCAATTTTAGTTGCTAATGCACTTGCAACTAATTCATGGTGTGCTGCTTGATATAAATCTTGTGCACTTAACGAATTTTTTGGTGTCAAGATACCTGCACCCATCAAAGGAAAATGCCAAATACTGTTAATCTCATTAAATGTGATCCAATAATGAACTTTTCCTTTATAACGAGTAAATACGGTACGAACATATTTTTCATAAAATCCTATTAAATCTCTACTTCTCCATCCATCATACTTTTTTGCCAAATGATAAGGCGTTTCATAATGAGACAAAGTAACCAATGGCTCGATTCCGTACTTTTTGCATTCATCAAATACATTGTCGTAAAATTCTAGTCCTTTTTCGTTAGGTTTTTCATCATCGCCATTTGGGAAAATTCTAGACCATGCTATGCTCATTCGATACACCTTAAAACCCATTTCAGCAAATAAAGCAATGTCCTCTTTATAATGATGATATAAATCGATTCCTTCTAATTTTAAATTGTGTTTATCAATAACTTCACTAGGTCCTTGCATGATTCCATGTGGCATATAATCTTGAATACTAGCGCCTTTGCCATCTTCATTCCATGCACCCTCACATTGATTGGCTGCCGTAGCGCCTCCCCATAAAAACTCCTTAGGAAATTTCATTTTAACACCTAACTTTCTATTTTTTAACGAAAGACTTTCACTAATTCTTCGCCTACTTTTACATCTGATTTTTGTGTTTCAATTACATCAATAAATTGATCACTATTCGTGATAATAACTGGCGTTACCATATCGAAACCTTCTTTTTGTAATGCCTCTAAATCAAATTCAGCTAACAAATCACCCTTTTTTACGCTTTGACCACTCTTTACTTTAGCCTCAAAATATTTACCCTCTAAATTTACTGTATCTAATCCCAAATGAATAATTGCTTCAATTCCATCTACACTAGTTAAACCGTATGCATGTTTTGTAGGGAAAACAGTATTTACAACTCCATCAAAAGGAGCATATACTTTTCCTTCGCTTGGAAGAATTGCTACACCTGGACCCATGATTTTTTTAGAAAAAACGTCATCCTCAACGTTTTCTAAAGGAACAACTTTACCATTCATACAAGATGAAATTTCAGTATATTTATTCAATTTTGTGTTATCTGCTTCAATAACTTCACTATTAGAAGAAGTATCCTCGCTTTTTGGCACGCCAAACAATAAAGTTAATACAAATGAACTTACTAATGCAATTACAATACAAATAAATGCATTTCTAACGTTAGATAAATCATCACAAATATATACCGGTAATGCTGTTACCCCTGCAGTTGCGCTTGCATATGTACGCATATTTGTAAGTCCACCCCAAAGACCTGCAATACCACCGCTGATCATAACAGTCCAAAGAGGCTTTTTCAATTTCATAGTAACACCATAAAGAGCTGGTTCAGTAATTCCAAATAAAGCAGTTGTTGCACTAGATAATGCTGTTGATTTCATTTCTTTATCTTTCGTTCTTAATGCCACCGCAAAACATGCACCTGCCTGTGAAATATTACTTGCTAACATACCAGGACCTAACAATGTTCCATATCCTAATGTTGCATATTGTGCTAGTTGCACTGGCATAAAACTATAATGCATACCAGTCATAACAAACAACGGACAGAAAGCACCCATTAATACCGGAATTACCCAACGAGCTTGATTATTTAAGAAATCAAAAATATTACATAAGATATCACCAACAAATGAACCTAAAGGACCAATTATAGCAAATGCCAATGGTGTCATAATCAAGAATACAATTAAAGGAACTAAGAATACTTTAACTGCATTAGGGCTAATTTTCTTTGCAAACTTTTCCACATAAGATTGAGCCCAAACGATTAGAATTGCTGGCACTACACTACTTCCATACGATACTAGTTTAATTGGTAAACCAATAAATTTAAAAGCTTCTCCAGCGGATACAATTCCTGCATATGTTGGGTGAATCAACATAGCTCCTAAAACTGCAGCAATAAATGTATTACATCCAAATCTTTTAGCACTAGATACAGCCAAGAAAATAGGTAAGAAATAGAATGCTGAATCAGCTACCATCGCTAATAAAACATAAGTTTGTGAAGTAGCTTCTACTACATGAAATGCTGTCAATAAAGCTAATACAGCTTTGATCATACCTGCACCACAAATAGCAGGAATTACTGGTTGGAAAATCGCTGTAATTGCACCTAATACACGATTTACTAAAGATACATTTTCCTCACTATTCACATTTACAGTTTCAGAAAAACTACCCATTTTTTTGATTTCATCGCATACATGAGATACATCTGATCCAATAACTACTTGGAATTGGCCATTTTTATTGACAACACCTTGTACACCTTTTACTTTTTCTAAAGATTCTACATCCACCTTTGACACGTTTTTTAATGTAAATCTTAAACGAGTCATACAATTTGTAACGGATTCTATATTTTCTGTTCCACCAATATTTTTTACAACTTCATTGGCTATAGTTTCATACTTATTCATAATTTCCTCCTGTTTTTTGATAAATTTTAAGATTGGTACCATAATCTTTCAATTTCTAATATATGTAGACTGATTACACAGTTACTACCAAAAATAAAAACCTGAGCATATGAAAAAGACAACGAATCCCTTCGAAATCATTCATAAGCTCAGGTTATTGCCTGCCTAACAGTTACAAGCCTGAATGCTAACTTTTAATTCTAGAACAAACACGATTAATATGTAACATAAAATACGTCATTTCTTCGTTTGTTAATTCTATGTCACAGCTCTCTTTAATATACTTCTTTACTTTTAAAGCACAACGATAAGCATCCGGATAACGCTCTTTAATTTGTTGATAAAGAATATCATCTGTATCTTGATTCAATTCTTTCGCAAACAATCTACGCGCAAAATACCGAATATGTGTAACAAAACGAGTATAATTCAAGGAATTTTCATCCAATTTTATTTGATAATGATATTCAACGATGTGCAAAATATCTTCTACCATTTTTGTCACTTTAACTGTTTGTGACATTTCCTCTCCACTTTGTTGTGCATTCACAAAATGCATTGCTATATATCCAGCCTCATCTTCGGTCATAATACATCCTGTTTCATATTGAATCATATCTAAAGATTTTAAAGCAGTTTTAAATTCATTTGGATAAAACTTTTTCACCTCAAATAATAATGCATTTTTTAAATTCTCATTCTTTTTATAACGACGAACAGCATACGTAATATGGTCAGATAAAGCTAAATATATGCTTGAATCAAATCTTACATCTAATTCTTTTTGTGCCATTTCAACTATGGATACGGTTAATTCTACATATTGTTGTGGAATTTCATCAAACAATTGAGAAAACTTTTCATTTAATTCGCTTTTATCAAAAACAAACTTTTTTTGAATCAATGACTCATCAATCAAATCCAATGTCATTAAGTTAAGCTAACGGGATAGTGGCAGTGATAAATTCTTATTAAGTTAAGCCTGGATACAATTCTATATCCAGGTCTTTACTTAC
>QWCB01010422.1_pt1 | contig 10335 bp, 9 predicted proteins | sample 1972511 | NCBI WGS metagenome assembly QWCB01 (sample SAMN09866719, study PRJNA288562) | Human gut metagenome isolate term5_stool, whole genome shotgun sequencing... | isolation source: gut | host: Homo sapiens | place: USA: California
GTGGCCGGCATTGCTGCCATGGGCAAGGCACTGGAGATCGCCACGGCGCATCTGGATGAGCGCATGGCCCACGAGAGCGAGCTGCGCGATTACGTCATCGACCGCATCCTCAAGAACATCCCGGAAGCCCGCCTGAACGGCGGCCGCAGTCCCCGTCTGCCCAACAATGTGAACATCAGCTTCCCGGGGCTGGAGGGCGAGACCATTCTGCTGGATCTGGATATGCACGGCATCTGCGCCTCTACCGGCTCTGCCTGCAACTCCGACAGTCTGGATCCCAGCCATGTGCTGCTGAGCATCGGCCTGCCGGAGGAGATCGGTCACGGTTCCATGCGGTTCACCTTTGGCCCGCAGAACACCATGGAAGAAGCAAAATATCTGTGTGACGTGCTGGAGGAGGTCATTCCCCGCCGCCGCGCTATGAGTTGTATGTGGCTGCAGGGTCAGAACAAGGCCCGCCAGTTCAGCCTGAAGGGAGAACAGTAATTATGGCAAGTATGTATAGTGCCAAGGTCATGGAGCATTTCGCAAATCCGCACAACGTAGGTGAGCTGCCCGATGCAAACGGCGTGGGTGAAGTGGGCAATCCCAAGTGCGGCGACATCATGCGCATGTACCTGAAGATTGAGAACAATGTGATCGTGGACGTCAAGTTCCTCACCTTTGGCTGCGGCGCAGCCATTGCCACCAGCAGCATGGCCACCGACCTGATCAAGGGCAAGACCGTGGATGAGGCGCTGAAGCTGACCAACAAGGCCGTTGTAGAGGCTCTGGAGGGTCTGCCCCCGGTCAAGGTGCACTGCTCTGTTCTGGCCGAGCAGGCCGTCAAGGCTGCTCTGTCCGACTACTACCGCCGTCAGGGCATTGATCCGGAGCCCATCGTGGGCAAGCTGGAAGAGGACTGTGCGCACTGCGAGAGCTGCGGCCACTGATCCTGACAGTATCCTAAGCAAAAAAGAGGACACCGCTTCGTGCGGTGTCCTCTTTTTGCGTCCCCACTTGTGAGAAAAGGGGTTCAGAAATTCAATCGTTTTCCGCGCCTTACACCCCGCCGTGGCGGCGCTGCTCGGCGGCAAGCTCCTGCTGCAAAGCGGCCTTGCGGTGATCCAGCAGCAGATCCTTGTTGTACTTGAAATACCGCTCGCAGCCGTTCTCAGTGAGGAACTGGTGGGAGGCGGGGTTCACCGTAAGTTCGGTGACGAATACCACCATCTCCTGACTTTCCGCAAAGGCCTGCTCCATAAAGTCGAAAGCGGCTTCCAGCGCAGCAGCGGCGGTCTTTTGGGCGGCCTCGCGCTGGTCCGCCAGCGCACGGAACTGACCGCGCAGCAGGTCAAAGGCCTCCTGTGTACCGGCGGCGTTGGCGCGGCGCAGCTCGCCCTCCCACTGGTGCAGCGCGGCCTGCACCTGCAGACGGTTGGTCAGCTCTGCCTTGCCCAGCAGCCCGGCATCGCGCTTTTGCTGGGTCTCGGCTTCGTAGTCCTTGATCTGCTGGCTGAACAGTTCCGCAGAGCCGTCCGGGATATCCTCCGGCAGGGTAGCCAGCGCCTTTTTGGTCTCCCGCAAAAAGGCGTAGCAGGCATCGGCCACGGCATCCGCCTGCAAAGAGGCGGTAAAACGGGTGTCCAGCCCGGCCAGCAGCAGACTGACAAGGCTGAGCCGCTCGTCAAAGGGAGCTTGCAGCAGCCGTGCGAACACGGCGGGCTTTGTCTGCCCGGCAAGAATTTCCTCCACGCCGTAGTCGTCCCGGTACTTGTAGTACAGATCCAGATAAGCCGAAAAGTCCTCGGCGATCTTCGGGTGCTGGATATACTCCCGGATCAGTTCCTCATCTGCCTGCAAGCCCAGTGCTTCGTAGGTGTCCAGCAGGTTGGAAAGATCCTCCCAGCCGCGGGCAGTGACGAACTGGGTGCCGTCCACGTCCGCGTTGATCTGGTAAAAGTTCTGGGGATGCAGCTCCAGATAGCTCAGGATGGCGCTGTGGATATGGGCGGCGCGGGCGTAGTCCTTCCACACCGGCAGGTCGGGCTCGATATCCATACGGCGCACGCGGTCAAGGGTTACGATGTCAAAATCCCGGACGGATTTGTTGTACTCCGGCGGGTTGCCTGCCGCCACGATGACCCAGCCCGCAGGCACAGCCTGATTGCCAAAGGTCTTGCACTGCAAAAATTGCAGCATGGTGGGGGCCAACGTCTCGGACACGCAGTTGATCTCGTCGATGAACAGAATGCCCTCCGAAAGGCCGGTGGCCTCCATTTTAGCGTAGATGCTGGCAATGATCTCGCTCATGGTGTACTCGGTCACCGACACGTCCTTATCGCCGTAGTGGCGCTGCCGGATAAAGGGCAGACCCACGGCGCTCTGGCGGGTGTGGTGGGTGATGGTGTAGGCCACCAGTGCCACCCCGCACTCCCGGGCCACCTGCTCCATCACCTGCGTTTTGCCAATGCCCGGAGGGCCCATCAGCAGGATGGGGCGCTGCCGGATGGCGGGAATGGCGTATTCGCCCAGCGCATCCTTAGCAAGGTAAGCTTTTACGGTATGCTCGATCTCTTCTTTGGCACGTTTGATATTCATAATATTTTCCCCTCTTGTCAGGAGTTGTTCAACTCGCGGTACAGGTCATCCTCTTCGGCCAGAGCGTCCGCAAGGGCGCTGGCCGGGCGGGCTGCCGCACCGGTAAATTCTTCTTCGTCCAGTACCACCTTCATCGCCCACGGCGGCACATTGGCATCATCGAACCGCTCCCCTAAAAACAGGAAGGCGGTATCGTAGCCGGGACGCCGCGCCGGGTAGGTGCCCATGCCGTCGGTGAAGTACAGCAGGCCGCGCAGGTTCGAAAACTTCTTTTCGGCGCAAAGCTGATCCACATATGCAAAAGCCGGGCGGAAATCCGTTCCGCCGCCGCCCCGCAGCTCAAAGTGGTTCATGGCGTGGATGAGTTCATCCTCGTTGCGGATGAGGATATCCTGCCGCACGGCGTTGTCGGCCTGAATCAGGTGCAGATTCATGCGGTGGAAAAAGTTTTCCCGTCCTTTCAGCAGGGTGTAGGTTTCTGCCAGAAAGGCGCGCACCAGCTCGCCGGAGGTGGAGTAGCTGGTATCAATGACCAATGCCAGCTCCTCGATTTTTTTGCTTTCCCGGCTTTCCAGCGGCTCGATGAGAGGCAGGTTGCCGTACACTGAAAGGCCGTAGGTGTAGAAGTTCAGATCGAACTCGTCCGGGTCCAGTTTTACCTCCTCGCGCAGGACGCAGAACCGGCGCAGAAAGTCCTTGTAGCTGCGGCGGCTGCGGTTGGCAGCCTTCACCTGCTGCTTCAAGCGCTCCCCGATCTTCTGCCACGTTTTCTGCGGCAGAGGGGTGGGCATCTGCTGGGGCTGCTCCGGGGCATCCTTCGGCCACAGGCGGTGGTCATCGGTGACGAACTCCCGCTCCAGCTGCCGCAGCACGCCGGGCGTCTGCCGGGTGAGCCAGCGGTACACCGGCGCTGCTGCCACCACCTTTTCCTCAGCGGTGATCTGCCGGTAGGCATTCTGCCGCACATAGGTCAGCGGGCGTATCACGCTTTTGCGCTGTAAGCTGTCAATGACGTTTTCCACCGCGATATCGCACGCAAGGCTCCACAGCTGCGGCTCCCGGCGGCCTTTCAGCCACAAATGCCGGAATACGCAGTGGAATATGGTGTGCAGATACAACCGGTTGAGATATTTCGGGTTTTCCTGATAGAGCTGCAACAGGCGCTGCGGCTGATAATACAGGGTCTGTCCGTCCGTAGCCAGCACCCGGCAACGCTCGTCCGGGGCGGGGTTCAGGGCGCTGAGTGCCATATCCAGAAACCGGAAGTCCAGATACAGCCCGCTGCGCACCACCGCCAGCACCTCGCCACCCATGCGTGCCTGCCACTCCTCGTGGGTCTCCGGCCGCTGGGATTGGAAGGGCTTGCGGGGGTCGAAAAATTTTTCTTTTGGCAACGTGTGGTCACCTCTCAAAAATCAAAATCGTACCGCTGCTTTTTGGACTGGGGAGCATATTTTTTGTGTTCCGCATCTGCCAACAGGGCGGCAGCGGCGGCGTTCTCTGCCTTGGCGGCAAGGGCGGCGGCAGATGCAAAAGCGGCTTTATCCAGCACGTCCAGCGCCAGCAGGGCGCGGATGCTGTCGGTGTCCTGCGCCTTTAAAAGGCGGGCGAACACCCGGTCGGTGTTGGCTGCCAGAAACGCCCGGTAGTGCCCGGCGGCAGCTTCGGTCAGCTGCCACGGATACCGCAGGCGGCCAAAGCAGAGCATGGCCATAACGGCGGCGTCATCGGCATCGTGCCCCTGCGGGAAGATGGCGTCATATTCTGCGGGGAGGAATTTATTGTCGAGAAAACACTGTCTGTAATGGTATCCCTGCCCGGAAAAGGTGTGCAGCAGGATGTGGGCGGGGGTCTCCTCGATATCCTCCCAGTAGGCGGGGTACCACAGCGCCGCCAGCGGCGCGGGGGCATCGGGCAAAGCAGTTCAGAAACACATCGCTGCCCACGGTAAGTCCCCCGCTGCCCACCGTGAGCAGGCGCAGGCTGCGGCAGTTGTAAAAGGCGCAGCTGCCGATGACCTGTACGCTGTCCGGCAGGGTGGCTTCTTCCAGAAAGCTGCCGCACACCGGGTGCAGTTCCATTTCGTCCGCAGCCGGGGCATCGAGATCAAAATCGTACCGGCGGGCGGGCTTTTGCCCCATCGCCTGCCCGAACGCCCGGGTCAGCCGCACCGTGCCGTCCGCACTTACTGCGTACCGGCACAGGGCATCCGCCGCAGGCAGGCTGCGGGGCTTTTCCGAGAAGCAGTAGTCGCCCAGCTCGGTCAGGGCAAAACTGCCGCCCGCCGGGGCGGGCAGAGTGCCCGGCAGCGCCACGCAGGGCGCTGTGCCGTACACCCGCACCAGCCGTGCCGTCTGTGCCGAAAGGGGCAAGATATCCAATATCAGTTCGTTTGCCTGTTCCACCATGCTGCGACCTCGTTTTTCTGCATTCATTCAGCTTTCAGTATACCGCGAACAGGGGGTGATTGTCCAGTGCAGAGAAAGATTTGAACGGGTCTGTGCAACGGGGCGCGGCACCCGGCAGCTCTGCCGGTACTCCTCTTTTGTCACATCTCGTTCAAGTTCTCTGCCCCGCCGGTGCTGTTAAACGGAATTGCGGGATAAAACAAAAAAGACAGCTATCAAAAGCTGTCTTTCTTGTGGTGCAGGAATGCAATCCAAATCCGAACCATTTCCCTTTGATGCGGCTTTTGCCGCTTCTCCAAAGGTGACGGTCTGTGTTCCTTCTTTATAATTGAAGGTTATCAAAACCTTATCGTCATACAGGTAAATCGCATTGATGAAGGTATCCTGCCGCTGGTCTTTCAGGCGCATATCCAGCTTGCGGAACCGCAGCAGCCATCGCAATCCAACTTTTGATCGTTTGCAACATCGTTGGATTGCATATCGCAAATATGCTGTTTTCGTGTTGCACTATTTTCTTAACTTGCGAAAAAATCACAGCAGTGCGTTTTCCAGATCACTCAGCATTTCGCTCAGTGCCTGAATGCCGCCCTCTGCGGTGTACCAGACATTCGGGTGTGCCAGATAAACGACGTGGCCGTTCTTGTAAGCATCCGTGCTCTTGACCAGCTCGTTTTCCAGGATCTCCTGTGCCATCTGTGCGCCATCGGTGCCAATGGCTGCATCACGATCCATTGCGAAGATGTAGTCGGGGTTCTTGTCCACAATGAATTCAAAGGAAGCCTCGTTGCCGTGGGTCGAGGTGTCAATATTGGCATCTACGCCGATGTTCTCAAAGCCGATTTCCTTGCCGATGATGGAGCAGCGGCCATCGTTGCCCAGAACATTGAAGCTGCCGCTGGTGGTCATGCCGACGATGGCAGTCTTGCCCTCTGCAAAGGCTTTCAGGGCGTCGATGCGGCTGTCAAAATCCGCCATCAAAGCTTCCACATGGTCTTCCAGACCAAAGATAGAAGCGATGGTCATGGCGTTTTCACGGGTGCTTTCCACAACGCCCTTTTCGGCGTCGGTCGCAAGGAAAACAACGGGTGCGATCTCGCACAGAGCATCATAGGATTTGGACAGGCGTCCGCCGATAAAGATGATGTCCGGCTCGCAAGCCATGACTGCTTCCATATCGGCTTCCTTGATGTTGCCAAGGTTCGCAATGCTGTCATTGGTGACATAGCTCTGAAGATAGTCCAGAGAGGTGGATGCCGTGCCGACCACACGGTCGCCAACGCCCAGTTCATCCAGAATGTCCAGAGAAGCAAGTTCGAGGATCGCAATGCGCTGCGGGTCAAAGGGCACTTCCACATCTACCAGTTCCTTTGCACCGTTGAACGCCTTGATGGTCACCGACTCCGGCACCGCTTCCGAGGAAGTGGCAGCTTCGCTGGATGCAGCCACAGAGGATGCCACGGAGCTTGCCGTGGAGGAGGAAGCGCCGCAGGCGGTAAGAACACCCGCTGCACTCACAGCGGCCATAGCGGTCAAAAATGAACGACGAGAAATTTTCTTCATAAGAATGCTCCTTTTTAAAAAAGTACTGAAATCAATAATATATCGACAAAGGCTTGCCTTCAATCTGCATGATCTCAAAGTCTACCTTGTAGATATCGGACAGGTTTTCTTTGGTGATCACTTCCTGCACGGTGCCAAACTTTGCGATTTTTCCATCCACAAAGGCACAGATATAGTCGGAATAAAACGCAGCATAGTTGATCTCGTGCAGAACAAGGATCACCGTTTTGCCCAGCTCATCGCACAGGCGGCGGACGATGCGCATGAGGTTGGTTGCGTGGTAAATATCCAGATTGTTGGTCGGTTCATCCAGCAGGATATACTCGGTGTCCTGCGCAATGACCATGGCTATATAGGCACGCTGCCGCTGACCGCCGGACAGTTCATCGATGAACTGCTCCTCAAAATCGCCCAGTTCCATGTAGGCAATGGCACGGTCAATGATCTCGTTGTCCTCTTGGGTCAGCCGTCCGCCGGAGTACGGAAAGCGGCCAAACGCAACCAGTTCCCGGACGGTCAGCTTCATCTGGACATTGTTGGCTTGGGTCAGGATGGCGAGCCGCTTGCTCAGCTCCCGGCTTTTCCAGCGCGTGATCTCTGTCCCCTCAAAATCCACAAGACCGCTGTCCCGTGCGATCAGGCGGGACAGCATTCCCATCACGGTGGATTTTCCTGCGCCGTTCGGACCGATGAGGGAAAGGACTTTGCCTTTCGGAACCTCAAAACTCACGCCATCGACAACGGCTTTGCCATCGTAGCGTTTGGTGATCTCTTTTACAAACATGGTGTTATGCCTTTCTCTGGGTGAGCAGCAGATACAGGAAATACACGCCGCCGCCCACGGTGATGAACACGCTGACCGGAACCGAGTAAACGAACACCCGTTCCACCAGAAGCTGTCCGCCGATCAGAACGACCATACCGAACAAGACAGAGCCGGTGATGAGCTGGCTGTGCCGGTAGGTACGCAGGAACTGCCGGGAAAGGTTGGCAATGATAAGCCCCAGAAATGCCAGCGGCCCAACCATAGCGGTGGCTGTTGCAATATACAGTGTGACCCCCAGCAGCAGGCGGCGGATACAGCGGTCATAGTCCACACCCAGATTGATGGCCTGATCTTTGCCCAGTGTCAGAACGTCCAGCAGCGCAAGCTCTTTCCGGAAGGCAAAGGTGACCAGCGCCAGAACCGCAACGGACAGTACCAGAATCGCCGAATTGACATTGGAAAAGCTGGCGACCAGATCCGTCAGCAGCGTGTCGTACTCGTTGGGGTCCATCACACGGGCCAAAGTCGTCTGGACACTGGAAAAGAACGAGGTCAGCACCGTGCCGATAAGCAGGACGTACAGAACATTGTGGTTCGTTTTCCGGAACAGATAGCTGTAAATCACGGTGGCAACAGCGCCCATAATGGCAAGGTCTACCGCAAAGGCTGCGTTGGCATTGACCGCCAGAAAGCTGCCCGAACCTGCCACAAAGAACACGGCTGTGTGGATCAGCGAATAAAGCTGATCCATGCCCAACAGGCAGGGCGTGACGATGGTGTTGTTGATGATGGACTGAAACACGATGGAGGCACTTCCAATGGCAAATGCCGTGATGAGCATGGCGATCAGCTTGGGCGTGCGGATGCGCATGGCGTAGGCAAATAATTTTTGGTTTTCAAAGTGGACTCCCACTGTCATATAGCCCGCGCAGGCCAGCAGAACAAGAAGCAGAAGGATCAGCAGGCGCAGATGATTTTTGTGCGTTTTCATGCTGCACCTCCGGTTTTCTTGGTAGCTTTGTCCAGCCGGACTGCCTTGCGCCCATGCCGAAGCCGATACAGCAGCAGACCAACAAACAGGATACTGCCGATGACGCCAACGATCAGCTCGATGGGCAGCTCGTAGGGATAGATCACAACCCGCCCGATCATATCGCAGACCAGCACGAACGCTGCACCAAACAGAGCGGTATCCACCAGCGTTCCTCGAATTTGGTCACCCTTGAACATTGCTACGATATTGGGCACGATGAGGCCGATGTAGGAGATCGAGCCGACCACGACAACAACGGATGCCGTGATCATAGCAGCGATGGTCAGACCCATAAACAGCACCAGATCATACGGAACGCCGAGGTTCTGAGAAAAGTCTTTTCCCATGCCCACGATATTGAAGTGGTTGGCAAATACAAATGCCAGAATCACCAGCGGTACCGTCAGCCAGACAAGCTCATACCGCCCACGAATGACGGTGGAAAAATGGCCGACCAGCCAGCTGGAAAGAGCCTGTGTCATTTCATATTTGTAGGCAAGATAATTGGTGACGCCCATTACGATGTTGGAGAACATGATGCCGACCAGCGGGACCATGACAACATCCTTGAACTGGATACGCTGGATGAACCAGACAAAGATCCATGTGCCCAGAACAGCACAAACGAAGGAAAAGGCAGCACGTCCCCACAGGGTAGAACCCGGTGCAAACAGCAAAGCCAGCAGAATGCCAAACTGCGCAGAAGAGATCGTTGCGCCTGTGGTGGGCGAAACAAACTTGTTCATGCAGAGCTGCTGCATGATAAGCCCCGCCACGCTCATGCCAATGCCTGTGCAGAGGATGGCAAGCAGACGCGGCAGGCGGGAGATCAGAAAGATTTCCCATGTTTTCACGCTGCCTGTAAGCAGGTCAGAAGGCCGGATGTCCAGCACCCCGACAAACAAAGAACAAACCGAAAGAATCATCAGCAGAACGCCGAGAAAAACGGTGGAACGATGATTACGAATGAAAAGCCCCCCTTAAGATTAGTGTAAACTAACTTTTTGAAAATAAAAAGAGAACGCCTGCGTGTGAAGAAACTGGTCTTACGTGTTCACACACAGCGCGTTCTGCTGAAGGGATTATATCATATGGCATCGATGGGTTTCAAGTGGCAAACTCTCACGAAGGTTTTTCATAACAAACCATCCTTCTTTGTTGATTTCTACAAAGTTGCTCCGATCAAAAAGAGCCTTTGCATTTGTTGGTAAAAATCACCATGCGGCTTTAGCGCAAAACCTCCAGCAGCCGCCTGCCGGCTTCCTGCTGCGATTCCCCAAACGCCACCGCCAGCTCCTCCCGCAGGACACGCTCTACCATCTGGTAGAAGTAGGTATCCATAGCGTTGATCTTCCGGCCGCGGCTTTGCTGCTGGGTCTGCTTTTGCCCCAGCTCCTTGAACAGAATCAGGTACTGGTAAAAATCATTGGTGTGCAGCAGTGCCTGATAGTGTTCTGCCAGCGCTGTCTGTACCCCCGCCGGGATAGGCAGCTTCTCCGCTTTGATGCGTGCAAGGTCGGCTTTCGCCTGCTGTGCCGGGGTCACCGGGCGCAGTGCCGCTTCCTTTTCCGTGGGGATATAGCTGCGGTCGTGGGAATCCGAAAAATAGGGCCGGAGGGTGTAATACTCTCTGGCGGACTCATCGCAAAAGCGCCGCAGCCCGACGCCTTCCACCTCGTGCACTCCCAGATTTCCGTAAACCACCAGTGCTCCCGCTTGAAACCGTGACATGGTATTGCCTCTTTCCCTTGTATGAAAAGGCTGCAAAAACAGACTTTCCAGCGTAATTTTACTCTTTACTTTATTGTACCACGGCAGGTTGGCGGGCTTCAAAGGGCATCTTTCACAAAGTTTGTCTCGTGCAATCTGCGCAGAATGCCCAGTACAATTCTTGTGCAAAACTGCCTTTGCAAATTCCAGACAGGCAGGCTATAATGATTTCGTACAACGAGTAGCACTCATGCGTAAAACCGGTTGCATGAGGGCTG
>QWCB01004186.1_pt1 | contig 10324 bp, 8 predicted proteins | sample 1972511 | NCBI WGS metagenome assembly QWCB01 (sample SAMN09866719, study PRJNA288562) | Human gut metagenome isolate term5_stool, whole genome shotgun sequencing... | isolation source: gut | host: Homo sapiens | place: USA: California
AATAATTTAAGCAAATTTATATTATAATTTTATTATTTCTAAAAAGGAAAAAACTATGCGAATAGAAAAACCAACTCCAATTGATGAGAAGATGGAACTTGACCCTGAAAGATATTTCATATCAAGTACTGATTTACAAGGAATTATAACTTCAGTAAATGTTTATTTTTCAAAAATTTCAGGCTATAGTGAAAAAGAACTTATAGGAAGCCCACATAACATCGTAAGGCACCCAGATATGCCAAGAATAATTTTTAAAATCATGTGGGATCGAATCCAAACAGGTAAAAATATGTGTGCTGTTATAAAAAATCTAGCAAAAAATGGTAAATACTACTGGGTTGTAACTGATTTTGAAATTTTAAAAGACAATAGTGGGGAATCAATAGGATATAGAGCTTTTAGAAGAGCGGCAAAAGATGAAACTATAAAAACAGTTGAGCCAATTTACAATAGACTTTTGGAGGCTGAAAAAGAAGGTGGAATTTTGGCAAGCAAAGATGAGCTTGATAAAATTTTAAAAGAAAAAAATATGAGTTATGATGATTTTATAAATAATGAAATTAAAAAAAGCGGTCTAAAAGGCGCTTTTAGTGGATTGTTGCACAAATTTGGTTTTTAAAATTTTGTATATTTAATTTTTATAAATATAAATTTGTGAAAATTAAAATGACTTAATAAGCGCTAGTCTTCATATTTTTGAGCAATTTTTCTAAACTCAGATTTTAAATCTATAAAAGCCTTTATTAAAGTTGGATCAAAATGTGTTCCACTTTCGCTTATTATCATATTTTCAGCTTTTTCGTAGCTAAATTTTTCTTTATAAGCTCTTTTTGAAGTTAATGCATCATATACATCTGCTATAGCCATCAAGCGTCCTTCGATTGGTATTTCATCTCCTTTTAAGCCTTGTGGATAGCCACTTCCATCCCATTTTTCATGGTGGGTATAGACTATATTTGTGGCAGCATTTAAAAAAAGATTTTTTCCACTAGACCTCATTTTTGCCTTTTGAATTATCTCTTTTCCATAAATTACATGTTTTTTCATTATCTTCCACTCTTTTTCATCAAGGCTTCCATTTTTGTTTAAAATATTATCAGGAATTGCAACTTTTCCGATATCGTGAAGTGGAACAGCTTGGCATAAAACTTTTATAAAAGTTGGACTAAAATTATAAATTCCTTTTTTTCTTAAATACTGCGCTAGAACTCTAACATACTCTCTAGTTCTTAAAATGTGTCCACCAGTTTCCCTATCCTTTCCTTCAACAACTGTTATCATGCTATCTATCGCTGAACTGTGTGCCTCTTCAAGTTCTTTTAAAAAACTCCTTTTTTCCCAAAAACTATAAAAAGTCATTGACAAAGTAAAAAATAAAAATATTATAAAAACTGGAATTACAATATATCCAATCGAAATATAGACCCCACTTTTTAACTTAATTTCTGCACTAACAAAAGCGATAACAGTTAGTAAAATAAAAACAAAAAAAGAAGGTAAATAGCCATACCTAACTATTACAAAAGCAAGTAACACTAACACTAACACGCTTAAATAAAAATTTAAATCTTTATAAAAATTTGGCTGACTAACAAGTGAGTTAGTTAAAAAATTTTCTATTAAAGATGCATGGTAAAAAATACCAGATCTTATCTTTCCACCAGAGCTTACAAAATGATCATTTAAGCCAAGCGCAGTTGCACCAAACAAAACAAATTTTCCACTAAATTCACTCTTATCAACTCTATCCAAAAGCACATCAGAAGCAGAAAATGTTTTAAATTTACTTTTTGGATAAATTTCATTTAAGGCCTTTGCTTCATCATTTATCTTAATTTCTTTTCCTAAAAATTTAACTTTTAAACCCCTATTTTTTTCATCTTCTAAAAGAGTTAAATTTGGATCAACTTGCATAAGCATAGCAACACTAAAAGATGGAATAAGATTATTTTTATAGTAAAAAAATAGATTTGTATAACGCAACACTCCATCGCTAAAAGCTCTTGCATTTATAAAACCATTTGCCTTAGTAAGAGCATTTAAAGGCTCATAACTGCAAATTAAATCATCTATTTTATCTATATTTTCAAAGATCAAGTTTGATTTTATCGTAGTTAGTTTGCTGCAAGTTTTATTTCTTGGTATATTTGAGGCAAAAACTGCTAAAACGCTGTTTCCAGCCTCCAAAGAACTTGCTAAAATTTTATCATTATCTAATAATGGAGCTGGAATTTTGCTTGTATTTAAGTCCAAATTTAGTGAATCTTTATAAAAATTTTTAATTTCGCTTAAAGAGGTTCTATCTTTTTCTGAAAATACAACATCCATTCCAAAAGCTGCAGGTTTTGAAAGCAGTATTTCTTGTGCAAGTTTTGCAACTAAAATTCTACTCCAAGGCCACTGACCAAATACTTCTAAGCTTTTTTCATCAATTTCAACAACAACAACTGAGTTTGATCTGTCTAAATTTAATTTTGGCTTTATAAGATCATAAATTTGATAATCAAGCAAAGGTAAGAAACTACTATTTCTTATAAAAAATCCGCAAATTATAGAAAAAAATATAAAAAATATAAAAATTTTTTTCATCTATCTTATTTGAATTTCAACTCTTCTATTTTTTGGCTCAATAACGCCATCTTTTGTCTTAATCAAAAGGTTTTTTTCTCCAAAAGAAACTATTTCAAGCCTTGAAATATTTAAATCTTTAAAATTTTTAGCAATACTTTGTGCTCTATCAAGCGATACTTTTTCATTTATTTTATCACTTCCATAAGTATCTGCATGTCCGATAATTGAAACATTACAAGGCGTTCTATCTTTAATAGTTTGTCTTATTTCATCTATTTTTTTAGCTGAGTTTTCAGTCAAATTTGAGCCATCTGTAAAATACAAAAAATATGACTTTGGTGGTATAACACCATCTTTTAATAAAGTATAATATCTTTTTTTTACCTCATCTTCTTTAAGAGTTTTTTTCTTACTTTCAAAAGCTTTAACGTTTGAAATTTCCATATATGAATTTGTGGAATTTAAAGTTGTATTTTTATCTTTTGCTTGAATGATTATAGCTGATGGTTTACCACTATCTAAAAGTAAAATCTCACTTTTTTCAACTCCTATGGTAAGACCAAAAATAACTGCAACCATTCCTAGGAAAACTTCCATTTTGTTTCCTTATTTAAGTTCTATTATAAATTTCGTTCCTCTTATACCGATAATTCCATCAGGAATTTTAAACTCAAAGCTCTCAGGTGAAATTTCACCTACTTTACCTGATTCAAACATAGCTTTTCCCTTATCAAGTTTTAAAGAAAATTTATAAATTTCTTCGATTGGCTTAAATTTAAACTCTTCAATATTTAAATAACTAGACTCTCCTAAAGTAAGGCTACTTCCATCATCAAAGATAACCCCTACTTTTGAATTTGCATCTGTTATTAAAATGTCGTTATTTAACAATTCATCGCCAACTTTTAAATTTATTGTCTTATCATCTCTTTTAACAACCGGATTACCTTTTGCCATTTTAACTATTGCAATACTTTGAGCAAATAAAAAATTTGCAAAAATAAAGAAAGTAAAAAATATTTTTTTCAAAACAACTCCTTTATTATAAAAGTTAAACGTCATTATAACATATAAATTAATAATTTTAAAACTAAACTTTGATAAAAATAATTTACTATTTTAAAATTTTATTTTATTTTAAAGTATCAAATTAAAATAAAAGCTATTAAAATGCTTAGTTTTAGGCTTATTTATAAATTATACATCATGATAAATTTAAATTCTAGGTAAATGTAAAAAGTAAATTTAATTTGACTTTTATAAAATTTTATTGTAGAATTGTCAGTGATATTTTATTTAAAAAGGATTAAAAGTATGAAAAAAATTCTTAGTTCAGTTTTAGTTGCTGGTATGCTTGTCTCAGTTGGAGTGACAACTTCATTTGCAATTGGTGGAGCAAGTGGTGCCAAGACTGATTATGTAGTTCAAGGAAAAATTGGTGAGTTAGTTGTAAATCCTTACGATATAGCTCCACTAACAGCTGTTATTAAAAATGGCGGATATACAATAAAAGATGTAACAGTTAAAATTGTGCCAAAAAAAAATGGCCAAGAGATCAAATACAAAGTAGCAGATGGCGAGCTTAAAACTCATGGTGGAATTCCTGTTTTTGGACTTTATCCTGATTATGTAAATACAGTTGAAGTTGAATACACAAGAACATATAAAGGTGCCGATGAGAAGATAAAAGAAGATTATAAAATTTATACTGCTCCTGTTTTTGGCGATGTTAGCGGTATGAGAGGTCAAAAAGGTGTATTTTTTGATGAGATTAAGGTTACAAAACCTGCAACTGAGAAATTCAAAGATAGACTTTATTTTGTGAATAACTTTCAACCAAAGACTGGAAAAGGCACAAAGGTTGTATGGAATAACCCAACAGGTGGTGCACTAGAGTGGAACTATACTCCTCAAATTTTTATCCTTGATACAAAAGGTGAAATTAGATGGTATATGGAGCCAAGTAAAATTTATAATCTAAAATCAGCATTCCACGCTGGCGTTATGATGGGCTTTAAGCAAAATGATGATGGCGATATAACTTGGGGCTATGGTCAAAGATATGCAAAATATGACATTATGGGAAGAGAGATATTTAACAGAGAGCTTCCTGCTGGATATGTTGATTTTTCACACTCAATGGATGATAGCCCAAATGGCCACTACTTCTTAAGAGTTGCTAATGCAAACCTAAAAAGAAATGATGGCAAAAATGTTCGAACTGTAAGAGATGTTATAGTTGAAGTTGATCAAAACGGTCAAGTTGTTGATGATTGGAAACTTTATGAAATTCTAGATCCTTATAGAGACAATGTCCTAAAAGTGCTTGATCAAGGTGCAGTTTGTCTAAATATCGATGCAAAAGCTGGTGGTCATACACTAAGTGATGAAGAGCTAGCAAAGCTTGATGACAATGATAAATTTGGCGATATTGTAGGAAGTGGACCAGGAAGAAACTGGGCACACGTAAACTCAGTTGATCACGATGCTGAAGATGATAGTATCATCATCTCATCACGTCACCAAAATGCAATTATAAAGATAGGTAGAGACAAACAAGTCAAGTGGATTTTAGGAAACCCAGTTGGCTGGAAAGATAAATTTAAAGATAAGCTTTTAACTCCAGTTGACAGCAAGGGTAATAAAATTTCTTGCGGTGATGATGGCGCAAAATGCCCTGGATATGAGAGTGATAAAGGTGGCTTTGACTACACTTGGACACAACATACTGCATTTAAAATCGATGAGAAAAGCAAAGGCGATATCATCTATGTAAGTGCATTTGATAATGGCGATAGCCGTGGTATGGAACAACCTGCACTTCCAACTATGAAATACTCACGCTCAGTAATCTATAAAATAGATCAAAAGAAAAAGACAGTTGAACAAGTTTGGGAATATGGAAAAGATAGAGGATTTGACTGGTATAGCTCAGTTACAAGCTTAACAGAGTATCAAGCTGACAAAAACTCAGTTATGGTTTATTCAGCAGTTGCTGGAATGCAGTTTGACATCGCAACAGGAAATCCAACAGGTCTTCCAAGCCCACACATTAACGAGTTTGAATGGGGTGCAAAAGAGCCTGGTATCGAGATCGTTATGACAAATGCAATGGGTTATCAAGCATGGCCATTTAGCATTGAAAAGGCATTAAGCAAATAATTAATTCAAATTTAGGGGGAATTTTCTCCCTAAATTTATCTCTCTATAAATCTAGACAAAAGTCTCAAATGGTGAGATTTCTATCTAAATTTCAAAATAGGAGAGAATATGAAGAAAATTCTTAGTTCAGTTTTAGTTGCTGGAATGCTTTTAGGCGTTGGAGCCACGGCTTCTTTAGCAATGGGTGGTCCAAGTGGTCCGAAGACGGATTATCCAGTTCCTGGAAAAATAGGCGAAGTTATCGTAAATCCTTATAAAATCGCCCCACTTACAGCAATTATTAGAAATGGTGGCTATGAGTTAAAAGATATCAAAGTTACAATAGTTCCAAAAGAAAATGGCAAAGAGTTAAGCTATAAAGTTAGCGATGCAAAAGCAAAAGGGTATGGTGGAATTCCTATTTGGGGACTTTATCCTGATTATTACAACACGATAAATGTAGAATACACTAGAATTCATGGCTCAAAACAAGAAAATATTAAAGAGACTTATCATATTTATGCAGCTCCAATTTACACAGAAGTATCTGGTACACCAGACCAAAAAGGTTCAATGTTTAGTAAAATTGAAGTTAAAAAAGTTGATGATAAATATAAAGATAGGTTATATCTTATAAATCACGTAACAAATAAAAGTGGTCAAGGCACAAGAGTTGCATGGAACAACCCAATGGGTGGTGCGATAGAATGGAACTTTTTCCCACAAAATTTCATCATTGATACAGCAGGAGATGTGCGCTGGTACATTTTTGCAAATCCAATCTATGACTTTGATAAAGTTTATGGAGCAGGTGTTATGATGGGCTTTAAGCAAAACCCTGATGGACAGCTGACTTTTGGCTATGGTCAAAGATATGCGAAATATGACTTAATGGGAAAAGAAAGTTTTAACCGCCAACTTCCACTTGGATACAATGACTTTTCACACTCATTTGATGTATCACCAAAAGGAAACTACTTCTTAAGAGTTGGTAGCTCAAATACAAAAAGACTTGATAATAAAAATGTCCGCACTGTTAGAGATGTTATCATTGAAGTTGACCCAGCAACAGGCGATGTGGTTGATGACTGGAGACTCTATGAAATACTTGACCCATATAGAGATGTGGTGTTTAAAACACTTGACCAAGGTGCGGTTTGCTTAAACATCGACGCAAGTTTGGCAGGTCAAACTCTAAGCGATGAAGATTTAGCTGCACTTGACACAAATGATAGATTTGGTGATATTATAGGAAGTGGAGCTGGTAGAAACTGGGCACATGTAAACTCAGTAGACCACGATGCAGAAGATGACAGCATCATTTTATCAAGTCGCCATCAAAGTGCAATTATCAAAATTGGAAGAGACAAAGAAGTTAAATGGATAATTGGCTCACCTGAAGGGTGGAGTGATAAATTTAAAGATAAACTCTTAACTCCAGTAGATAGCAAAGGTAATAAAATAGTTTGTGAAGCCAATGGCTCAAAATGCCCAGGATATCTAAACGAAAAAGGCGGATTTGACTGGACTTGGACACAACACACTGCATTTAAAATTGATGCAAAAAGCAAAGGCGATATCTTATATGTGACAGCTTTTGACAATGGCGATGGTAGAGGTATGGAACAACCAGCACTTCCATCAATGAAATATAGCCGTGGAGTAATTTACAAAGTAGATCAAAAGAAGATGACTGTTGAACAAGTTTGGGAATACGGTAAAAACCGTGGACATGACTTTTACTCACCGGTTACATCAATTACAGAATATCACGCTGATAAAGATTCTATTTTAATGTACTCAGCTACGGCTGGTGGAGCGTTTGATTTTGATACTGGAGCGTTTGCTTCGCTTCCAAATCCAACACTTTTAGAGTTTGATTATTTAAAAACAGAACCATCAGTTGAAATTCAAATTTTTGATACAAACGGATATCAAGCAATTCCTATAAGCTTACAAAAAGCTTTTAAGTAGTTTTTAGCCCTTAAATTTAAGGGCTTTTCTAAATTTAGACAAAAGTCTCAAATAGTGAGATTTCTATCTAAATTTCAAAATAGGAGAGAATATGAAAAAAATTCTTAGTTCAGTCTTAGTGGCTGGCATGCTTTTAGGCGTTGGAGCCACGGCTTCATTTGCAATTGGCGGGCCAAGCGGGGCAAAAGTTGATTATCTAATTCAAGGGCAAATCGGCGAAGTCGTTGTAAATCCATATGATATTGCGCCTCTTACTGCAATTATTAGAAATGGTGGTTATGATCTAAAAGATGTAAAAGTTAGGATAGTTCCTAAAAAAGGTGGTCAAGAGATAAAATATAGCGTTAGCAATAAGCAAATTTTAACTCACGGTGGAATTCCTGTATTTGGTCTTTATCCTGACTATAAAAACAAAGTCGAGGTCGAATATACAAGGATTTTGGGCGATAAGGCTGATAAACTAAAAGAAACTTATGAGATATATACTGCGCCAATATATGCAGAACCTGCCGGAATCAAAATACAAGATGGTGCATTTTTTACAGAAGCAGTAGTACATAAAGCAGCAGATAAAGAATTTAGCGATAGACTTTACTTCTTAACAGGAAACATCCAAAAATCTGGCAAAGGCACACAAGTTGTTTGGAATAACCCAGTTGGTGGAGCGCTAGAGTGGAACTTCTATCCTCAAAATTTCGTTATTGATACAAAGGGCGAGATTAGATGGTATATGTTTGCTGAGCCGATTTATGATCTTAAATCCATCTATAACGCAGGTGTTATGATGGGCTTTAAGCAAAATGATGATGGAGCTCTGACTTGGGGATATGGACAGAGATATGCTAAGTATGACCTAATGGGTAGGAAAATTTTCAATAGACAGCTACCAATAGGCTATAACGACTTTTCACACTCGCTAGACAATAGCCCAAATGGAAACTACTTTTTAAGAGTTGCAAGCTCAAATCAAAAGCGACTTGATGGCAAAAATGTCCGCACTGTGCGAGATGTTGTCATAGAGGTAGATGAAAATGGAGTAGTTTTGGACGAGTGGAAGCTATATAATATATTAGATCCTTACAGAGATGTAAATATGAAAGTGCTTGATCAAGGTGCAGTTTGCCTAAATATCGACGCAAGTATGGCAGGAAAAACTTTAAGCAGCGAAGATTTAGCAAAAATGGATGAAAGTGATAAATTTGGCGATATCGTAGGAAGTGGTCCTGGTAGAAACTGGGCGCATGTAAACTCAGTAGATCATGATGCAGAGGATGATAGCATCATACTTTCATCACGTCATCAAAGTGCTATTATTAAGATAGGAAGAGATAAAAAGGTAAAGTGGATTTTAGGCTCACCTGAGGGGTGGAGTGATAAATTTAAACCATTCTTACTCCAACCAGTCGATAGTAAAGGCAACAAGATAAGTTGTGGAGATAGTGGCTCAAAATGCCCTGGATATCTAAACGAAAAGGGTGGCTTTGACTACACTTGGACACAGCACACTGCATTTAAAATTGATGCAAAAAGTAAAGGCGATATCTTATATGTAACAGCTTTTGACAATGGAGATAGCCGTGGTATGGAACAACCTGCACTTCCATCGATGAAATATAGCCGCGCAGTAATTTATAAAATAGATCAAAAAAATATGACTGTTGAGCAAGTTTGGGAATATGGCAAAAACCGTGGTAACTCTTGGTATAGCCCAGTTACTAGCCTAACAGAGTATCATGCCGACAAAGATAGTGTTGTTGTTTATAGTGCAACTGCTGGAACAAATTTCAACCTACAAACAGGTGCTTTTGAGAGCTTACCAAATCCTTATTTGATGGAATTTAAATGGGGTGCAAAAGAACCATCATTTGAAATACAGCTAAAAGGAATTTCTGGCTATCAAGCAATGCCAATTAGTCTTGAAAAGGCGTTTGGTAAAACAAAATAATATTAAAAATTTGAGTGCAAATTTGCACTCAAATTTAAACTACTCTTGCGGTAAATAAGTTAAAATTTGGCACGCTCTTTTACTGCCTAAATCACAAGCTTTTAAAAGCGTTGCAGTTGACTCCTCAAAGCTGTGTGAAGTGCCTTTTCCCTCCAAATAATGAACCGAAGCCTCATAACAACTCTCACTTACATTATTTTCACAACCTTTGTTAAAAATCTCAAACGCTCTTACAACATCCTTTTCCACGCCAAGCCCTCTTTGAAGCATATCAGCAAATAAAAAGCACTTTGCTTCATTTGCGTTCTCACACTCTTTTTCCAAATAAGCCGATAATTTTAAACACGCTTTTTCATCGCTTTTTACAATGCAGCCATCAAGTGTTTTGTCAAAATCCAAGCTAAATCCAACATTAAAAACCAAAATCAAACATAAAATAACTTTTCTCATAAACTCTCCTAATAAAAAAATTATATAATTTTAGCTTTTTATATTAAATAAATTTATAAATAATTTAAAATTATAAAATAAGAGATTTTAAATTAATGTAATTATGTTGTATAATATAAAATAATTTTTAGCAAAGGAAAAAATTATGCAAAAAAGCATTTTTTTAAAAGTTTTGGTGTTGCTTTTAGGAACTCAGATGAGTTTGAGTGCAAAGAGCATTATACCACACTTTACAACCGG
>QWCB01004188.1_pt1 | contig 10321 bp, 11 predicted proteins | sample 1972511 | NCBI WGS metagenome assembly QWCB01 (sample SAMN09866719, study PRJNA288562) | Human gut metagenome isolate term5_stool, whole genome shotgun sequencing... | isolation source: gut | host: Homo sapiens | place: USA: California
GTGGCCGGAGCGCTGCATGTCCCGGATGATGTCCTTGAAAGGCTCGACGGCGTCGGTCGGCACCACGAACTGGTACTGCAGGAAGCCGTTGGAGCCGTAGCCGCGGTTCCACTCGCCGATGAGATCCAGCGGCTGGTAGAACTGCGTGAGGTTCTTGACCTGGTTACGAGCCGGGGCGCCCATGAGGTAGTAGGCCTCGCCGATAGCCATGAGCGAGAGCTTGTTCATGGTGAAGTTCGGGAAGATATCCGGAACGGTCATCAGCTGCGGGGCGTTGAACTTCAGCGGATCCTTCGCCAGCTTCGGGTTCAGCTCCTCCAGCTGCTCCAGCGTGGCCAGCGAGCCGCGGGAAATGGTGGAGCGGCCCAGCTTCGGCTCCGGGGAGATGACGTCGAACCACGCGGAAGAATAGGTGTAATTGTGCTCCGATCCATCGGAGTGGAAGGCGATGGTTTCCTCGAGGTTATCCGTGCGGTCGGTATCCGCGATGAAGTAGGCGGTTTCCGTCTTCGTCATCTTGATTTTGGCGCGCAGGATGATGCCGGTCAGGCCCATGCCGCCGACGGTGGCCCAGAAAAGATCTCCTTCTGGATCCTCATCTGAGCCCTCTGGGCTCAGATGTAGTACGCGGCCATCGGCGACGAGCACCTCCATGGAGGTGACGTGGTTACCAAAGGAACCGGCGGAGTGGTGGTTCTTGCCGTGGATATCCGGGCCGATAGCACCACCGATGGTGACCTGGCGGGTGCCCGGCAGAACCGGAACCCACAGGCCATAAGGCAGGGCGGCCTTCATGAGCTGGTCGAGGGTGACTCCACCGTCGACGTCGACGATGCCCGACTCCGGGTCGATGGAGTGGATGTTGTTGAGCGGTTGCATGTCGATGACGAGGCCGCCGGCGTTCTGCGCGGGGTCACCGTAGGAGCGGCCCATACCGCGGGCGATGACGCCGCGGCGCAGGTGGGAAGGCTTATCAGCGTTGTCCTCGGCCACCTGGGCGACGGCGGTCTTGATGACGTCGACGTCCGGGGTGGATAAAACATGGGCGGTTGTCGCCGCCGTGCGGCCCCAACCGTAGAGGGACTTCTCAGTAGTATGCAGTTCCATCTCTTACTCTTTAAATCGATGTGATGGGTCGGTTTTCTACACTACCTAGGCGGCAGTGGCTGTGGCGGGAGTGAAAACGTGAGATTAGGTACAAAAGCCAAGCAAACGGAACATTTGTGCCGTCCGGTTGTATGGTTTTCTATGGCTAGTACAGATCCATGATCTGCCGGATTTCCTCGGGAAGTTCATCCTGCGAGGTGATCTCAGGGCCTTCATAAGAACGCAGGATTTCATAGACACGGCCGCGCGAGGTGGAGTCAAGGATGGGCAGTTCCTCGGCGATGAGCCGCGTCATAAAACCATTGAGTGGCAGTGAGGTGTGCTCGGTGGCGAGGAAGTGACCGTGGCGCTTGTCGTCCTCGGCGCGCTCATCTTGCGCCGCGCGCTGTGCCGGAGTGAGGTGCTCTTTTTTGGAGGAGTACATGCACGGTAGCCTACCGCCCGCCTAAAGTGGTGCGGTATGACTTCTCCCAAGCAAGATAATTATGCGTTGGATGACACCCTCGCCGGACGTATCACCCAAGCTGCGGCCGTGGCGATCATGACTTCTTATCCAGATTGGATCAAGAACAAGACTGCGCTCGTGTCCGCCTATGTCCTGTCTTTCTTAGGCTTTGGTGCACTCGTGGCCATTACTAATGCCGAGAGCCACGAGGGGCAACCGGAGCCGGAGAAGCCGGAGGTGCCGCTGTGGGCGCTTCCGGTTGGCCTTGGTGCGCTCGTGGTTGGCGGCTGGTTGGGGATTAAGGCACAGCGGGGAATCGTTGGCTTTATCCGCCGCCGCGGCGTGGCAAAACCGTGGACGGTGTGGGGCGGAATCGGGGCCGCCATCGTGTTCATCCTCAGCGAGCTCGAAGCGCGCGAGAACGCCGCCCGCAACTAAAAGTGCGTATGGTGGGGCACATGAGCTCACAGGTCACAGATTTGGCGCAGGTCCGCGCCAAACGTGGTGATTCTGCTCGAACCCTGCTGTGCCAGGTGTCCAACGTCCGCGCGGAAGCCGAGGTGCACCGCCAGATTGGTTTCTCGGATGCACTCACGCTGGAAGAGCTTCATCATATTCTCGAGGTCTGCTTCGGCCTGCCTCAAGAGAATTCGCCGTGGCACTTTTTTGAACATACCGATGCCCGCGGCCAACGAATCGATCCGAGCCATACCGTGCGCGAATTCTTAAGCCGCGAAGGCGAGCAGATTGATTATGCCTGGGGGCTGTGGGATTTCGAGATAGTCGTGGTGGAGACCTATCCGCGCGATAACGGCACGCCGGAGGCTCTGTGCGTGGGTGGCTCCGGATCTTTTCAGACACCGTTTGATCTCACCGCCGTGAATGCTGAGCTCACAGGCCAGGAAACCATTGATGAAGTTCTGGATCTGGTGGTTAGTCCCGTCCGCGCGCTCATTGAACGAACCCGGCTCTATGACTTCGTTCCGCTCCTCCAAGCTTTGGATTTGAATCGCGAAGTCAACATTGATGCTCAGGCGTACCGCCAACTGCGTACCCTGCCGCGAGAAGTAACAAACGAAGGCAAGGACGCCTTTTGGTCGATGGCGCTGGCGCTGTCCTGCATGGGCGGGCGCGAGCTGACGGATTCCGTGGTGGAGACCGCCATGGCGGCGTTGGGCTGGGTCGACGATGACGGCGAGGAGCTTCGCGGTGCTGAGATTCGGGAGCTGTGCACGGCGTCGCTTAAGGTTTTATCATCCCTCGGCGCCTATGGTGAAGACGCCGTCGCACCCGTGGATCGCCTGGACATTTACCGCGCCCTCATCCGCGGGTAGAGTATTCCGCCGTGACTGAACCTACTTCCACCCTGAAGACACAGCTCGTGCGCTTTGTCTCCGTCGGTGTTTTCACCGCGGCCATCGACTATGGCCTCACTCTCTTCCTGACCTACCTAGGCCTGCACCGCTCCCTGGCCAAGGCGATAGGCTGGGTTTTCGGTACCATCGCCGCGTATGTGGCCAATGCTCGCTGGACTTTCGGTGCACAAGTATCTGGTCGTACCGCCGGTGCCGTGGGCATGCTGTACCTGTCTACCTTCGCCGTGCAGAACTTCCTGTATTGGGTGCTCAACGCTCCGCTGATCAGTCTGGGCTTCGAGGGCGCGCTGAAGGACACTATCGCTTTCGTCATCGCGCAGGGCGTGGCCACGGTGACTAACTTCGCCATTCAGCGCGTATTCATTTTTAAAGGCAAGTAACTATGGTTGGTCGCGCCGAACGCCTCTCACGATCGAATTCCCTGCACGCCCAGGGCGCGAAGTTCGCCATTACGGGAGCCATTGCCGCGCTTATCGACGTCTCCTTGACCTGGCTTTTTCAAATTGGTTTAGGGGTGTTCGGGGACGTGGGCTCCCGAACTGGCGGCTTTGCTGTGGGCACCTTCGTGGCTTATTTATTGAATCGGCGGTGGACCTTCAACGCTCGGGCATCGAAGCGCCGCTTTGCCGCGGTGTTTGCCACCTATGCCATGACCTATGCGATCAATATTTTGTTATACCGCTGGGCCTTCCCCTTTTTCGACCACAACCTGGAGTGGCCCTCGTCCTGGGCACTGGCGGTGGCGTTTGTGATTGCGCAAGGCACGGCAACACTCATCAACTTCTTCGTGCAGCGGTGGGTCATTTTCCGCAGCACGCGCAAGTCCTTTGAGGTTTAGGGCCTGCGGAAGTCTTCCTTGCGGCCACGGTTGTGCAGGCGCAGCCATTCCATGAATCCCTTCACGTCATGCTGCTGCACGATGAAGAACCAGCCGAAACGTGCGAATTCCTGCGGCAGCAGCTTGCGCATGCCGCGCTGCCATAGAAGGTAGCCGCGGTTGCGGTAGGTAAAGAAGCGCTTGAACTCGCCCTCCGGATACTGAGTATGCATTTTGCCGCCGAGGATGGGCTTGAACTCGTCGGAGCCATCCGGGTGCAGGTAGCTGGTGGTCAGCGCAGTGCCGAAGTTTAAGCCCGAGTTGACCAGGCGGCGGTGGTATTCCACCTCATCGCCACGGATGAACAGGCGGTAATCTGGCACGCCGATGATCTCCATGGCCTCGGCGGAGATGAGCGCGCCGTTAAAAAGCGAGGCGATACCAGGGAGGAAGTCGCCCTCTAATTCGCTCATGTAGCGCCGCCACACCAAGCCCTGGCGCAGCGGGAAGGCCAGCTTGGCGGGCTCGTTGATGTTGCACACGGCGGGGGAAACTTCGTGAAGGCTGTTGTTTTCCGCAACCCGGTAGAGCTCCTCGAGCACGTGGTGGTCGGCGGGGCGGCCATCATCATCGGCGCACCACACCGCGTCCGCGCCGAGGGCGAGTGCGGTGAGGAAGCCCAGCGCGAAGCCGCCGGCGCCGCCGAGGTTGGTTTCGGAAGGCACGTAGACGGCGCGCTCACCGGCCAGTTCGTGGAGGAGTTCCTCTACAGCTTGTTCTGTGCCGTTATCGACCACGATGACCCACTGCACCGGGTGTGTCTGGTTCACCACCTGCTCAAGGGAGGCGCGCAGCAGCTCCACGCGCTGGTGGGTGACGATCACAGCGGCCGTCGTACCGGCCTGGGACAGGGTGGCAGTCATGCGTTCCATTGTGCCACCCGTGATGAGTTATACGATGCTAGCCATGGCTGTAAAAAGTATCGAAGAGATGTGGGCTCCTTTTCGGATTTCCATCCAGGTGGGTGACCTGACCCTGCGGGTGCTGCGCGATAGCGACATTGCTGCCATCCACGGTGTTAGTGCGGCTGAGATTTTCGGTGAGCCGCTTCCGGAGTACACGTTCCCCTGGCTGAAAGAGAAGCCGGACCCGAGCTTCCGGTGGGCGCACCGCGCGCAGATGTCCCCGGAAGAATGGTCGCTCGACTTCGGAGTGCATCTTGATGGTGAGATCATCGGCTCGGTGGATCTGCGGGCGAAGAGTTTTCCCGATAACCATGAGGTCGTAACCGGATCGTGGATCTACCACCGCCTTCAGGGCCGCGGAATAGGGACGCAGGTTCGCCATGCCGCTGCGGTCTTCTGTTTTGATTACTTGGGGGGCCATCGGCTGCGCTCCGAGTGGGACCCCGGCAATGAAGCTTCCCAGGCTGTATCACGCAAGCTGGGCTACACGATCGAAGGCAACAAGGCAGTGCTGCGCAAAGAGGACTACCAGCCGGGGCCGGCAGTGACTGTCAGTGGCATGAGCGAGGAGCTGGGCGAGCTGCTTGGGGTGAGGTGCCCTAAGTGACGAAAGTATGACCGACCATTCGCTGGGGCCCGAAAAGTTTGGCAACTAGGGCAGTAGGAACAGCAAGGTTTCCGTGAAAACAAGTGAATTGTCGCCTGTTTTCACGGAAACTTAGGCGTTTTCCTCGTTATCGAAGCGCTTGCGCAAATCCCGCACGTACTCGCCCACCTCGGGGCCTTCGTACTCGCCGACGACCTCGGAGACCTCGCCCACCGAGCGAATCTGACCGTGGTCGATCCACAAGGCGGTATCGCACAGCTGCGCCAGGAAGTCATTGGAGTGGGAAGCAAAGACTAGGATGCCGGAGCGTTTCACCAGGTCCTGGAGGCGGACGCGAGCCTTGGCCATGAAGGCGGCGTCGACGGCGCCGATTCCTTCGTCGAGAAGCAGGATCTCCGGCTCAATGGAGGTCACCACACCCAGTGCTAGGCGCACACGCATACCGGTGGAGTAGGTACGCAGCGGCATGGAGAGGTAATCACCCAGCTCAGAGAACTCGGCGATTTCATCCATCTTGGCCTTCATCTGCTTGATGGTCTGGCCCAAGAAGAGGCCGCGGATGATGATGTTGTCATAGCCGGAAACCTCCGGGTCCATACCCACGCCGAGGTCGAAGACTGGGGCAACGCGCCCGCGGACGTCGGCAGCACCGCGCGTAGGTTCGTAGATGCCGGAGAGCAGGCGCAGCAGAGTGGTTTTGCCCGCGCCGTTGTGGCCGACGAGGCCGACGCGGTCGCCCTCACGCAGGTGGAGGTTGATGTCTTTGAGCGCTTCCACCATGACCACGTTCTGATCATTCTTGCCAATGGAGCCACCGGCCGTGGAGAGCATCGCCTTCTTGAGGGAGCGGGACTTGGCATCAAAGATGGGAAAGTCCACGCAAGCGTTATACGTATCAATGGAAACCATGGACGATCCTTTCTAGACCCAGTAGGAGACGCGGAAGCGCCACTGGCGCATGGCCAGGCCGGCGATGAGCAGGCCGGCGACGGTGCAGCCGATGACGATGAGCCAGTGATAGCCGGCGACGGGTTCGCCGATCATGGGGGCGCGGATGATCTCCATGTAGTGATAGAGCGGGTTGATCTCAGCGATGCGCGCGCGGCTGGCCACGGCACCTCCCTGCTCCTTCAGGGTGTTGGTCATCCACACGATAGGCGTGACGTAGAAGAGTAGCTGGGTCAGTGCCTCCAGCAGCGGGGCAACGTCACGGAAGCGGGTGGCGATGATGCCGAAGAACATGGCCACCCACACGCCGTTCACCAGGAAGAGTCCTAGCGCCGGGATGAACAGGAAGAACTCCCAGCCCAAGTGGCGCGGGAAGATAAGAATGAGCAGCAGCCAGATGATGAGGTTGTGGCCCAAGAAGAGGGTTTGCCGCCAGACAAGTCGGTAGACGTGCACCGACAGCGGTGCGGGCAGCTGTTTAATGAGCCCCTCGTTATCGATGAAGACCGTCGAGCCTTCCTTGATGGCGCCGGAGATGAAGTTCCACATAATCAGGCCCACGGTCACGTGGGGCAGGAACTCTGCCACGGGAATCTGGAAGAGCATGGAGTACAGCAGGCCCAGGGCCGCGGCCATCACGCCGGTCGCGATCGTGATCCAGAAAGGACCCAGCACCGAGCGGCGGTAGCGCTGCTTGATGTCTTGGATGCCCAGCTTGAACCACAGCTCGCGCTGGCGCGCGCCTTGCAACAGATCGGCGAAGGCCGCCGACATGGTCATGGAACGCGAGGCCGGCTCCTCACCGGGTGCAGGCGCGGAGGTCATGCGGGCGACGTCGTCACGCAGTTTTTTCTTGTCTTGCACGCCCTTCACCCTAGCGCGCACGTCCGCCAAACACCTACACACACGCCCTTAACCTGGGAAAACACGAGCGAGCTGGGAAAATCTAGGGTTAGGAAAGATTTACGTAGGGCGTATAGAGTAGGGAGCGTTCATCCGCATAGGGAGGAAGGGTTGAAGCATGACGGAACAGTATGACGTCGCCAGCGTGCGAGGTCTTTACACTGGTCTGTCCGATGGTTGGACCTACCTGAACGCGCACGCCGCGCCGCAAATTGCAGAACGCGTGGCCTCTGGCGTTGCCCGTTCTTTCCGTATGTCCGCCACGGTGAAACCGCTGGAGGATGCCGTGGGCGCGCACTCGGCGCATCACGACCCCGGGGAGCTCCACGCGGCGGACATGTATGACTCCGCGCGCCGGGCGGTGGCGGATCTCACGGGGGCGACAGCGCAGCGCGTCATCCTGGGCCCGTCGCTGCCGGTGCTGTATCAATCCTTGGGTGTCGCACTGCGCCCGCTGCTGCGCCGCCAGTCTTCGGTGGTGCTCTCCCGTTTTGATTCCCCGGAGTTTACGAGCGCGTTCGCACAGCTGGGTACTGATATTCGGTGGGCGCAGCCGGACTTAGGAACTGGCGAGCTGCCGGCATTCCAATACGCTGATCTGGTTGATGGCTCGACGCGTTTTGTCGCCTTTTCTGCCGCCCACGAGCTGCTGGGCACGGTCACGCCGGCCTCGGAGATTATTGATTCGGTCCATGAGCGTTCGCGCGCCTGGGTGCTTGTCGACGTTTCCGCTATCGCCCCCTACCGCCTCCTCGACTTTGACGCGATTGGGGCGGATATCCTCGGCGTGGATGTGGGCGCTCTTGGTGGTCCGCAGATGGCGGCGCTGGTCTTCCGCGACACCGCGATGTTCCGCCGCCTCGATGAGCTTGTTGTTGGCCCGGTCTCCGCGGGCTTGGCCGGTGGCGTTGGTCCCCTGGTGGATCATCTGGCAGAACTCGCCGGTGGGGAGCGCGGTTCGCGCCGCGTGCGCCTGACACGTTCGATGGAAGCCCTCTCCGGTTATATGGAGGATCTCACCGGGGATCTCTACAGCCTGTTGGGCACGCTGCCGGCCGTTCACGTCCTGGGAGTGACAGGGGAAGCGGCAGCCGACGCCTCCGATGACCGCCTCCCACGCCTCACTTTCGCAGTGCGGGACGTGCCTGCGGACGTGATTCACCGTCGCCTCTTCGACAATGGCCTGGTGACTACCATCGCCCCGCACACTCCACTGCTCACGGAGATGGGCGTGGAAGAAGTCGGCGGTGCTGTCACGGTCTCGCTGAGTCCGTTTAGCACGTACCACGACGTTGAGCACCTCACCCGCGTGGTCGCGTCTTTGGCTTAGACCTCGAGGACGAGCTTGCCCGTGACCTCGCCGGAGTCGAGGGCTTTGTGGGCTTCGGCGGCGTCGGCAAGTGCGTAGGTAGCGTGCAGGTGGTGCTTGACGCTGCCCTCCTCCAGCCAAGGCCAGACGTTTGTAACGGTGTCCGCGACGATGGCGGCCTTACCCTCCAGCGAGCGGGAGCGCAGCGTGGTGCCCTGCAGGGTTAGGCGCTTGTTAAGCAGAATGCCCATGTTGAGCTCGGCTTTTGTTCCACCCTGCATGCCGATGGTGACCATGTGGCCGCCCTTAGCCAGCGCGATGAGGTTCTTCTTGAGGTACTTCGCGCCCATGATGTCGAGGATGACATCGCACTGGTTCTTCAGTTCCTCGGCGAAGTCCTGCTCGTTGTAGTTGATGAGGATGTCCGCGCCGAGCTCCTTGCAGGTCTCGAGCTTTTCTGCGGATCCTGCCGTCACGGCGACGGTGGCGCCGAGTTGCTTCGCCACCTGGATGGCGAAGGTGCCGATGCCGCCCGCGCCACCGTGGATGAGGATGGTCTGGCCTTGAGTAAGACCAGCTTCCATAGCGATGTTGGACCACACGGTGCAGGCCACCTCGATGACGGAGGCGGCCTCGGCAAAGGAATAGCCGGTTGGAATGGGCAGCAACTGGCCTTGGGGTACGGCGACGTACTCGGCATAGCCGCCGCCGGCGAGCAGCGCGCCGACCTTGGAGCCCACCTCGACGTCGGTGTCGCCTGCATCGACGACTTCGCCTGCGACTTCGAGGCCGATAATCTCCGAAGCACCCGGCGGTGGCGGGTAGTGCCCGCGGGCCTGGAGCAGGTCGCCGCGGTTTACGCCGGTGGCTTTGACCTTAACGAGGACTTCGCCGTCTTGGAGTTGTGGTTTATTGGTTTCCCCCAACTCCAGCGAGTGTGGGTCTTCCAGGTTGGTCTGAATAATGGCTTTCATGCCACACCACCGTACTTAAATCCAATCATCCTCGACGAGGAACGCATTGACCGTGATAGCAGCAGCATTGGCCTGGCCCATGGCCATCGCCACCTGTGCGCCTGGATTGACCACGTTGCCCACCGCCCAGACGCGCGGGTGGCTGGTGGCACCGGTGAGATCAGCTTCGATCAGGCTGCCGCCCATCGCCGGTGGCGGGCTATGACGCTTGAGGTTGAGGTCAGCGAGGAACTCATCGTGGGGGCGGGGAATGGGCATGTAGAACAGCGAATCGACGGTATGGGTTGTACTCCCAACCAGGACTTTTCCGTCTTGGAAGGCGGTGACGGGGCCGTCGACAAGCGCAATGCCTCGCCGAGTCAGGTCCGCGCGCTGCTCCTCGGTGAACTCCATTCCATTGGTGAAGAAGGTGATGTCCTTCGACCACTGGCGCAGCGTTGCCGCATGGTGCAGGGAGAACTCGCCGATGCAGAGCACGCCGAGCTTCTTGTCCGCTACCTCGTATCCGTGGCAGTACGGGCAGTGGAGGACCGTATCTCCCCAGTTTTCTTCGAGGCCCGGGATGTTGGGGTGCTCGTCGTCCACGCCGCTGGCGACGATGATGGAGCGGGCAGCGACGGTCTCACCGTTGCTCAACGTGGCGGTGAGCGTGCGGTCATTATCGGTGACGGAATCCACGGTGGCGTTTATGATCTGCGCGCCATAGCTGCGCAGCTGCTCCTTGCCGCGCTCCTGGAACTCAAGCGGTGGTGTGCCTTCGAGGGCGATGACACCGTGGATTTCGTGGGCGAAGCGGTTGCGGGGAGTGGCGGAATCAACAACGAGGACACTGCGGCGGGCACGGACCATGACCAGTGCTGCCTGAAGGCC
>QWCB01012810.1_pt1 | contig 10305 bp, 10 predicted proteins | sample 1972511 | NCBI WGS metagenome assembly QWCB01 (sample SAMN09866719, study PRJNA288562) | Human gut metagenome isolate term5_stool, whole genome shotgun sequencing... | isolation source: gut | host: Homo sapiens | place: USA: California
TACAAAATCATAAGGTTGATAAAATATTGAATTATGGTCTGTAGTATCACTGAAGGTTATAATATTACCTCTTTCAGTACAAGATAGGTTAGTATAACCAGTTATACCATTATTTAAGCCACTATTGGCTATAACCGGATTAATCCCGTTTATATCATATAAATCATTATTTACTAATTTGTGATTTTTTGTTGGTCTAATTTCAAATAAGTTTCCAACCCTAAATTCTTCATATCTATCAGCAGGTTTTACTGTTAAATCCTTATTCAAATCAGCATACGATAAACCAGTAACTCTCAAAGCCTTATCAATATTTTCATTATTATCTTTTTCAAGTTTATCTACGTATTTAAGTTTAATTTCTTCAATATATTCTTCCATATAATCAAAATCAGGCTTGTCGTTTATTGCTGGAAGTAATAACTTTATATCACAAAGAGCGTTAAAAGTTAATTTATTACTATAATTAAAAGACATTAGTTGCTTTCTTAATATTGAAATAATAAAAGCCATTTATCAAAGACGATAAATGGCTTTTGTAAAAATTATCTGAACAATTCGTGTACCATATCAGCATTGTATGTGACGCTTGTTACATGATTGACCTCAATTTCATAGAGCGCATGTGCTGCAAGATGCTCAGCGGCCTGTTCGAGGTCACGGATACCGGTTGTGTCCTTAAAAATATCAAGAACGGCATCAAGACCGTCGTCAAGTACAACACATTCCTCCTTGTGAAGACCTATGCGTTTGAGAACCTTTGGAAGCGAAAACTGCGAAAAAATTGTTTTTTTCTCATCGCGTGTGTAATCCGGAATATCAATAACGGCAAAACGGGATAACAGCGGCGCACTGATTTTTTCCTTGTCATTCGCGGTGGCAATCGGATAAACGCCGGAAGTCGGAATCAGACATTCCATATAGTTATCCGTAAATCCTAAGTTATCCAGCAGTGTCAGTAACACATCGGCAGGATTGCCGTTGCCGTTTCCGGCTGTTGCCTTGTCCAGCTCGTTAATGATAAAGACAAGATTATTTTCACCTGCCATATTGAAAGCTTCCATAATAATACCCGGCTTTGCATTGGAATAAATTCTTGAACTGCCGGTCAGCTGTTCGGCATCGTTAATGGAACTCATATCGAGTGTTGTCCACGGCAGTTTTAAAATCTTGGCAACCAGATAGGCAATCTGGGATTTACCGGTTCCGGCAGGTCCGACCAGCAAAATGCCGTATGCTGGCAGGGTATGTGTACGGTTAATCTGGATCACGGTTTCGATAATCCGCTGTTTTACACGTTCCATGCCAAATAATTCTTCATCAAGAATCCGGCGGGCTTCTACAGGGTCAATGGATTCAAAATAATTGCTTTTCCATTTAATATTTAACATAATGGATAAAGCACGCTGTGCGTGACGTTTTTCTTCCGGTGTAACCTCGTTGGAGCGTGCAACGACTAAGTTGCGGCGTGCCCACAGACGGATATTTTCAGGAAGCGTCTTACCGGCACAGTTTAAAAAGTCGGAAATGCTTGTGATGCTTGTCAGCTTCATATCATCTGCGGATTCATCTAAATCTTCATCGGAGGTTTCCTCGGCAATCGCATCACTTTCCAGCAGACGCTCAATCATAAACTGTAAAAATCCGTCTTCGGAAGAAAGCTTCTGACTGTTGCTGAAAGCCACTTCGCGGATTTTATATACGGCATAGCCGTCACTGCGGTTTTCACCGGTCAGCTTGACCTTAATGCGGTTTTCGCCAAGCCACTTAATCAGGCTTGTAAAACGGGAGTCAATCTGTAAAATATTGCTGAGTTCCACTCCGTCATCAAGCTGGAATTCAAAGGCGGTCTTTTTATATGGATTTGCAAAAATACCGGCAGAATCCTGTTCCCATGGGTGAGAAGAATTATCTAAAACCAGAATCGGATGCTCCGGTGTGGCTGTGGAGTGATTGGACTGAAAAGTTGTATAAGTACATTCAAAGGCGGAAACCGTATTGGATGTACTGGTTGAATCATATACAAGCATAGTATTTCTCCTGTTCATTTTATTTTATAGTAAGATGTATAAATGTTTAAATATGCACTCAAAACATCATAGCATACCTTGTTCAAATTTAAAAGAGCCGAAATCCCACACAAAATAAAATTACTTATTGACAAATGCGTATATGCACTGTATATATGTATATATACAGATGGCGGAAAAAGAGGAGGGAGCGGAGAAGATGATTCAGCTGGAAAACGTGTGTAAAAAGCTTGGAACCTTTGAACTAAAAGACGTCAGCTTTACGCTGCCTGTGGGCTATATCTGTGGGATTGCAGGCAGAAACGGCGCAGGAAAAACTACACTGTTACATTTGCTTTTGGGACTGTATCGGCCGGACAGTGGACAGGTGATGATATTTGACAGCGGGTACGATACGCAGGAAAAGCAGATTCATGACAGCGTAGGTGTTGTTTTAAATGAAGATTTAATGGAAAATCACTGGTCGCTTGAAAAGAACGGCGACTATTACGGAAAGTATTATTCCGGGTATCAAAAAGAACAGCTTTTATCATATTTAAAGCAATTCGGACTGGAAAAGAACAGAAAATTCGGAAAGCTGTCCAAAGGGGAAAAATTAAAATATCAGTTTGCATTTGCATTATCATGTAATCCGAATCTGCTGATTTTAGATGAGCCGACAGCCAACTTTGATGTGGAATTCCGCAAAGATTTTTTGAAATTGTTACAGGAGTTTATCGCAGACGGACAGAAAAGTGTTGTACTGGCAACGCATTTAATGGAAGATATTGACCGCCTTGCAGATTACTTGATTTATCTGGAAGACGGCAGAAGCATTTTCGCAGGACAGATGGAAGATTTCCGGGAACAGTATCGTATCGTGTCGGGAGAAGCGTACAAAATCAAGCTGCTTGACCGGGAAGATATCATTGCCATGGAACAGAAAAAATACGGGGCAAAGGCGCTTGTCAGACATCACGGTTATCAGCACTATGATACAGAACTGACAGCAGTACCGCCGACCGTAGAAGAATTTATGTATTTTTTGAGTAAGGCAAAGACGGCGGAAAGGAGAAATTATGAAAAAGTTATTCACTGAATACTGGCAGGAATTTGATGTGCAGTATATAAAAAATATGTATGGAGCAGAGCTTCCGCTGCTTTATTTTGTCATTTACTGGAGCTGGAGTCTGGTTTTTGGAAATGCGGCATGGACGTATGCAACATCTGTTACGAAAAAAATAATCCTGGCGGCAGCGGTTATTTTTCCGACGGTTTTTAGCTTTATTTCCTATACCCTGCATCCGATAGCACTGTCAAAGCAGATGTATCTGTGTCCACTGGGCAGTCAGGAGCGGGAAAGGCTGATTATCGGAAAATACCGTTTCAGGGTGGGACTGCATATGACGGTCTGCATAGCAGGCACGGTTCTGGCAGCGTTTATGACACGGGGCGCACTGTACTGGTATCTGCTTATTTTATGGAATGATTTTATCATCAGCATTTTTATTCCGTCAGAACCGGAAAAGACGGATAGCAGGACAAAGGAGCTGATTTATAAAAATATCATGATTCCTGTGGTGCTGATATTAAATGCCGTGTATTTTGAAAATGCTTTAAATAAAGAAAATATACAGATTGTTTATGCCGTGCTGATTGCCGGGTTTATAGGACTGGTACAGTTACCGCTTTTTATATGGTATGCCGGACGGGTAAAAAGCCATATCCGGTCAGCAGTATTTTATAGAATCAATATAGATGTCAGCCGTGTTTTATAAAACCGGTATAGATGTCAGCGGCAGAGCTGTTTAGGGAGATTCACCATAAAAAGATGTTGGGGACAAAAGCCCCCACCTATGAGCAAGCTCATGTGGGTTTAGACCTTTTGACCCTGATATCATAAATATATTGTAGTAGAAATGAGGCGCGTATGAAAATAACAATACTTCCGCAGGGAACACTGGCTATTTACGAGCAGATAGTCAATCAGCTTAAAAATGCGGTGGTGACAGGAGAATTAAAAGCAGGAGAGGCACTGCCGTCTATCCGGGCACTGGCGGCGGATCTGGGTGTCAGTGTCATTACGACAAAAAGAGCGTATGAGGAACTGGAAAAAGAAGGATTGGTGCGCTCGGTGGCAGGAAAGGGCTTTTATGTCTGTGAATATAATGCGGATTACTTAAAGGAAAAACAGCTGGTGCTGTTGGAAAAACGCTTAAATGAAGTGATAGAGGAAGCAAAACAGGCAGGGCTTGCCAAAGAAGATTTTGTGGAAATGGTGCAGGATTTATTAGATTGTGGCGAATACAAAAAAAGAGGAGGAAAGAGCTTGGAAAAAGAAATATTGCGGTTTGAACAGGTGACGGGAAGGGGCAGGAAATTCCCAATTCAAAATGTGAATTTTACGATGAAGTCCGGTTACATTTACGGATTAACGGGCAGAAACGGCGCCGGAAAGTCAACGCTTATCAAGACAATTCTGCATGAGCAGTCCCGGTATAAAGGTGCAATTTACGTGGATGGAATTCCGGTAAAGGAAAATTATGCGGCGGCATGCCGGAAAATCGGATATGTATCCGAGGACAACGTATTTTTTGAAAAATGTACGGCAATGCAAAATGCAGAAGCGTTGGGCGTTTTTTATGAGGATTTCCAGATAGAACGGTTTTGCAAGCAGATGCAGGCATTTGACGTGCCGGTTTCAAAGCAGTATGGAGCAATGTCAAGAGGTGAAAAGTTAAAATGCCAGCTGGCATTTGCCATTGCCCATCAGCCGGTTTTATATCTGATTGATGAGGCAACGGCAGGAATGGACGCAGTATTCCGGCTTCAGTTTTTTGATTGTATGCGTAGGCTGGTGGAGGACGAAAGATGCGGTGTGCTTTTGACAAGCCATATTATCACAGACCTTGAAAGAAATACAGATTACAGTGCGGTGATGGAAAACGGTCGGTTTAGCGGGTGGACAGAGAGCATTGACGGAATTTTACGGCAGGATGACCGGGAACAGGAGGCGTTATGTATCGAATAACAGACGACAGACAACAGCAGTGTTTGGAAAAATTTTTTGCGAAAGAAAAAACATGGTATCCCGATTATTTCGGGTGCAAATTTGCGGCATATATGATGTTTTTTTGTGGCATTATCGGCTGGCTGTTTCCTTATCAGGCAGAATGGGTGTCCATTCATGAAAGCATGAAGACGTATGGGATTTATGCAATGATATATTTGCTGGGTTTTAGTTTTTACAGCCAGATGTTTACATCGTATAAAGGCAGTAAAAGAAGCAGGAATCTCAGTGAAATACTGCAGAATTTACCGGTTTCGTCAGTACAGACAGCGATTTTTAAAGCGAAAAAGACATTAAAAATCTGTGGTAGAATCGCGGTGATTGCGGCAGTGGGACAGACATTTTTTGCGATTGTGGCATTACATACTTTTTCAATAGGAAATATATTGATTCCGCTTGCGGTATTATACGTTCTTCCGGCAGGAATCTGTGCCGTGGAAATTGCAGTTGAATTATGGAAAGGGCAGACACCGGTCAGATTTAAAAAGGCTGACCGGTGATAAAAATAAAGTGCCGTCCCGCACATTTATTTACAAGTTATGCGGTTTCCTTCGGAGCTTTATTGACAATATAAATGCCGATACATACAAGAAGCAGTGCGGCAATACTGCTAAAGCCCAAAGAATCTTTTTCGCCAAGCAGCACAGCGGATAAAAGCACGCCGATAACCGGATTCATAAAGCCGAACACAGCAACTTTTGAAATCGGATTGTATTTTAACAGCAGCCCCCATAAAGAGTAGGCCACTGCCGAGATAACACCAAGGTAAAAAAGCATGGCAAACGCAGGCAGGGTAAATCCGGAGAGGTGTCCACCCATAAAGAAGCCGCACACAGCCATGACAATGCCGCCTAAAATAAACTGATAACCGCTTAACATTACAGGATTGTCCTGAACGGAAAAGCGTTTCATAAATACCGATGAAAAAGCGTATGCAACGGTTGATAAAAGAATTGCACCGTCTCCGTTTACAGTAAAATGCAGGTCCATCCCGTTTCCGGCAACGTTGACAAGCACAACACCGGCAAAACCGACAAGACAGCCAAGCATTTTCCGTGCCGTAACCTTTTCCTGATGAAATAAAAATCCGGCAACGAAAATGGCAACAAACGTGCTGACGGCTTCAATAATCGAAGCCTTAACACCCGTCGTATGTGCCAGTCCGATATAAAAAAACAGGTATTGTAAAATGGTCTGTAACAGGCTCAGTTCCAAAATGTGCGGCAGGGAGGCTTTTGTCGGAAGCAGAAACTGCCGCTGTGTCAGACTGCCAAGAAAGACAGCGAGGATTCCGGCAAGCGTAAAACGGCATCCGGCATATAAAATCTGGCTTGCCGTGTCGGAAGATGCAATGTGCATCATTTTGTAGCCGATTTTAATACAGGGAAATGCACTGCCCCATAAGGCACAGCAGATTAATGCGCCAAACAGCACGACTACAGGGTTACTAAGAAAATTTTTTTGTGTATTCATGAGTTTCTCCTAAATATAACTTCACTTTTTGCACAGGATATTGTAGCATAAAAGTACGGATTCGTGGAAAAAATTTCCATATAAAGGAGAATTAAAAAACATGAAAATGACAACGCTGTGTTATATTGAAAAAGACGGACAGTATCTGATGCTGCACCGCACCAAAAAGGAAAAAGACATCAATAAAGATAAATGGATTGGTGTCGGCGGTCATGCGGAAGGCACAGAAAGCCCGGAAGAGTGCCTGTTAAGGGAAGTAAAAGAAGAAACGGGACTGACACTGACAAGTTTCTGCTTTCGCGTGTGTCTGTTTACGGCAGACGGTTTTGAAGGTGAAATCTGTCCGTGTGACGAGGGCGAACTTGCGTGGATTGATAAAACAGAGATTTTAAAGCTGCCGACATGGGAGGGCGATGCCGTCTTTTTAAAGCTGCTCTTAGAAGGCGAACAGCGGTTCTTTACCTTAAAACTGGTCTATGAGGGTGAAAAACTTGTAGAAAAGCAGCTTCGTTTTTATAATTAGTTTATAAAATGATTATTTGACACTAAAAAAGGGCGGGTGCTATAATTTTTCCTCGATATTTAAAAACCGGCGGGAAATGCCGGATAAAAAAATCGGATAAGGGAGAATTTATGACATTTTATCAGGAATTACAATTAAATCAGGCAGGTTCAAAGGCACTGATTAAAGCATCAAAGAGTAAAAAAGAAAAGTATCGGCATATTGCCGTATATCTGTTTAAAATCCTATTGACCGTGGCGTTCTGCACCGCATTTGTAATGGCATTCGGCGCAGTTTTCGGAGAAGATAACAATATCGTAGGTGTTGTTATGCTTTTGTGCGTATTGTCATTCCGCTATGCGGATCTGGGCATTAAAAATAAAGATGCAATGTTGGCATTTGCGGTTATTTTTGCCATTCTGGCAGTCGGACCGCGGCTTGCCAATTCCTGCGGACTTTTGGCGGAATGTATCATACATATCGTCTGCATTATGGCAATTATGATTCTTAGCTGTCATAATGTTTTAATGTTTAATCATGCGACACTGGTACTCGGCTATCTTTTGTTATACGGATATGATGTGACCGGTGAAGCTTATTTATACCGTCTTGTGGCGATTGCGGCAGGCGCGGCTCTGACAATGGCGGTTTATTACCGCAATCACAGAAAGCGGACCTTTAAAAGAACGTTTAAAGACTTATTTAAAGAAGTGGATTTTCAGTCGTCAAGAACACAGTGGCAGCTGCGCCTTGCACTTGCGATTGCAACAGCACTGCTTCTTGCGGGAATCCTTCATCTGCCGCGCCGTATGTGGGCAGGCATTGCAGTGATGTCAGTAACACTGCCGTTCCCGGAAGAAATCAAGGGACGTGTAGGGGGAAGAATCCCCGGCAATATCATCGGCGGACTGGTATTTATATTAATTTACTGTTTTGTTCCGAAGTCCCTTCATTCATATATCGGGATATTTGGTGGAATCGGTGTGGGACTGTCAGCCACCTACGGCTGGCAGGCGGTGTTTAATTCACTTGGAGCGATGGCTATTGCAGTCAGCTTCTTAGGACTTCCGGGGGCTGTATTTTACCGGGTTTTTCATAATGCGTTCGGTGCATTGTACGGAATGTTTTTTGAGAAAATTTACAGCAGATGTATAAAAGCTTAATAAGGACAACAGACGAGACTGCCGTGCGATGCCATTCGCACGGCAGTTTTTTTGCACAGACAGCTGCAAATCAGTCCAAATTTTGTTGACAAAAGTATTATTTGTATTATAATGTATAATACAAATAATACAAAACGCATCGGAAAGGAGTGAAACCGGAAGATGGTTATAGAACTGGATATGGAAAGTGAAGTGCCGATATATGTGCAGCTTCGCAATCAGATAGTCAAAGGAATCGGAAAAGGAGAGTTAAAAGCGGAAGAAAAACTGCCGACAGTCCGCCAGCTGGCAGCAGAAGCGGGCGTTAATACAATGACCGTGAATAAAGCTTATCAGATATTAAAGGCGGAAGGCTATATTAAGATTGACAGACGGCACGGCGCGGTAGTGGCAGATTTTGTTGATATGGATTTGCAGTTCAGGGAAAAGCTGGAAGCGGAATTAGAGCTTTTGTCGGCGGAAGCCAGCATTACGGGAATGGAAAAGGCAGAGTTTTTAAAGCTGTGCGACGGGATTTATTCTAAGATGAAGGTGTGCAGACAATCTTAAAATCAAAGATTTTCGCACAACGTTTTGTGACGTCTGCGGATAGGAGGAAGTATGGGAATTTTTATGTTTATAACATTTGCGTCGGCAAATTTAATTACAATCGGTGCGATGTGGTATGGATTGATGAGCCAGTACCGGTATAATAACGGAATGGTTCTGGGGGTGCATATTCCACCGGAACACGCAGAAGAACCGGGGGTGACAGAACAGGTCACGAATGCCAAAAGAAAAATGAAGCGGTTTCATATCATTAATCTGATTTTAATCATGGCACTCAGCATACTGTGCTTTTTTAATACAGCACTTTATGTTGTCATCTGGATTGTGTGGATTTTTGCATACATAGGAGCGGCGATTTACTTCAATGCCGCAATGCACCGGAAATTGTATGATTACAAGGTGGCGCAGGGCTGGCTTGTAGAAGGGCAGAAAAAGAAGGTCTACATCGACACGGCGGTACTGACAATGACAGAAAAAAGCGCAGTGCCGTACAGGTATCACGCAGTCGTTATTTTAATAGAAATCCTGTGCGTACTGCCGTTTCTGTGTGGAAAACGTCCGGTTTTTTGGGAAGAAATGGGGATATTCTGTATCTGTGCCGTGGCGGTATCGGTAACGGCGTGGATAGCGCATGTTTTTATCAACCGCAGCCAGCATACGGTTTACAGTCAGGATACGCAGAAAAACCAGCAGGTCAATTACCTGATAAAAAAATATACCGGGGAAGCACTCCTTGCCATGAGCAGCTGTAATGCGGCGGCATGGGTGATGATTGCCGTACAGGCACTTATTTTTAACAGTCTGAACGCGGTTGTGTTTTACAGCTATGTCGTACTGGAAAGCCTGTCAGGCGTGGCATTTCTGGTGCTGATTTTCCGGATGTATAAAAAGAAAAATGAGTTTTTAAATGCAGATAACACGCCGGTATATGTCGATGATGACGAATACTGGAAAACAGGATTTTACTACAATCCCAATAACAGACATATGCTTGTGGCGGACCGGATGCAGTCGGGAAATTATTCCTTTAATTATGCAACGGCAGGGGCAAAAATATGGACGGGCATTTTAACCTTTGTTGTTGCAGGAACTATCATATTTACGGTTGCGGCAATGCTTCCGCTGATTGATGTCAAAGTGGATTTTACCATGGATAATAACAGGGTAACGGTTGAGGGCGGCGGTTATAAAATCACATTTGATAAAGAATCCATTCAGAGGGCAGAGCTGCTGGATACAATGCCGCGCGATAATTTTACGAAAACCAACGGCGGCGCAACAGAAACCTATGCGGTAGGGCATTTTAAAGGGAATACTTACGGAAAATGTATGCTTTTTATATATAAAGGAAATGCGCCGTACATTCTGATTCAGACGGACACACAGACGATGTTTTTTAATGCAAAAGACAGCAGTATGACAAAGCAGTGGTATGAGCAGCTGTGTGAGTAGAAAGCAACCAGATTATTAAGTGAAATGATGAAAAATAATTGCTTTTAGAAGAACTGCAATGTATAATGTATTTGTAAAATTTATTTG
>QWCB01016395.1_pt1 | contig 10296 bp, 6 predicted proteins | sample 1972511 | NCBI WGS metagenome assembly QWCB01 (sample SAMN09866719, study PRJNA288562) | Human gut metagenome isolate term5_stool, whole genome shotgun sequencing... | isolation source: gut | host: Homo sapiens | place: USA: California
AAAAAAGGTTTGAATGTAGAGCTACTGTTGTTTGATGGAACTAGAACAGCATTTTACAATAAATTAATTGACCAAGGCTTAATAATTCATTCTTTAAATGAAAAAGGTAAAATATACTCTCCTTTAAATATAATCAAACTTAAAAATTATATTTCACGTTTTGACATTATACACACTCATAATACAGCTTGCCAGCTCTTCGTACCGTTAGCAAAACACATATATGGCGGGAAAGCGAGACTGGTGACAACTGAACATAACACTACAAATAGAAGAAGAAAAATATTTTTTTGGAAACCAATAGATCGCTGGATGTATAAGCAGTATATTAAGGTTATTGCAATTTCTGATAAAACATCTGAAATTTTGAGGTTTTATATACATCTTAATAATATTGTCACTATATATAACGGTATAGATGTCGCTAAATTTAGTTCTGCTCAACCTGTTGTAAGAAACAATTTGGTGTCCGAATATACTGATGATGACATAATTATAACTATGGTAGCAGCATTTAGAAAGCAAAAAAATCATTTGTGTGTATTAAGAGCTGCCCAAATTTTACCAAAACATTTCAAGTTTTGTTTTGTTGGTGATGGTGAGTTGCGAACTAAAATATCATCTCAGATAAAAAGATTAAATTTGCAGGATCGCGTGTCTATATTGGGAAATAGAAATGATGTTGACAGTATTATGGCTGCAAGCGATATTATTGTATTGTCTTCACATTGGGAAGGCTTTGGTTTAGTTGCAGTTGAAGGAATGGCAGTTGGTAAGCCTGTTATTGCAAGTAATGTTGATGGTTTAAAACAAGTTGTAGAGGGATATGGTCTTTTATTTGAGGATGACGATTATAAAGAACTGGCTTCAAAAATAAAAAAGCTTGAAAGTGATAAGATATTTTATAATAAGATATCAACTCTGTGCTGTAAAAGAGCACAATATTTTGATATTACCAATATGGCAAATCGATATATGGCTGTTTATCATGAAGTTGATAACGAGGGCATACGGGTGATAAATGCTCCTTTGGAACGGCCTATCAGCATAGGTAAGGATGTTAAGGCCTTGTGGTTTTTGTGGCGACTTTTTAGGCGCGAAAAGCCGTGGTGCGTGCATGCCAACACACCCAAAGGGTCACTGTTGGCTATGGTGGCTGCATGGGCCGCATGCGTGCCGAACCGTATATACACCGTGACGGGTTTGCGCTATCAAGCCACGACCGGCATGCTGCGGACCATATTGAAGACGATGGAACGCGTGACATGCTACTGCGCAAACCATGTCATACCCGAAGGTGAGGGTGTGAAACGAGCGTTGAGGGAGGACAAAATCACGGGGAAGAAACTGCAAGTGGTACATCATGGCAACATCAATGGGAAGGACACTTCTTATCTGTCACGCGAGGCTACGAGCGAATTGCTGCGTGCGGAGAACAAGGATACGCGGTTGATGGAGGATGCCACACCCTTTGATGGGCGCCGGTATATGCGCCAAAAGCTGGGATATACAGACAAAGATTTCGTTTTTATCCTTATAGCTCGCATGGTGAGAGACAAGGGTATTAACGAGTTGGCAGAGGTGATGCGTCGATTGGTGGAGCATTCCGCTGACCTTCCACGGCAACCCAAACTCCTGATTGTGGGAGAAAAGGAAGTGCAGAGTGGTGGCAATATTACTATGGAGGCGCAACGATTTTTGAGCAACTCCGCCACCGTTTTCTATGCAGGTCACCAAAAAGACGTACGCCCTTACCTACTTGCGGCCGATGCGTTGGTGTTTCCGAGTTACAGGGAGGGATTCCCCAATGTGCCCATGGAAGCAGGAGCGATGGAGTTGCCTTGCATCGTCACCAACATCAATGGCTGCAACGAGATCATCATTGATGGTGAGAATGGGGTCATCATCCCCGCACCAGTCGATAGTCACGGTCATCTCATACAGTTTGCTTCGGACGACCCGCAAGCAGACGGTTTCTCCTCGCCCATGTCCAAAGCGCTCTACCAGGCGATGTGTGAATTGATCAATAACACAAACAACACTAACAGGATGGCTGCCAACAGTAGGAGGTTAATCCAAGAACGCTATGAGCAGCGTGATGTGTGGGAGGCACTGAGGCAAATGTATGCAGAGTTGTGATTGCGGAAATCCCTGCGTGAGGGACGAAACAGTATGAAATCGTCCCTCATGCAGGGATTATTTTAGAATATTTGGCCACGGTGAGGGATTATAGCTAACTCGATGGGTAATCAAGAAATCAAACAAACATACGGCATGCATCCAACCCTACAGATGTATCTAAATCTATAATTCGTAGCGATTTTCATGTTATACAGAGTTGCACACCTTTTAAGGGACAAGTTCCCGTGGCTGTGGGATATGATGGGGCTCGTGTTGTCTTGGCTGTTTGGGATAAGATATGGAAGAAAGTTAAAGCAAATCCCTTTGCTGCTGGAAAAATACTCCAAACAGAATACCTTTACAATTCATGTTTTGCATGAAAATGACGTTCCCGCGTTGGCAAAAATGTTCAGGGAGCAACCTGAAGAGGCTTTCGAGTATTTCAGGCCGCATGAATTTACAGAGGAAGCATTAATTAAGTTGGTCAGGGACAAGGGCTTTCTTGCGTATATCGTCAGTAATGGTGATGCAGTGATTGGTTATTTCTTTCAGCGTAGTTTCTTTTGGGGTAAGTCGTTTCGCGGATACATAACAGACTACCGATGGCGACGTCGGGGCATCAACAAATTGATGAATGAATGTGCGACGGAGATTTCCGAATTTCTTGGACTGCAAGTGTTTGGGACGATAGCACCCGATAACATTGCTTCGCTCAAATCTGCGGAGTCTGCGAATGAGGTGAAAATTATTAAGACGCTTGATAACGGGGATTATTTTGTACAGTACCGCAAGAAGACTACGAAGGATGAGAATAGAGCTTAACTACGAATTTCACATATTAAACGAATTGATGAGAATTGTTAAACTACGAATTTCTCGGATTAAACTAATTATTAATTTGTACTATAGGTTCGCAAATTTCACGAACTAGTATTAGGGTTTATTATTAGAGGAATATATGGAAATTGATAAGTTGTTTTTGGAAAGGAATCATATAGAATAATCGGGGCCTGTATGGCTGTGCATCGCGAGTTAGGATGTGGAATGAGAGAAGTGTTTTATGGAGATGCGTTGGAGGAGGAATTCAAATTGCAAGGAATACCCTATGAAAGAGAATACAGCATGATGGCTGTTTATAAGGGAATAGAACTCAAACATTCTTTTGTATGCGACTTTATATGTTACGGAAATATCCTTCTTGAGTTAAAGGCTGAACGAGAACTGAATGATATAAACCGTTCTCAGGTTATCAACTATCTGAAAATATCAAAACAACCTCTGGGTCTCTTGATTAATTTTGGCGAGCCTTCATTGAAGTATGAGCGATATTTATTATAATACCACTCGCTTTTATAGTAGTTAGGAACGAATTAGTTCAATTATTTTTTTCTGACACAAGTATTCGTCTAATTCGTGCAATTCGTAGTTATGTTTTATCGCAATTACACGTATAATTCGTAGTTATTTATGTTTTTGAAGTATTTATTTGATAAACTCATGTCGCTGTTTGGCTTAGTCATTCTAAGTCCCATTTTATTGGTCGTGGCGTGTTTAATCCGCTTAAAAATGCCAGGTGGGTCAGTATTGTTCAAGCAGAAGAGGGTAGGGCAGCATGGTCGGCTGTTCACAGTATACAAGTTCCGGTGTAGGATTACGCCTTTGGGAGATAAACTGCGAAGATATAAACTTGATGAGCTGCCTGAACTCTGGAATGTGCTAAAGGGGGATATGAGTTTTGTCGGACCGCGCCCTGATGTACCTGGTTATGCTGACAAATTGAAGGGTGAAGATAGAAACATCCTAAAACTAAAACCTGGCATAACCGGACCTGCCAGTTTGAAATATCGCAATGAGGAAGAATTATTATCGAGTGTTTCCGATCCTATCGCATACAATAATGATGTGATTTATCCCGATAAAATAAAGCTCAATCTGTATTATTATTATCATTATTCTTTTGTAAAAGACATACAGATGATATTCTGTACTGTCGTTGGCAAGAAAATGTGGTATAATGGAGAGATGATTTAGGATTTCATCATCTACAATAGATTCTTCCATTTGTCTTAAAAAATGACAATAAAACAGGGTGTCGCCAAGAGGTGAAATAGAAAATTTTGATAGGCAAGGAGTAGGTATTACTGGGTTTGTTTGGCACGAAAAATCATTTTATCAGGTAAAACTTGAGAAATAATGCCGCTGTTTGGTGTGTTTTGTGATGCAATAAACATGGGGTAACGGTATTAATGCATGCAGATTGCGTGATTAAAGCAATGGGTTAATGGCAGAAATGGTGGTAAAACAGCGTCCTTCGTTGGTGCTTTCTCTATAATGCTTTGTGTAACAATGCCTTATAAAACATGCTCATAATTCGCGTATTTGCAAGCAAGGATTGGTTTGTTTGTAAATACGCGAATTATAAAGCACTTGTTGTAAAAGATTTTAACCAAAGGGTGTTATTGGCGAAAACAACCATTTGATTTTATTTCGACAACGAATGAAAACGCAATGAAACAAATGAACTGAACAAGACTATGAATGCCAGCGTACTGCGAATGACACGAATTCGGTTGGTTCGGTTGTTGAACAATGTCGCCCTTCAATGATAGTGCCGCGTGTGGTGGCTTGTTGTTGAAAAATCAAATGATTATTATCTTATCTATTCAATTTATTATTGTATTTTTGCAATGATAAGATAGAAAACGCTACTAGATGAAACTATGGGATATTGTGATAATTAGATTAGTAACGGCTAATGACTTGTATGATGGTTATTGTTGTGTCACATTATAGAAATTGAAAGAGATATATGAATAAAAGAATTTATTTGTGTCTTGCCCACATGAGTGGCAATGAAATGAAATATATCCGTTGGGACCAAACGTGAATGCGTTTGAAGCGGAGTTGAAGCGGTTCATTGCCTCCACCGAACCCTCGAGTGGGAGAGGAGAGTGCGACCGAGACAAACAACGGAGGGAGGATTATCCGCAAAGTATCGCACCACACGAGAACGATCCAGAAAAGCTGTGGTTGGTGGGTGACGAACGATTGAAGGACAAGCAGGTGGTAGCCTTGGCTTCGGGTACGTCGGCCGTTCATTTGGCACTCGTTGCTTTAGGCGTTAAAGCTGGAGATGAGGTGATATGTCAGAGCTTTACTTTCTGTGCCAGTTCGCATCCGGTTACTTATCAGGGAGCGACACCTGTGTTTGTGGATTCGGAAAAAGATTCATGGAATATGGATCCAGACCTTTTGGAAGAAGCGATTAAAGACAGGATAGAAAAGACAGGTAAGAAGCCGAAAGCCATCATCTTGGTTTACCTATATGGTATGCCTGCCAAGATACAAGAGATTCTGGCTGTTGCTCAAAAATATGACATTCCTTTGATAGAGGATGCAGCAGAAGGATTGGGTTCGCGTTATAAGGGGCAAGTTGTTGGTACCTTTGGACGGTTTGGCGTGTTGAGTTTCAATGGCAACAAAATGATTACTACCTCGGGCGGCGGTGCGTTGATATGTCCTAATGAAGAAACTAAAAACAGAGTGATGTTTTTTGCCACACAGGCTCGTGAGGCGTTCCCATACTACGAACATGAAGAAATTGGATACAATTATCGCTTAAGTAATATATGTGCGGGTATTGGGCGTGGACAACTTACCGTGCTTGACGAACATATAGCGCATCACAGACATCTTGCCGACTTGTACGAAGAGGCATTTAAGGATGTAGAAGGCATTACGTTCCATGCAAATCCATCCACCGATTTTGAATCGAATTATTGGCTCAACACCATTACATTGGATCCCGAATTACAAGTGAAGGGTCAGGAGCATGCGTATGAGCAGGCTGTTAAGGGTGCTGTGGGGGGTGCTGCAGGTGTGGTACATGCTACAGGGAAGGTGCATACCGCTTGTGAACCCAATGCGAATGTAGAAGCCATGCGCGTGGCGTTGGACAAAATGGGCATAGAAAGTCGCCCGTTGTGGAAGCCCATGCACTTGCAGCCTGTCTATAAAAACTGCCCCGCTTATACCAATGGTGTGAGTGAACAATTATTTAAGGTAGGATTGTGCTTGCCGTCAGGACCGTGTGTGTCCGAAGATGATGTACGTTACATCGTTCAATCTATTATAGACCAAATAAAATAGTGGTTTGTAAATTTTAGTGATTCACAAATCTTTATGGGTTTTTAGAGTCATTATCCAAAAACAAGAACATCGTATGAATTGGTTTAATAAGCTGGTAAATTGGTACTTTAAGAGAGATTCTTTACCGTATTGGTGTGTAATTTTAATAGATTGTATAATTTGCTATCTATCAGGTTTATTTGTATTTTGGCTATTCTTTAGAGGAGCAGCCACTTTAGGCAACATAAAACCTATAACGTACACTCTTATATTATACCTCTTTTTTAATGTCATTTCGTTCCGAATATTCCATACCTATGCGGGCATTATACGTTATTCGTCTTTTGTAGACTTGCAACGTGTGGCACTTGCCATGGGTTTGGCTTTCTTTTTTGTCTTTCTTGTTCATTATCCTATCTTATTTTGGGAGGATAATCGTTGGTTCGTTCCACTTCACACAAGACATATTATATCTATCTATTTGGTTTCTACGATTTTGATGTGGACATTTAGAATCGTAGTAAAGATGGTTTATGACACGATGTTTGAGAACGAGAAGGCACAGCGAACGTTCATCTATGGAGTGAAGGAAGGGGGAATAGGGTTGGCTAAACATATCAACAACCAAAAACCACAGCACTTTAGATTGATGGGATTTATTGCAAACGAGGGCGATCCTACTCCTGGCTATTTGATGGGAAAAAAGGTTTATCGTGTTAATCAAAAATTATCTGAAGATATCCGAATTAAGAAAATTAGAAATGTTTTGGTTTCACCTCTGCGTAACAAAGAGTTTAGAGATGATGTCCAGTTACAAGACCTTTTGATTAATGCTGGTGTAACAATTTACATGACCAAAGGGTTACAAGAGTGGGATAATCAAAACGCCACGAGCGTGGTGAACTCTCTAAAAGAAATTAGTGTCGAAGATCTGCTACCCAGAGACCAGATTCAGATAGATATGACGAGCATTGAACACCTGTTAAGAGGAAAGATAATATTAATTACGGGGTCTGCAGGTAGTATTGGCTCGGAAATGGTTAAACAAATCGGTAAGTTTGATCCCGCGCAGATGATCTTGATAGACCAAGCAGAAACGCCACAGCATGATGTTCGCTTATTGATGGAAAAAGAATTTCCTAACGTTAGCACCGAGACGATAGTAGCATCTATAGAAAACTACGAACGAATGGAAAAGCTTTTTGCTACTTATCAGCCCGACTATGTTTTCCATGCTGCTGCTTACAAGCATGTGCCAATGATGGAGGATAATCCCAGTGAGAGCATTCAGAATAATATTTGGGGCACAAAGATTATTGCTGACCTGAGCGTCAAATATGGTGTGAAGAAGTTTGTCATGATTTCTACCGATAAAGCTGTTAATCCTACCAATGTTATGGGATGCTCCAAACGTATCTGTGAAATCTATGTACAAAGTTTGGATAAGGCTGAAAAGGAGGGAAAGGTAAAGGGGAACACACAATTTGTGACAACTCGTTTCGGTAATGTCCTGGGATCAAATGGTTCTGTCATTCCTTTGTTCCAAAAGCAAATCAAGGCTGGCGGTCCCGTCACTGTTACTGATCCCAATATTATTAGATACTTTATGTTAATACCAGAGGCGTGTAAGTTGGTACTCGAGGCTGGTACTCAAGGGAATGGTGGTGAAATATTTGTGTTTGACATGGGTAGCCCGGTGAAGATAGCCGATCTTGCCAAGCGCATGATTAAATTATCAGGTGCCGAAAATGTTGAAATTAAATACACGGGACTTCGAGCTGGTGAGAAACTCTATGAAGAAGTATTGAACGATGAAGAAAGTACGTTACCATCGTTTAATCCCAAAATACGAATTGCAAAGGTTCGCGAATATGATTATCACCAGATTGAACAAAATATTGAGCAGCTCTTGGAAATATCTAAAACGTACGATGATTTAGAGATAGTATGCAAAATGAAACAAATTGTACCAGAGTTTAAGAGTAGAAATTCGGTTTATGAGAAGTTAGATTAATAAACAAATACTTTTCTTCTTCTAAATAATGAGATGATGTCACCAGTACAAATGCTATTTTTAATCATAAGATCCTCATTTTTTAATGAGCCCTTGCCCGTTTGATGTATGTAGCTTCCAGGCAGACTGTTGAGGGAATTGTGGCTGGTGTACTTATGCGGTCTAATATCCAGTTAGATAGACAAGATGCACTACATGTGTACTCTGTGAATAAATCCATAGAGCAGTCTAATCATCGAGTTAATGCTGTGATTGTTAGCTTAAGTAGTATTCTCAAAAAAAATAATATTGATTATATCGTCTTTAAAGGACAAACCTTTTCGAAAATTTATCCACACCCTTTAGAACGTACACCTGGAGATATAGATTTCTTTTGTGATAAAGAACATTTCGAAGAAGCAAAAAGAGTGCTTAAAAAAGAATGGGGAGTTACCTTCTCTGGCTCTGAATCGGAACAGCACTTAGAATTTAAATATGGTCAAGTCCCGTTAGAGATGCATTATAACATGATTAAGTTTAATCATCGTCAAATTCAAAAGTATTGGGACAATATTTTAAAATCTGCCAATAAAGATAGTTTGACCATTGAAGGTTGTCAAGTGGCTACTTTAGAACCTACTTTAAATGTTCTTTATACGTTTCTCCACCTGTATCACCATTTAGTTGAGCTTGGCGTTGGACTCCGACAGTTTTGTGATGTTTTGTGTCTCTTGCATTCCTATCATCAGGTGATTGATAAAAAATCTTTAGAGAAACATTTGGTTACAATGGGCTTTATGCGAGCATTTTGCGCCATAGGGTGGGTGTTGATTCACCAAATGGGATTGCCAATTAATGAATTCCCCTTTAAGATTCAAGAACGTGATAAAAAAATGGAGAAAGATATTTTAGATATTGTTCTTCGGGGTGGTAACTTTGGTAAGTATATATCAAGTACACCAGTGCGCTCGGGCATGAAATATAATATCGAAGCAACTTTTCGAAAATTTAGACACTATTACTTGTTTTGGAATCTATCGGGCAAAGAGATACGTGCCACAATTCTGAAAGAAATTCCAAAGAAAATTTGTTTCGCTTTAGGATTGCATGGTCTGAATAATAAATATAAACAGTAATTTATTTCAAAAACTTCTCGTGTGAGGAGATAATATTGTATTTATATAAAATATAACAGAAAAGTTATGAAAGCATTTGTATTTCCCGGTCAGGGATCCCAGTTTGTAGGAATGGGAAAAGAACTTTATGATAATAACGAAACAGCAAAGGAGTTGTTCGACAAAGCCAACGAGGTGTTGGGCTATCGCATCACTGACATCATGTTCGATGGTACCGATGAGCAACTCAAGGAAACCAAGGTGACACAGCCTGCCGTATTCTTGCACAGTGTCATTTCTGCATTGTGTATGGGCGATTCGTTCAAGCCCGATATGGTGGCAGGTCACTCTTTGGGCGAGTTCTCCGCATTGGTGGCAGCTGGTGCTTTGAGTTTTGAGGACGGTCTCAAATTAGTCTATGCCCGTGCCATGGCAATGCAGAAGGCTTGTGAGGTGGCACCGGGTACCATGGCAGCAATCATTGGTTTGCCAGATGAAAAGGTAGAAGAGATATGTCAAGAGGTGAGCAAAGAAGGCAAAGTTGTCATTCCTGCTAATTATAACTGTCCGGGACAATTGGTTATCTCTGGAGATAAGGAAGGTATTGAAGAGGCTTGCGAAAAACTCAAGGCTGCGGGAGCCAAGCGCGCATTGCCTTTGAAGGTGGGAGGTGCATTCCACTCGCCATTGATGCAGCCTGCCAAAGACGAGTTGCAAAAGGCGATAGAGGCTACCACGGTGAATACGCCTCAATGTCCTGTGTACCAGAATGTAGATGGGAAACCTTATACCGATGCAGCGAAGATAAAGGCAAACCTTATTGCCCAACTGACCAGTAGTGTTCGTTGGACAACAACGGTGCAGAACATGATTGCCGATGGTGCTACCGACTTTACCGAATGTGGACCTGGCAAGGCTTTGCAGGGCATGATAGGACGC
>QWCB01006715.1_pt1 | contig 10292 bp, 6 predicted proteins | sample 1972511 | NCBI WGS metagenome assembly QWCB01 (sample SAMN09866719, study PRJNA288562) | Human gut metagenome isolate term5_stool, whole genome shotgun sequencing... | isolation source: gut | host: Homo sapiens | place: USA: California
GTTAGACCCGTTCGAAGCCCTAGCCGAAATCTTTGATTTCGTTGCAGGTCTCGTGCAAAGAGTTCCAAAGAAGACGAATGGAATGAAGTCTGATTTGCAGAACTCGACTGCCACTCAGGGTGACTGTAGTTGGCGGGTTCATACGTTAGAATTTAGTGCAATCGTTTATGGGAGGGTTATTCACTACGAGTTAACCAACTCACCCACAAAAAAATAAAACTGAGGTCTTCCCCAGTTTTATTGATAGAGTAAACTTTTCATATAATTTTCTTTTGCAAGATTATATCTTTTAAAATCGTATAGCGCACGATTTTTGTTGTTAAAACATTTCCAATAGCCGCATACGAGGCAGGCTTTACCACTGTTGAAGTAAAAATCCAGCACGTCTTCAAAGTGATAACCCAAAAATATGCCGACCTCATCTGGCACTTTTTCGACGAATCGTTCTTTTAATTTAAGAAGGTAATGGTTAATTCGGTGGGAGTTTTCGTATCCTATTGAGCCTAGAAATTTCTTGACTTTTTCCTGCTGCAAGGTCATTTCCAAATTCTCTTTTTCATAGAAGAGGATTACTTCGTACCTTTCTTCTATTTTTAATTCTATATATTCTATCGATAGTGCTTTGGCTATGATGTCTTTATATGTTTTCCATGTGGTTAAGGATAATTTTTCATCTTCTCTTATGGTCATGAGTGTGCCAACCTTTTTTTCGTACAGTGTTGGCGCGATGCTCATTTTTATAAGTGAGATGAGGTAATCTAAATTAGGTAATGTTCTTATCTTTTTGTAGAACTCGATGGTTATATCGCCGCTTATTCTGAAGTCGGTCAATTTACTTGGCTATTGCCTTTCCTAGTGATTTACAGTCTGCTAGGGCATCTTCTGATGGATTGTCGTAAGCGATTAGTGTTTCAAACACTTTAACTCCTAGATTTTCTAATTCTTCTTTCCAATAGTCCATCCATTGGCCTTCTGCCCATTCATATGATCCGAAAAGGGCGACTTTTTTGTCTTTTAGTAGTTCATTTACGCTGTCCATGTATGGTCTCATGTATTCTTCTTCTAGTTCTTCTGATCCCATTGCTGGACATCCAAAGATAAGTACGTCTGATTCTTTTACATCTTCTACTTTTGCGTCGCAAACATTTATTAGACTTGTGTCTTCGTTTACTTCTTTTGCGCCTTCAAAGATTGCTTCTGCCATTCTTTCTGTGTTGCCGGTTCCTGACCAGTAAATTATTTTAACTTTCATTTTTTCTCCTTTCGTTTGATATTGACTATCAACTACAATTCAATTATAATATGTTTGTATTGATAATATTTTTCAAATATTACTATATTTATTTAAAATTGAAAGGATGACTAAAATGTATAATAATTTGGAGATTGCAAAGTCAAATAATATTAAGAGCTTCGCCAAATCCATAAAGTTGTACAGAAAGAGAGTTTCGACTATCTCCTCTATCGAGGACCTAAAGGACTATTTAAATGTTTTAAATGTCTTTTTATATACATATTTTCTCTGCACGTACAAAAAGGATTTGTCAGACAAGGTTTCGAAAAACAGGTCATGTATCGAAGACTTGGATTCCTTCAAGGAACTCATAAATTTCGGTGAATCCATGCTCTCAGGCTACAGAGACTCTCTTCTTATTGGAATCAGCGAGTCGGATCACGAACTGGTGGAAGGTGCCATCGCCTACATAAACAAAAATTTCAGAGACAAGATCACTCTTTCGGAGACTGCTAAGAAGCTACATATTTCAAAGAATTATCTCTGTCACCTGTTCACCCAAGAGACTGGTTACAGATTTTGCGAATACATAAATATCAAGAGGATCGGCTATGCCAAGGAGCTTATCTGCGAAAATAAAAAGAACTTTGAATTTATTTCCTGTTACTGCGGATTCTCTTCCCAATCCCACTTCTCAACGACTTTTAAAAAGTACACAGGAATCACGCCAAACGAATATAAACAAAAGGTTCTTCAAAAATCTATGTAAAAAAACCCTTATATTTAAAATATAAGGGTCTCTTTTTAATATTTAATTAAACTTCTAACATCGTATCCTTCTAGGACTTCTCTGCCTGGTAGATCTGTCAGTTCTACTAAGAACACTAGTGCCTCAACCTTGCCGCCGAGTCTTTCTATTAGGTCAATGGTGGCCTTTGAAGTTCCGCCTGTCGCAAGTAAGTCGTCTACGATTATTACCTTTTCTCCTGGGCTTATCGCATCTTCGTGAATTTCTATGGTATCTGTGCCGTATTCCAATTCATAAGAAGCTTCGATCTTTTTGTAAGGGAGCTTGCCCGGTTTTCTAACTGGCACAAATCCTGCGTCAAGTTCAAGGGCAATCGGAGCCCCTACGATAAAACCACGAGCTTCTACACCTACTACCTTGTCCACATCCTTAGGAGCAATAGCAACAAGCTCATCGATTGCACCTTTAAATGCATCTTTATCCTTTAAAAGAGTGGTTATATCTCTGAAGATTATACCTTCCTTTGGATAATCTTTTAAATTTCTAATATACTTTGAATAATCCATACTACCTCCTAAGTTAAGTATAGCACAAAATAATATTTTTGGAATTTTAAAAAACATGTTATAATGAAATTGGTGATTAAATGAAAAAATTAAATGAATTTATGCAAGGAAGAAATGGTGTTGACGAGCTAAACATACTACTGATAACAGGAGCGCTCATATTTAAAATCCTTGCATATACAACCCATCTTAGGTTTTTAGACATATTTTCTGCAACATTTCTAATCTATTCCCTAACGAGGGCGTTATCAAAAAATATATATCTTAGAAAAATTGAAAATAATAAGGTCTTAGGTATTGTAAATAAGATTAAAAAAAGTTATAATACTCGAGTAACTCAGTTCAAAAATAGAAAAGTTTACAAGTATATTAAATGTGACAATTGTCATCAAAAGCTTAGAGTTCCAAGGGGCAAAGGCAAGATCAAAGTGACCTGTCCTAAATGTAAATACCAAATGGAAGTGAGAAGTTAAAGCTTATTAAAAAAATAAAAAATATTTTAAAATATTTTAAAAAAACTGTTGACAAGAGTTCAAAAACATAATATACTAGATAAGTACTCACGCGGGAGTGGCGGAATTGGCAGACGCGCTAGACTTAGGATCTAGTTCCATTGGAGTGGGGGTTCAAGTCCTCTTTCCCGCACCATTAAGACCATATTCCCGCACCATTAAGACCATACAGATTGTATGGTCTTTGTTTTTTCTAAACATTTCGTTTAGAATTAGATACCCCTTTCAATCCATATTTATACCTATTGGTATTTTACACATTTACATAAGGTGTAAAGAAAAATCGGCACTTAGAAAAGTGTCGATTTTTTTGTTTTTTGTGTGGTTTGGGTTTATTTCTATTGAATCAAAAAATGTAGCGGAAGCATATTGCTTCCATAGCCGAGAGGCTCTGCACAGAATGTATAGATTGAAAAGATAAAATCAAGTGAAATTTAGTATGAATGATTAACTTTATTTTAAATGCTCTACTTAAAGCGTAAGTTTATTTTTGATGCTATACGTATAGCGTGATAATTGTTATTGATTATATTTATAAAGTACAGTTGATAAAACTTGCTCTTCGGAGGTTAGACCCATTCGACTCACTTCGTTCGCTCAGGGTGACTGTAGTTGGGAAGGATAACATGAAGTAGTTGAACTTAATGAAGACAGTCACCCTGCGAGGAAATTTATTTCCGAGTCGAATGGGTATAACCCTGGTGTGGTAAAACATTGATGATTGTTAGTAATGCCTTCGGCTGTGGAACCTGAACTTCCACTACCTATTTCAACCTTAACAAAAACACAAAAAAGAGAAGGTCGCCCTTCTCTCTTTTTATCCAAGACTTTCATCTTGGTATTCTTTGGAACTTGTCTTGTATTATTTCAAGTCCATCTAGGTTGACATTGAATGTTATCTTATCATTCTTTACATCGTGCGCTCTATATAGAATTTCGTCATGAACAAATGTGTTACTTGCACATAGTATATCTTCATAAGCCCACATTGATGGTTTAACATCCTTGTATTGGTTGATAAGCGCCTTGTCGTTTCTGTCGATATAAGTCTTGTCGAAGACTCTGTTGAATGCACGATTACTTACTGCCGCAACTTCTTGTCTTGGTATAAATTCATCTGCATTAAACTTAGCGAGTCCGTCGGTGTAGATCTTTAGCCAACCTTCGTTATAAGCTCCTTCGATTTCGCCCTTAGCCCAGTGGTTAGCACTTAGGTTCATGTGGTTTCCATCAGCTTCTGCAATATTTTGGAATCTTCTAAGGGTCGCTACCCATTCTGCTCTCGTAATCTTCTTTTCTGGTCTGAAGTATCCATCATCATAACCTGCAAACACGTTTGCTTCTGTGGTTATTTTGATTGCTCTTGTATACCATTCGTTGCCAATGTCTGGATATGAGATCTTGTAGTCAGGATTGTAATTGTATCCATCTTCTACTAAAGCATTGGCTAAGATTTGAGCAGCTTCCGCACGGGTAAGTCCGTCGTTTGGTCTGAAGTATCCGTTGAATCCTTGCATATATCTAACTTCCTTGTGAAGTGGATTCATCTTAGCAGGTACTTCAACTATTTTTTCGGTAATGCCTCCAATATAGATATTTCCACCGCTATGACCTGGTGTCCATGGATCTGGATACCATGGATTTGGATTATCTGGATACCATGGATTTGGATTATCTGGATTATCAGGTGTTGGCGGTATAGAAGTCTTTTCCCATTGAGCTGTCAATGTTACATCTGCTGTTACATTAATTGTAGTTCCTGGTTGAATTATTTGTGTAGTATCTCCTACTTTCCAACCCTTAAAAGTATATTCAGGATTTGTAAAACCATTTGCTAATACTGTGTAATTAGTATTTTCTGCAACTGTTACAGGGTTCATTGTTCCTGTTGCTGTTAAGCTACCAGCTTCATAATTTACAGTGTATTTAACTTCAGGTGCATGATAAGTGTTAGTTACAGTTAAACCATTTACTTCTGAAGTGTAGTTTGAATGGTTAAATGCATTTCCATCTTCGCCTAATTCCTTTACAGAATATACATATACATTACCGTTTGCATCGGTCTTATCTTGTTTACCAAAGTTTACTTCGATTAAGCCTTGTCCATTTGGACTACCTGTTACTTCTTTAGCTTCTCCAACATCTTCAGTCTTTCCATTAACAGTTCTTTGTAATTGGAATTTAACTTCAGGTGTTGCAGTTCCATCAGGAACGTCAACCCATTTTTTAGTAGCTACTATATCATCTGTTTTTGGAACTACATAAGTGTTAGTAATAGTGTTACCTTCTTGACTAACTGTATAAGTGTTGTTGCCAACTTTTACTTTACCGTCAGTAACATTTCCTTCTTCTACAGTATAGGTGTATTCCTTACCATCGTCGTTGATCCTTGGAAGTTTTGACCAAGTATAGTAGAACTTGTTAACATCACTTTCATCACGAGTTTTTACTGGACTAACATCTGTTACTTCTTCTACTTGTCCACCATCAGCTTGTCTGTAAAGTTTTAATTCTACAGCTGTGTGGTCTGTGCTTGGGCCGTTTACCCAAACCTTTGTAGCCTTCACTTCAATAATATTTGGATTTGGATCTGGAATCACGTTTTTATTGGTAAATTCTACTGTGCCTTCTTTGTCAGTAGTTGTTAAAGTAACTTTTGCTGTAGAACTCTTAGTTTCTACACCGTCACCAACTTTAACAAATGGTGTTAATCCCTTTGCATCAGTTTCTTCGATAGTGTATTCACCGTAAAGTAAGTTTTCAAGTTCTTTGCTTTCTCCTGCCTTTAATGTGAATGTTTCTTCTTTTCCATATGGATCAGTTACTTTGAAAGTAAATTCTAATGGGGCTGCTGGTCCTCTTCTCATTCCCATTATGCCTTGTGGTTGGATAACCATGCTTTCAATCTTCTTAGTAATTGTAAGCTTGCCCATTCTGTGTTGATTTTCGTCTGGAGCGTCACCATCGCCCGGAACTGTTTTTAGTTTGTTAGTAATAGATTTGTTGCCATTGCCATCATCTTCCATTGTTCCAAGAATCCAGTTAGCATTTTTAACATCAGAATTTTCATCCTTAAATGTTTCTTTTACAGAATATATATACTCGTTTCCTTGAGAATCTGTTTTTGGAAGATTGTCCCAAGTTGCAGTTGTAGTGTCTTTTGTAATTTCTTTTACTTCTGCACCATCAACTTTAACAGGTTCACCTTGTGTTCCTACTACTTTTCTATAAAGTGTGAAGTTCATAGTTGGAACAGGATTAACATCGTCTGACCAAACTTTCTTAACTGTAAAGCTTGTCTTTGCAAAGTCATGGTCAGTTACAGCACTGGCTGTTAGAGTAGTATTTACTTGAATACCCTTTGTTTCATCAATTGCTGGTTTTGCTGTCCATTTAAGGTCCTTGTGTCCTTCTTTTGCTTTGGCTTCTGGTTTGCCAGGAAGTTCAGATTCTTTTGTTCCTTTTTTCACCAATACAGTTTTGTCAGCAAAGTTTTCTACGCCTTCTCCAGCCTTATAAGTTAATTCAACTTTATCTTTTGGAGTTGGTTGATTTTTATCTTCTGGCTTATCTGAGCCATTAGCATATACATAAAGTTTTTGGTCTACAGTTAATGTTGAGCCATCTGCGAACTTAATTTCTAAAGTTCCCTTTGAAGGAGATAGTACTTCGTGGTCTGTATTTCTTTCTGACTTGTCAGAAACTGTTGCTTCTTCTAAAGACTTTTCAAGTTCTGCTTTTTCTTCTTCTGTAAGGGTGCTAGGTGTTTTTAACTTCTTGCTAACTCCGTCTTTCCAGAATATGCTATCAAGCTCATCTCCAACGAATACTGCTAGGTCAATTCCTTCTAAAGTAAATGATTTATTTACCTTGTCAGCTATTGTTCCACTTTCAAAAACTGCAATATACGTTGCACTTTCTTTTACACTTGGTACAAATGTTGCATCAGTTGATACTTGTTTACCAGTTACATCTGTCCATTTAACAAATTTATAGCCTTTATTGGCTGTTGCTGTTGAACCTTTTATAGCTACATCATCTTTTAATTCTTCTGAAGCAGGGCTTACAGTACCCATATTTGTGTCCATGGAAATATAAGTTATTTCAGCCTTGCCTAAAGAATCGTAGTTTGCAACAAAAATTTTGTCTTCTGTTATAGCTTCTGTATCTGCTGCAAGGTCAGGTTTCCATTTTGGATCTCCTACCTTATATCCGTCATTTGCTGTAATAGTAGGAGCAGTGATCTCAGCCATGGTCTTTCCAGCTTTTGGATTTACATAGTAGGTTGTTGCACCAGTTAATGTTCCATTCTTATTAGTTAAGAATCTTACTGTTACATAGCCATCTGGTTTCTTTACATCATCAGTAGTTTTTTCTACTATATCTTCTGTCTTTGTAAAGTTGAAAGTAAATTCTGTGTTAGCTTTAAATGTGTCTTTTAATTTTTTTGTTTCGCTTGTATCCCAATCTCCACTAATATATCCAGTGTCTGGTGTTTTTGTAATTTTATTAGCTGAGTCTGTCATGTCGACTTCTACTTCAGGACTTACATAGTAAACTAAGTCGCCGGAAACTGTTCCACCTGTGCCAGCTTTGAAGATTACTTTTACATAATTTGGAAGGGCTTCTTCTGGTTTTTGGCCAGGAATTACTTCTGGAATTATGTTTTTGTGAACTTCTACTGGAATTATAACTGGATCTTTGTCTGTTCCTTGGGTTGTTCCGTCTTTGTATTTAATGGTTACTTTTGCTTCTTGCTTGCCAGGTTTTGAAGGATCTGGCTTTTCAACTACTGTTATTGATTCAATTTCTTTATTCTCTGGTGGAGTGATTCTATCAATTAGATCTTTATCAGTAATTTCTTTGCCTTCAGGTGTGTGGAGCTCTTCTGTCTTTATTGGCTTAACAATTGGTGTAGCTACAAATCTTTCAAAGTAAGCAGCTTCAATTACTGTTACCTTGTCAGTGTATTGGTGCTTAGTTAAATCAATTTTTTCTACTGGATTTACATCTATTAAACTGTCATCAGCATCGCCAGTTTGTACTTTTTGCCATTGATTAAAGATATAGTTTACTTTCTTCTTGCCTAGTCCTGGAATTTCAACTTCTTGGTCAGTTTTTCCGTCTGGACTGTTTACTGTTATAGCAACTTTTTTAGTTGGGTTAACCCAGAATGTTTGTGTTGATTCATCTGTTGCCTTATCTGTTGTTTTAACTATAACTTTTACAAAAGTATCTGGAACTTTTGGCTTGTCTGGACCTTCTTGTGGAACTACGTCATTAGAAAATCCTGGTGAAATTTCTGTAGCTAGATCAGTGAACATATGGCGTTTTGTAAAGTCATAGACGCCATTTGCTTCTTCATTTTCATTTTGTTTAGCTTGGTCGGCTGTCCAATGAGTGAAACCTAATTCTCTCTTTTCATCTTCTGTCAATTTTATTTCAGGAATTTCTACCCAAGCCTTTGGATTTACATAGTAGATCTTAGAGTCTTTCTCTCCTGGTTTTCCTGTAGGGTTTACTGTTACTTTTACATAGTCTACAGTTATATCCTTTAATTCTCCCTTTTCAGCTTCAGATAGGAATAATGGTTTTTCTCCTGTTGTTAAAGCTTCATAGACATTCTTGTAAACTTTAATAGGTATGTCTAATTCTTGAGGTTCTTTCTTATCTGGGAAAGTAACCTTAGCCTTGATGTTTACTGTGCGAACAAGCTCTTCTTTATCGGCCTTGCCTATTTCTTTTACTAAATTATAAACTTGGTCATCACTTGTTAATTCATTGCCAGCTTCGTCATATAATTTTATTTCTGTTCCTGCTGGAAGATCTTTTACTTGATCCTTTTCTCTCCAAACTAATTGTGCTTTTAATTCATCAATAGTTGGAGCAAAGTCGTTTGTCCACTTGCCATTTGGATCTTTAAAGGCTTCTGTTCTTACTAAGCCCTTGGCAGATAAGCCTGACCATTCAAACTTCGCAGTAAATACATAGAAGTCTTTTGTTTCATTCTCAATGATTGTATTTTTGTTTAATAATGGTTTTTCATCCCATTTTACGAACTTCTTGCCATCATCTGGAGTGATATAATATTTATCCTTTTCCTTTTTATTTTCTTCGGTTGGATCTCCAGGTACTGGAAGTAGGTCTGACTTTAATCCCTTTATTACATCGTAGTGAAGCTCCGTTACTTCTTTTCCATCTTTGTCTGTAAATGCTCCACCCTTGTCTGCCTTGAAGGTTACTCTTACATAACCGTCTGGAACTGGATCATCACCAGGCACTTCTATTACTCTTACGTCCTTGTAATAGAAGGTAATTTCATCTGAACCTGTGCCATTGATGCCCAAGAATTCATTTGTTTCTTCGTCCACATCAAAGAATAGTTGTTGTTGTGGTGCACTTGTTAGTACCCAACCTGGGATTGGCCTATAGTTTCTTGCGTCATAGTGGCGGTTGCCATTTACAACTAGTTCTTGGTCTATAATGGCGCCAGCTTTTTCGTTTGCTTCACCTTTAAATCTTTCGTCTATATAGTTGACCTTGTATTCTCTTTGTCTGTATGGCCTGTAAAAGAATTTAAAGACATTGTTTTTAACGTCAGGATTAGGAATCATTTTTTCCGAATCCTCAGGATCCGGAATCTTTTCTGGTTCAACACGGAATTGTTGGAAGAAAGTGTTATCTCCCTTTACTCTGCCGTTATATTCTTCATATATAGTCTTTAAACCCTCAGGTAGTTTTTCCATAAGCTCGTCATGGGGTACAAGGGTATATTTATCGTCTTGTCTGTCTCCGGTTGTTGCTACTAAATAGCCGGAACGTTTGTTTTCAAGTTTATCAGAGTCCGGGTTTGGACTTATATTTTTATCTAAGTTATAGTCCTTGTCTAAATAATAGTGAAGAACCTCTACATCCACTCTTGCATTTGGAACCCAAATTGCCTTTAGATATATTGGAGATACAACATCGTTGCCGAAGGAGTAAAGCTCCGGCACTTTATAAGTCTCGCGATATGAGTTGTCGATTTCTTCTGTATAATCGCCTGTCTTATCATCTTTTTTATAGCGAATTATTTCCCAACCCATAAAGTCGTAGCCCCTTCTTACAGGCTTAAATTTAGGTTCTACAAGTTCTTGTTTATGAACAACTTTAAATACTTGCTTATCACCTTCGCTATTTTCTTTTATAGGATAAGTTGTTTCTATTTCTTGACCAACATCGCCTTCTTTTAC
>QWCB01005305.1_pt1 | contig 10288 bp, 6 predicted proteins | sample 1972511 | NCBI WGS metagenome assembly QWCB01 (sample SAMN09866719, study PRJNA288562) | Human gut metagenome isolate term5_stool, whole genome shotgun sequencing... | isolation source: gut | host: Homo sapiens | place: USA: California
GATGTAGCCAGGCTTGGCCGCGTCCCCAGGGCGTGGATCATCCTCATCGGGCTTATCATCACCCCCGCGTTGTATTCATGGGTGAACATCGCGGCTTCTCGTGACCCCTACGGCCATACCAACAATATCAAGGTGGCCGTGGTCAACGAGGATAAGGGTGCTAACAACGAGCTGACGGGGAAGATAGATGTCGGCAGCGAGGTCATTGAGAAACTCAAAAAGAATGACCAGCTAGGCTGGCAATTCCTCGAGCGCGACGAAGCCGAGAAAGCCCTTTTAGAGGGGGACGTGTATGCCTCGGTGACGATTCCGGAGGACTTTAGCGAGAACCTCGTGAGCATGCTCGACGGGAAGTTCACGCAGCCCCAGTTGGTCTACCGCGTCAATGAGAAGAACAATGCCATCGCCGTGAAGATCACGGATGCCGGTGCCAAAGGTCTGGACAAGCAGATCACGGCGGCCTTCAAGGAGCAGGTGGCCACCGTCGCGGCGGAGAACATCAAGGACACCGGTACCGACTTCGAGCGAAAAGTCACGCGCGCGATGAACAACACTAGTTCGGCCTTCGGGGAGACCGCGCAGGAGATTGACGGCAACCGTGAGAACCTCGCGCGCATCCAGGGAAAGCTTGACGCCGCCGCTGATTCCACGTTGGGCGCCAAGTCCACGGTGGCTGATGTGAGTGCTGCGCTGGGCGACGCCCAAACCGCCCTCGCCGAGGTCTCCTCCCTAGTCGAGCAGGCCCAAGGGGGCATCGGTGACTTCACCGACCAGACCACCGGTGCCTTCGTCAGTGGTGCAAGTGCGGTGGCGGACGGTACCGCCAAGGCGCAGGAATCCATCGCGGATGTCACAGCTGGCCTGAACCAGGCCGGTGACCGCTTCGATTACGCCACGCAGCGGGCGAACACTGCTATTGACGCGAGTGCGGAATCGATTGCGCAGCTTAAAGCCCTGCGCGATTCCGCAACGCTCTCACCGCAGGTGGCCAAGGAAATTGATGACGCCATCCAGCGCCTCGATGAGGGCAATGAATCCAACCGTCAGCTGGTGGGGAACCTGACTGCGCTGAGCAAGGATACCCAGGCCGCAGCGGACAACGTGCAGGCTAGCGCGGAGGCCATCAACCAGGCAGCGGCCGATACCAAGGCCACGTCGCAGACGCTGCGCGATACCGTGACCACCGCCGTGCCGGAAATCAACCGTGCCATGAGCAATCTGAGCTCCATGGCGAGTGCTTTGAGCTCCACCCTGGAAGCTCAGAAGGGAACCATGCAGGAGGCCAATGGTCTCCTGGACGGCGTGGCCCAGCAGCTGCGCGCCACGAAGGACACCTTGTCCGATTTCGATACCAACCTCCTGGCCCTGCAGGACAGCCTGCGCGCTATGCAGGGCGATGTGGGTTCGCTGCGGGCTGCGATGAACTCCAAAGTTGTTCAAAATGTCACCGGGCTGGACGCGGAAGAAATCGGTAAATTCTTTGCGGAGCCCATCGAGCTGAAGACCGAAACCGTGTACCCGGTGGACAGCTACGGCTCCGCCATGGCGGCGCTGTTTACTAACCTCTCTCTGTGGATTGGTGCCTTCGTCCTCATGGTGATCTTCCGGGTTGAGGTCGATAAGGAGGGCTTCGACCGCATCACGGTGGGCCAGGCCTACTTGGGCCGCTTCCTCCTCATGGCCCTGATGGTCATCATCCAGGCCGTCACGGTGACCGTGGGTGATCTGCTCATCGGCGTGCAGACCGTGAACGCGCCTGTCTTCATCCTGACGGGCGTGCTCGTGGGACTGGCCTACTTGAGCATTATTTACGCACTGTCCTCATCCCTGGGACACCTGGGACGTGGCCTCTGCGTGGTCTTTGTCATTATCCAGATTCCGGGTGCTTCGGGCCTGTACCCGATTGAGCTTTTGCCCAACTTCTTCCACACCATCTACCCACTACTGCCATTCACGTACGGCATCGATGCCATGCGCGAAACCATCGGTGGGTTCTATGGGAACCACTATTTCAAGAACATGGCCGTGCTCGCCTTCATGTTCATTCTGTTCTTCGTCTTCGGCCTGCTGCTGCGTAAGGCGTTGGCGCACTTCAATGTCATCTTCAACCGCGAGCTGCGGGACACTGAGCTCTTTGACTATGAAAACGTGCAGGTTGTGGGCTCCGGCTACCGCATCGCGGACGTCATCCAGGCGCTGGATAGCCGCAGTGGCCTGAAGAAGGATCTGGACCGCCGCGCGCACAACTGGGGCTATTGGCTCAAGCTGGTGGGCATCGCCGGTGTTATCGGAGTGGTGATCCTCATCGTCGTCTCGGGTCTCTTGCCCGACCAGAAGCCGCTGCTTCTGGCTATTTGGACGGCATGGTGCTTCCTCATCATTATCGCCGCGGTCACCCTGGAATACCTGCGCATTAGCCTGAAGCAGTCCGCGGAGCTCGTGACGCTGGATGAAGATGACATCAAACACCCGGCTCGCGCCGGCGCGGATTCCACGGAGGGGGATAATTAATGCGTGGAACACTCGATCTTTTCCTCAATGACATGCGCACCGCATGCCGCAACGTGATGAGCGCGGTGATGCTCGTGGGTCTCGTCGTCATTCCGATGCTGTTCACGTGGTTTAACGTGTTGGCTAGCTGGGATCCCTTTGATAACACCAGCCAGCTCAAGGTGGCGGTGGCCAGCAAGGACACCGGCTATGAGAGCGATCTGTTGCCGGTGCCCATCAACGTGGGCAACCAGGTGCTCAATGAGCTGCGCGCGAACGAGCAGCTGGATTGGGTTGTGACCACCTCCGATGAGGCGATTGAAGGTACCAAGTCCGGTGAGTATTACGCAGCCATCGTGCTTCCGGAAGATTTCAGTACCGACATGATGAACTTCTACACGGATGGTTCCCAGCCCGCGGATTTGTCCTTCTACATGAATGAGAAGAAGAACGCGCTGGCTCCGAAGATCACTGGCCAAGGTGCAGAGGGTGTGTCGGCCCAGGTTGCCGAGGCTTTCACGACGACGGTCGGTGACGTGTCCTTCGATCTGGTCACTTCGCTCTCGGACTTCTTGAGCAAAGGCGATACCAAGGCTGTGTTGGACCGGATGCAGGCGCGCGCGGATGGCGTGCAGACCCAGCTCGATATGGCCGCCCGTACCGCGCGTTCCCTCGCTGGCCTCGTGGATACCGCGGTTCCGCTCATGGAAAGCGCCCAGCGCATTGCGGACTCGGCGGACCTGGAGCTGCCGGAGATTCAGTCCTCCTCGCTCAACGTTTCCACGGATGCGCTGCAGCAATCGCTCGATGCCACCAGCGCTAGTTATGATGTGGTGCGCCAACGCATTGATGCGCTTTACGACGACGCCTCCGCCTCCCGCGCCGACCGCGTCGCCGCGCTCAACACCTTGGCCGGCCAGGTAGAAGGCACCATTGCCCAGTATCAGAACCTGCACGGCCACATTGAGGCCCTGCCAATTCCTGCCGGGGATAAAGAGAAGTCGCTCAGCCGTATCGAGGAGGCCATCGACGCGCAGCGCACTCTCCACGCGCGCCTCACTGCGGCCGCGAATGCTCCCGAACCCACGAAGCCGGATCTCTCCAGCATCGACAATGCCAAGAAGGCAGTGGAGGGAATCTCCACCTCTGGTCTGCGCGAATCCCTGCGTGCGCTGCAGGACTCCCTGGGCCAGGTGAGCGCGGATCTGGATACCGCGAAGACTCCCGTCACCATTGATTCCTCTTCCCTGACGGATGCTCGGGATGCGGTACAGAAGCTCGCCTCTGGCCTGCAGGATAAGGCCAACAAGTTCGGCGACCTGCGGAAGGATATCGACTCCGCTGCGGCATCTGGTGACCTGAAGAAGTTGGCGGACCTCATCGGTTCCGATCCGGATGCCTTGGCGCGTGCGATTGCGGCGCCGGTGGACGTCGACAGGCAAGCGGTCTACCCGGTTAAGAGCTTCGGCGCCGGCATGACACCCATGTACACGGCGCTGGCCCTGTGGGTCGGCGCGCTGCTGACTGCGGTGAGCGTGCGCACCGACGTGGTGGACAAGGACAAGTACTCGCCGATGCAGCGCTTCTTCGGCCGCTTTGGAATGTTCGTCGCGGTTGGTCTCATGCAGTCGACGATGCTCATCTTGGGCCTCATCTTCTTCGTGGGCATCGAGCCCGCGCACCCGATTCTCATGCTGCTGGCAGGCTGGGTTAGCTCGCTCATCTTTATGCTGATTTGCTACACCTTCGTGGTCTCCTTCGCCAACGCAGGCAAAGCCTTGGCGGTGCTCATGCTGGTGGTCCAAGTATCGTCGTCGGGCGGTGCCTACCCCTTGCAGGTGCTCCCGGACTGGTTCCAGAACATTAGCCCGTGGCTGCCGGCGACCTATACCATCCGTGCTTTCCGCGCGGCCATCGCCGGAACTTACCACGGTGATTACTGGCTCTCCCTGTTCGCCCTCTTGCTCTTTGCCGTACCGATGCTCATTCTGGGCGTGGTCTTCCACAAGCCGCTGGAGAAGTTCACCAACGGCTGGGTGGAGACCTTGGACAAGACCAAGCTGATGTAGCGGTTACTTCGCGGTGCCTTCGGGGTTATCGATTGTGATGATTCACATAATAAAATCGCAATATTCAAGGCTGAGGGGAGTGTCCATCGGAGGTAAATGGCAGTAAGCTGAAGCGCTGTGAAACGCGGTCATTTCCTGGGCCCGGCTCGGCTCACCGCCGTGGGCTTTATCCTGCTCATCCTCGTGGGAACGCTGCTGCTGATGCTGCCGATTTCCGCCAACGTTCCGCAGTGGACACCGTTCCTGCCGGCGCTGTTTACGGCTACCTCGGCGGTCTCTTTGACGGGTCTCGTGGTGGAGGACACCGGCACCTATTGGACGCCCTTCGGCCAAGCGGTCATCATCGCGCTCATCCAGCTGGGCGGCCTCGGCATTATGAGCCTGGCATCGCTATCAGGCATGTTGTTGACCGGTCGCATCAGCTTCAAAGCCCGCCGGACCATGGCGGCGGAAGGTCGTGCTGTGGCTTCCGGAGGCATTCGACATGCCCTGCTGCTCACCCTGATGATGACTCTGATCTGTGAGGCCACAGTTGCCGTGTTCATCGGTGTGCGCCTAGCCACCGAACACGGTGTAGCACCTGGGCGTGCAGCGTGGGAAGGAATCTTCCACGCCATTTCGGCCTTCAATAACGCAGGGTTTAGTACCTATTCAGACAGCGTTATCTCCTTCGCGGCTGATGGCTGGATTTTGATTCCTCTCGCCTTCGCCCTGATTGTCGGTGGTCTGGGCTATCCCATGCTGGCGGAGTTCGTGCGGCGGGCCCGCGCACGGCTAACGCGGTGGCGCGGCGGCACGCCGCGCATTCATCGCATGTCCATGACCGCCCGGATGACGTTGGGCGCCACCGCGTTCTTGTTGCTGGGTGGCACCGTGGTCTTCTTCCTCTCCGAGGGCTCCGGTGTACTGCATGGGATGACGTTGGGCCAGAAGCTGATCAACGCCTTCTTCATGAGCGCTTCGCCCCGAACGGCAGGTTTTAACGCCATCGATTACGGTGAGGCGCACCCGTTGACGCTGATGGTGACGGACATCTTGATGTTCATCGGCGGCGGCTCCGCCGGTACGGCGGGTGGCATCAAGGTGACTACCGCATGCGTTCTGGGCGCGGCGATGATTTCTGAATTCTTGGGCAGGGAAGACACCTCCATCGGGCACCGTCGCCTGCCGCTGTCCACCTTCCGTCAGGCCCTCGCGCTGACTGCCGCCGGAATGATCGTCGTTGCCGTAGGTGTGGCGACGCTGCGCATCTGGGACCCCGAGTTCACCGCGGACCAGGTCACTTTCGAAGTCATGTCCGCCTTCGCCACCGTGGGCTTGTCCACGGGTATTACTGCAAGTTTGTCCGCACCATCGCAGCTCATGCTGTGTCTCATCATGTACGTTGGCCGCGTAGGCCCCACCACTTTCGTGGCGGCACTGGCCGCCCGGACCATCAGCCTGCGCTACCGCTACCCAGAAGAAAGGCCGTTCATTGGCTAACATGTTCAGCGCCCTGCGGCGCGAGAAGACGTCCATCAATATTCCACCGGTCGTCGTCATTGGTATGGGGCGGTTCGGTTCTTCCCTGGCCCGCGAGCTGATGGAGCACGGCGTGGAGGTTCTCGGCATCGACGCCGAGGAGAAGCACGTGCGCGAACACGCCGCGTACCTCACCGAAGCGGTGACCGCGGATACCACCGACGCCGAGGCCCTCCGCCAGCTGGGCGTTGATGAAGTAGAGCGCGTGGTCGTGGCCATCGGCTCCGATTTGGAGGATTCCATCCTTACGGCCTCCAACCTCGTGGAGCTCGGGGTAAGCGATATCTGGGCCAAGGCCGATTCAGATGCTCATGCCCGCATCCTGCGCCAACTGGGAGTGCACCACGTGATCCGCCCGGAGCGCGATACGGGTCGCCGCGTGGCGCACCTGTTGGGCGGGCGCTTCGAGGATTTTGCGGAAATCGCCACCGACTATGGCGTGACGGCGATGACCCCGCCGGCGTCGATAAGCAAGGGTCCTCTCAACCTCCATCAGGTATGGGAGGAGTACAACGTCCAGCTCATCTCCCGCTGTGAGGGGCCGGGCCAATGGCGCCCGCTTGTCGACGGCACCGAGCTCACCCACCGCGACCTCATCGTCGTCGCCGGTAGCCCTGCGGATCTGGAGGCCTTCTCGCAGTCCTAGTCGGCGCGCTCTGGGCGCCTCACACTGTGCAGTGAGGAGCGGGGCGCTACAGTAGCGCCTATGACGAAGGCACGTTTCCCGGGCTCGGTGTATGGAACAGGGGAGGAACCCGATCCGCGCTTCAGCATGGCTAATGAGCGCACGTTCCTGGCGTGGATCCGCACGTCCTTGGCCTTTATCGCCGGTGGTGTGGCCCTGGAGACCTTCGAGCTACCTCTGAACACCACGCTGACTCGCGTCGTCTCCATCATCATGCTGATCGTGGCCATCATCCTGCCGGCGGTGGCGTGGTTTCACTGGGGTGCCTCGGAGCGCGCGATGCGCCATGGGCGTCCGCTCCCGGCTAGCCCGGCGTTGGCGTTGATTGTTGGTGTGGTGATCATCATCGGCCTGATGATTCTGGTGGGCGAGCTGCTAGCGTGAGCGAGCTTTTTGATCCCGGCCTCCAACCCGAGCGCACCCGCTTAGCCTGGCAGCGCACGGGTCTCGCCGGCCTCATCGCGGGTTTGCTCGTCGTTCGTTCCGTTGCGCCATGGGCCGCACTGATTGTTGGGGTAGTGGTGGCCGTTGTGTTGTGGTTGGCCACCGCCAAGCTTCGCGACGCTGACGAGATCCTGGCCCGGGCCGAATCACCTGCCCTGCCCGGAGCTTCGGCGCTCGCCGCCGTTGCGCTGGGAACGATGCTTCTCGGCGCGGTTGCTTTCTTCGCGCTGTGGTAGCGCAAACCCCCAGACCTCGATCCCGAAACTCCCTGGTGGGCGGTGGGGCGTCGGCAAGCGCTTGGCGACGCCCACCTGCAGGTTGCGGGTTTCAGGTCTGGGGATCTAGCGGAAGTTTCGGGGGCCCGCAGCTAAGTGCCGTGCGATGGTGTTGATGAAGTCTTCTGGAGCTTCGCGCAATTCTTGGGGAGAGAAACGTAAGACGACAAAGCCCTGGTTGAGGAGTGCCTTTTGGCGTTGGTGCTCGGCCCGAATCACCTCATCCAGCTCGTTCTCGTATTTCACGTTGCCGTCGATCTCAATGAGGAGCCAGTCATTGATCGCGAGGTCGGCGTAGTACTGATTGACTCGGTATTGGGCGCGCAGGCTGCGAACCGCCGGAAGGTCCGCGTCAAGGATGAGCGCCCGCGCGTAGGACTCCCAGGGAGATTCGGAGCTGTTGACGCTATGTTCCACGGCCCGGCGTGCATCCGCGACTCCTTTCACGCGGCCCATGTCGCCGAGTACCCAGTTGAGAGTGTCCTTTGATACCCGTCGTGACCTTACGTAGTCTGCGGCGACGAGTCCTTCGACGAATCCATCGAATCGTGCGATATCAATCGCCGTACGCGCGAGAGAAGTGACCCGGATGCCGTGGACTTCTGTGACTTGATTGTTGAGTTTCGTTTGCTTGTAGCGGAAGTATTGGCGCTTGGATTTTTGGGGAACGGAGTTGGAGGGGACTGTCGCGAAATACTCGCTCGGCGTTGTGAGCGTAGGGATGCCGTGGATGCGAGCCGCCGCTTTGCCCAGGAGAGTTGCCCGCGGTGCGGCACGCGCATGGGCATAGACCTCTGCGGTTTCTCGCTCCCAGGGTTTCAAGTGCAGCCATCGGTGCAGGGGAATGGCATAGCACCACGCGAGCTTATGGAATTTCCTCGCGTGAATTTTGCCCCATCGGGGGTCGTCGTTGGTGAGCGTGCGCAGATCGACTATGTGGGTGTCTATGTAGTGAAAGATGCCTAGGTTGTTCATGGCTTACTTGTAGCGCATTGGCGTGGATCGCGCGCGGCGAGCGGTACGCAGCGCTAAACCCCCAGACCTCGATCCCGAAACTCCCGGGTGGGTGGTGGGGCGTCGGCAAGCGCTTGGCGACGCCCACCTGCAGGTTGCGGGATCGAGGTCTGGGGATCTACGGAGGCGGGGAATTGAGTAGAAAGTGTTTGTTGGCTGTCTGTGGTCTCGATAGCCTGAACGTGTAGGCCCATTCAGTGATCTCAATAACTCTCTCAGCTGAATGGGGGCTGGTTAACCAGGAAAAGGAGGGGGCAGATGACTACCCCGCACACTCACGTCTCAACTTCGCATACGGAGGGCGAGGACGACCGCGGCGTCGATACGCGCGAATGGCGCCGCATGGCTATTGGCCTTATCCTCGGTCTCGTTTTGGCCGCTCTTGTGTGGTTTCTCTTTCCCAGCAACGCCGTAGAAACGGTGCTGGAATCACCCGGCGCTAAGGAAGACACCGAATACACTCAGGGTGCACTGCGCGCCGTAGCCGCCGTGACCATTCTCATGGGTGTGTGGTGGATGACGGAGGCCATCCCGCTGGCCGCCACCGCGCTCTTGCCCTTGGTCATCTTCCCGCTGGCGGGCGTAGGGGCCATCAAGGAAGTCGGCGCGCCGTATGCGTCCGCGACCATCTTCCTGTTCATGGGTGGCTTCCTCATCGCACTGTCCCTGCAGCGTTGGAACCTTCACCGCCGCCTCGCGCTGTATGTGGTGAAGTTGATCGGTACCTCGCCGAAGCGCCTGATTTTGGGCTTCATGCTCGCTACTGGCTTTTTGTCCATGTGGGTGTCTAACACCGCAACCGCTGTGGTCATGCTGCCGATTGGTACCTCGGTGCTGGCGCTGACCGCGGAGACCGTCGGCGGCTGGGATAAGCAGAAGAAGTTCGCTACGGCCCTCATGCTGGGTATCGCATACTCTGCATCTATCGGTTCGCTGGGAACCCTTATCGGTACTCCGCCGAATGCCTTCCTCAATGCTTACATGGCAGACACCTGGGACGTGACTCTGGGCTTTGGTCGCTGGATGGCCGTTGGTGTACCGCTGGCTGCAATCTTCTTGATCATCGCATGGCTTTTGCTCATCACCGTCTTCAAACCGGAGATGACCGAAATTCCGGGCGGCCGCGAGCTTATCGACGATGAAATTAAGGCCCTCGGTCCCTGGACCCGTCCCCAGATCATGACGGGCATTATCTTCTTGTTCGCTGCGGCGGCGTGGGTGACCCTGCCGCTGGTGCTCAAGGAATTCGAGAACTACGACGATGCCATCGTGGGCATCGCGGCCGGCATCCTGCTGTTCATCCTGCCTGCGGACAACCAGCGCCGCATTCGCCTTCTAGACTGGAAGACCGCCAACGAGATGCCGTGGGACGTGCTCCTTCTCTTCGGCGGTGGCCTGTCGCTGTCGGCCATGTTTAACAAGTCCGGCCTGTCCCTGTGGATTGGTGAGATGGCCAAGGGACTCAGTGTCCTACCAACTGTTCTCATCGTTGCCGCAGTGGCCGCTCTCGTGCTCTTCCTGACGGAGATCACCTCCAACACTGCGACCGCCGCGACCTTCATCCCGATCATGGGCGGTGTTGCCGTGGGTGTTGGCTTGACTGCGGAGGGTGACATCAACGTTCTGCTGCTCACCATCCCGGTGGCGCTGGCTGCAACCTGTGCGTTCATGCTCCCGGTTGCTACTCCGCCGAACGCCATCGCGTACGGCTCCGGCTACGTCAAGATTGGTGAGATGATCAAGGGTGGTCTGGGCCTCAACATCCTGGGCATCTTCCTCATCACCCTGAC
>QWCB01004204.1_pt1 | contig 10287 bp, 7 predicted proteins | sample 1972511 | NCBI WGS metagenome assembly QWCB01 (sample SAMN09866719, study PRJNA288562) | Human gut metagenome isolate term5_stool, whole genome shotgun sequencing... | isolation source: gut | host: Homo sapiens | place: USA: California
ATTTTTAAAGCTTTTGCCCTTACAGGGCGACAGGTTTGCGTCCGTAATAACCCAGGGCGATGCCCTGGGCTAGGAGCTACTGCCCTTTCAGGGCGTGTGTAGCTTACATGCGAAAGTTGAGTGAAGTTAATTTCATAGGCCGATGAATATAACTTCATTTTTTGAGTATGATTTGAGGCGTTTTTGATGAGTTGTTTCCGATTTGTCTCATGAGCCTATTTTGGGGTGATTTTAGATTATTGGGTGAGCCGACAGGGCCTCAACAAGGTTTTCGGAACAATTCATTCCAAATTTAGGGAACGACAGGGGAATATCACGGAAAAAACGCTTCAATGAGGAAAGTTTTTTGTAAATTTGCACGCAAATTGCCCCAAACACCCCCTCGGGCGGCAAACAGTACAAGCGATAACACAAAAACATAGCAATGGAATACGATTTCAGAGAGATCGAACAGAAATGGCAGCAGCACTGGCGGGACCATCAGACCTACCAGGTGACGGAGGACCCAACACGTAAGAAGTTCTACGTCCTCAACATGTTCCCCTATCCCTCGGGAGCAGGTTTGCACGTCGGCCACCCGCTGGGCTACATCGCCAGCGACATCTACGCGCGCTACAAGCGCCAACAGGGCTTCAACGTCCTCAACCCCATGGGCTACGATGCCTACGGACTGCCCGCCGAGCAGTATGCCATCCAGACTGGACAGCACCCGGCCGTGACGACGGATCAGAACATCAAGCGCTACCGCGAGCAGCTGGACAAGATCGGATTCTGCTTCGACTGGAGCCGCGAGGTGCGCACCTGCGACGCCGGCTACTACCATTGGACCCAATGGGCCTTTGAGCGAATGTTTGAGTCGTACTACGACAACCGCACGAAGCAGGCGCGCCCCATCCATGAGCTGGTGCGCCACTTCGAGGAGGAGGGCACGCTCGACATGGACGTGGCCCAGACGGAGCCGCTCGTCTTTTCGGCCCGCGACTGGCGGAGCATGAATGAGAAGGAGCAGCAGCAGACGCTCATGAACTACCGCATCGCCTACCTCGGCGAGACAATGGTCAACTGGTGCCAGGACCTGGGCACGGTGCTGGCCAACGACGAGGTGGTGGACGGCGTGAGCGTGCGCGGTGGCTACCCCGTCGTCCAGCGCAAGATGCGCCAGTGGTGCCTGCGCGTCTCGGCCTATGCGCAGCGGATGCTCGACGGACTGGATCTCGTGAACTGGAGCGACTCCATCAAGGAGACCCAGCGCAACTGGGTGGGACGCAGCGAGGGAGCGGAGATGCGCTTCGAGAGCATCACACCCGAGGGCACGGAGGAACGCCGCGGCCACTTCACCATCTTCACCACACGTGCCGACACGATCTTCGGCGTCACCTTCATGGTGCTGGCCCCGGAGTCGGAGCTGGTAGCCCAGCTGACTACCAGCGAGCAGCGCGAGGAGGTGGAGGCCTATCTCGCCTATGTCGCCAAGCGCACGGAGCGCGACCGCATGGCCGACCACAAAGTGACGGGTGTCTTCTCCGGATCCTATGGCGTCAACCCGTTCACGGGCGAGCGCATCCCCATTTGGATCTCTGAATATGTACTCGCCGGCTACGGCACGGGAGCCATCATGGCCGTCCCGGCCCACGACTCACGCGACTACGCCTTCGCTCGCCACTTCCAGCTGCCCATCGTCCCGCTCATCGAGGGAGCCGACGTCAGCCAGGAGAGTTTCGACGCCAAGGAGGGCACGGTCATGAACTCGCCGCGCGAGGGTGTGAACTCCACACTCACGCTCAACGGACTGACCGTCCAGGAGGCCATCGCCAAGACCAAGGCGTTTATCGCCGAGCAGGGCATCGGACAGGTCAAGGTCAACTACCGCCTGCGCGACGCCATCTTCTCCCGCCAGCGCTACTGGGGCGAGCCCTTCCCCGTCTATTACAAGGACGACATGCCCTATATGATTCCCGAAGACTGCCTGCCGCTGCAGCTGCCCGAGATCGACGCCTACAAGCCCACCGAGAGTGGCGAGCCTCCATTGGGACGCGCCGAGAAGTGGGCCTGGGACACGGAGAAGCGCTGCGTGGTCGAAAAGCGACTCATCGACCATAAGACCGTCTTCCCCATCGAGCTCTGCACCATGCCGGGCTTCGCCGGATCCAGCGCCTACTACCTCCGCTATATGGATCCGCACAACGACCAGGCACTCGTGGGCAAGAAGGCCGACGAGTATTGGCAGAACGTAGATCTCTACGTCGGCGGAACGGAGCACGCCACGGGCCACCTCATCTACTCACGCTTCTGGAACAAGTTCCTCTTCGACCTCGGCGTAAGCTGCAAGGAGGAGCCCTTCCAGCGACTGGTCAACCAGGGCATGATTCAGGGCCGCAGCAACTTCGTCTATCGTGTCAATGCTGCCGACGCAGCAGACCACCCCGTCTTTGTCTCCAAGGGACTGAGGGACCAGTACGACACCACGCCGATCCACGTCGACGTGAACATCGTCCACGCCGACATCCTCGACCTCGACGCCTTCCGCGCCTGGCGTCCCGAATTGAAGAACGCCGAGTTTGTCCTCGAAGACGGCAAGTATGTCTGTGGCTGGGCCATTGAGAAGATGTCGAAGTCGATGTTCAACGTGGTCAACCCCGACGACATCGTAAGCCAGTATGGCGCCGACACGCTCCGCCTCTACGAGATGTTCCTTGGTCCGGTGGAGGCCAGCAAGCCTTGGGACACCAACGGCATTGACGGTTGCCACCGCTTTCTGAAGAAGTTCTGGAAACTCTTCCAGCAGGAGCTCGTCGACGAAGATCCGACGAAGGAAGAACTCAAGAGCCTCCACAAGCTCATCAAGAAGGTGAGCACGGACATCGAGGTCTTCTCCTACAACACGAGCGTAAGCGCATTCATGGTTTGCACCAACGAGCTGACGCAGCAGAAGTGTCGCAACCTCCGCATCCTCCGTACCCTGGTGACGGTCCTCGCACCCTTCGCTCCCCACATTGCCGAGGAGCTCTGGGAGCAGACAGGCGGCGAGGGAAGCGTCTGCGACACCGAGTGGCCGACCTGGAACGAAGACTACCTCGTCGAGGACGAAGTGCAGATGCCCGTCTCCTTCAACGGCAAGGCGCGCTTCCAGATCAACCTGCCCGCCACGGCCAGCAAGGAGGCCATCATCGAGGCTGCTATGAGCGACGAGCGAAGCCAGAAGTACCTGGAGGGCAAGCAGGTCGTCAAGACCATCGTCGTACCGGGACGTATCATCAATATCGTGGTAAAATAGACCGACCAAAGACGATTAGCATAACAGGGGTCGGGAGCTGAAAACATCTTCCGACCCCTCTTCACAGACACAAGATTATCTCAATAGATTTTATCTCAGCAATAGTATATCTCGATAGTATCAATAGTAACAGTATATCTCAATAGCAATTATGTCAAAAACGGTAAAAAACTTTCTCAACAGTAGGGAGCACATGAAAAACCAGATGCTGGACTACCTCTGCATCGCCCTGGGCCTGATGTTCTACACCATAGGATGGACCTGCTTTCTCTTGCCCTACAAGATTGTGACAGGTGCGCTGACGGGTCTCTCCGCCATCGTATTCTACGTCACGGGCATTCCCATCTACCAAACCTACCTGACGCTCAACGTCGTCATGCTCATCGCGGCGCTGAAGATCCTGGGCCTACGCTTCCTGCTCAAGACCATCTACGCCATCGTCCTGCTCTCCACCATGCTCACGCTGGCACAGAGTTGGATGACGGGGGCCGACGGCCAGATGATCCAAATCCTCGGAGCAGGCAACACGTTCATGGCCTTGATTATTGGCACGATGTTCACCGGATCGGGCCTTGCCATCGTCTTCCTGAGCAATGGATCGACCGGTGGCACGGATATCATCGCGGCCTGCATCAACAAGTACAAGGACATCTCGCTGGGCAACGTCCTCATCTGCGTCAACTTCTGCATCATCGGTTCCTGTCTCTTCTTCTCAGCCTTTGGCGCAACGATGCAGGAGCGTCTCCACACGGTGGTCTTCGGCCTCTTCACGCTGCTGACGGAGAACGTCATGCTCGACTACGTATTCAACTCGCGACGACAGAGCGTGCAGTTCTTGATCTTCTCCAAAAACTATGAGAAGATAGCCAGCGCCATTGGCAGCACGACCCACCACGGCGTGACGATACTCGACGGCTACGGCTGGTTCACCAACACGCCGACCAAGGTACTCTTCGTCCTGGCCCGCAAGCGCGAGAGCCAGTATATCTTCCGCCTCATCAAGTATGTGGACCCCCACGCCTTCGTCTCACAGTCGGCCGTCATTGGCGTATTTGGCAATGGCTTCGACGAGATCAAGGGCAATATCTCGGAGAAGATGCGCAAGGAAATGGCACTGGGCGAGGAAACCGAGAAAGCAGCCCACAAGAACCATACAGAAGTCCCTGACGCAAAGGAACAGAAACCCACTATGAAGGGGGAAATACCTGCCGCAGAGGAAAAAGTATAATCAACAAGAAGATGATGGATTAGAAGAAAATAAACGACGAATAGAACATGAACAACGACAAGATAAAACTGGTTTTTGCAACCAACAACGCGCACAAGCTGCGCGAACTGCGCGAGATACTGGGAACGGGCTACGAGCTCCTATCCTTGGCCGACATCGGTTGCCACGAGGATATTCCCGAAGACGGGGCTACGCTGGAGGAAAATAGCCTCGCCAAGGCACAGTATGTCTTCGACCACTATGGCTACGACTGCTTTGCCGACGACACGGGACTGGAGGTCGATGCCTTGGGTGGCGAGCCGGGAGTCCACAGCGCGCGCTACGCCGAGGGCACGGACCACGACAGCGAGGCCAATATGCACAAACTACTGGTCAAATTAGGAAATAATAACAACCGCAAGGCACGATTCCGCACCATCATCACGTTAATAAGGAGACAGGACGCGCCGTCGGCCTCGCCCCGCACGGACTGCTTCTGCGGCGAGGTGGAGGGAAAAATCGCCCTGGAGAAGCATGGCACGGAAGGCTTCGGCTACGACCCCATCTTTATCCCCAAAGGCTACGACCAGTCGTTTGCCGAACTGGGCGAGACCGTCAAAAACCAAATTTCCCACCGAGGAAGAGCCGTCAGAAAACTGGTGGCGTTTCTCCACGGAGAGAAGGCGTAAGCACAAGGCGGAACGGATATCCTTGCCCGTCAAGGCTTGTCCGTCCCTATTTATACCTATTTATATCTCATAGATGATGAAACATTTCGTATCAGCCCTGCTCTTGTCCGGACTCCTGAGTTCGGCCACGGGCCTGCAGGCACAGGAAATCGGAACGTGGAAGGCGTATATGTCCTACCACAACCCCACATGGGTGGAGAAAGGAGGCGACCGGCTCTACGTCCTCGCCTCCAACGACCTCTATGCCTACAACGAGAAGGACCAGAGCATCCACACCTTCGACAAGACCAACGGACTGACCGATACGGGTGTGACGCTCATCGGGTGGAACAAGGGGGCCGCGCGCCTCGTCGTCATCTATGAGTCGGGCTATATCGACTTGGTCGATGGCAAGGACAACGTAGTATGCATCAGCGACTACTACAACCACTCCATGACCGCCGACAAAACCATCCACAGCATCTACAACTACGGGAAACTCTGCTACATCGCCACAGGCTTCGGCATCGTCTGCCTCAACGTGGCGCAGGCGGAGATAGCCAACACCTACAACCTCGGCTTTGCCGTGGACTACTGCCACATCGAGGGCGGCTACATCTACGCCGAGTCGAAGCAGAAGGGACAGTATCGGGCCCTCATGACGGACAACCTGCTCGACAAGGGCAACTGGCGGCGCACGGGCGACTATGTGGCGCGCAGCGTGAGTCCTGACCCCGATCTGATGGCTACAGCGAAGACGCTTTCACCGGGCGGACCCCAATACAATTACTTCGGCTTCATGCGCTATAGCGGCGGCAAACTCTATACCGTCGGTGGCGGCTACGGACTGACCGAGCTGCGCCGTCCCGCCACCATCCAGGTGCTCGACGGCGGAGAGTGGCAAATCTATGAGGACGACGTGGCGGCGAAGACGGGCCACCAGTATCTCGACTTGATGTGTATAGACGTCGATCCCACCAATCCTGCCCGCGTCCTGGCGGGAGGCAGAACCGGCCTCTACGAGTTTAGCAACGGCACCTTCGTCCGCGAGTATAACTACGATAATAGTGGCGGCTGCCTGCAGGTGGCCCATGGCGTGGCGGCTGGCAACAAGGACTATGTCATCGTCAGCGGACTGAAGTTTGACACCACGGGCGACCTGTGGGTCTTCAATGGCATCAGCGATGGTTCCTCCCTGAGCCAGCTCACTAAGGAGGGACAATGGGTGAGCCACCACAACAAGTCGTTCATGGGCAGCGATAACACATCGCTCAACAACGGCGGCTGCCTGACCTTCGACACCTCGGGTAACCTCTGGTTGGCCAACAACCACTACAAGACGCCAGCCCTGGTAGTCTATCAGCCCTCCACAAAGGGTATCAACCGCTATACGCGCTTCGTCAACGAGGACAATGCCGAGGTCAATGGCGGCGGTGGCGTGCGCTGCATGGCGGAGGACCGCGACAGAAATATCTGGGCGGGACTCAACGGTGGCCCCGTCTATCTGCAGCCCTCCGACCTGTCAACCGATCCCGGAAGCGTGGTCTTCCAGCAGTACAAGGTGCCGCGCAACGACGGCAGCAACCTCGCCGACTACCTGCTCAACAACATCGACATCACCTGCATGGCCGTCGATGGCGGCAACCGCAAGTGGTTTGGCACGGGCGGCAACGGCGTCTATCTCATCAGCGCCGACCTCAACACGCAGGTTTACCATTTCCTTTCCTCCAACAGTGGTCTCGTGAGCGACAACATCGAGTCGCTGGCCATCGACCCCAAGACAGGAGAGGTCTTCATCGGCACAGACAAGGGGCTCTGCTCCTATTTGAGCGACGCCTCGGAGCCCTCGCAGACGATGGACAAGGAAACAACATACGCCTATCCCAATCCCGTTCGCCCAGACTACCGTGGCACCATCACCGTCACAGGACTGAGCTACAACGCCGACGTGAAGATCGTCACTACCGCAGGCACACTCGTGGCCGAGGGTAGAAGCCAGGGTGGCACCTTCACATGGGACGGCAACGACCTCGACGGCAAACGGGTGGCAAGCGGCGTCTATATGGTCGAGGCAGCCACGGAGGATGGCAGCAAGGGTGTGGTCTGCAAGATTGCCGTCATCAACTGATTTTCTCCTTTTCAGATTACATCACAACCATAAGAATCTGTTCGAAAGGGCCGGAAATCTCAAAGAAAGAAATAAAAACATGAAGAAAGTCACCCTGCTCATTCCCTGCTACAACGAGGAGTCGTCGCTCCCCGCCCTCCATGCAGCCCTGTGCGAGGTCATGGACAGCCAGGTGCAATACCAATGGGAGGTATTGCTCATCGACGACGGCAGCCGCGATCAGTCGCTCAGCGTTATGCGCCAACTGCGTCGCAAGGACCCGCGGGTGGCCTTCATCAGCCTCTCGCGCAATTTTGGCAAGGAGAACGCCATGCTGGCGGGCTTCGACCACGCCTCGGGCGACTGCGTCATCATCCTCGACGCCGACCTCCAGCATCCGCCTGCCCTCATACCCGACATGCTGCACCTTTGGGAGGAGGGAGCACAGGACGTCTATGCGCGGCGAGACATCGCCCGCGAGAGTTGGCTGCGGCGCCGTCTGAGCCGCCTCTACTACAGCCTCCTCAACCGTTCCACCCGCTTCGACGTGCTCGAAAACGTAGGCGACTTCCGCCTCCTCGACCGTCGCTGCATCCTTGCCCTACGGCAGCTTCGCGAGTCGCAACGCTACACCAAGGGCATGTACGTGTGGATTGGCTTCAAGAAACAGGAGATCAGCTACCACGAGCAGAAGCGCACGGCAGGCCAGTCGTCCTTCAACTTCCGCCGCCTGGCCGACTTGGCCATCGATGGTCTGACCTCCTACACCACCGCCCCGCTCCGCCTTTCCACCCTCATCGGCCTGCTCAGTGCCCTACTGGCCATCCTCTACATGGTCTATGTCTTCATCAAGACGCTTGTGGTCGGCGAAGCTGTCCAAGGCTTCCCCACCATCGTCATCCTCATCCTCTTCCTCGGAGGCGTGCAGCTCATCTCCCTGGGCATTATCGGCGAATACCTCGGCAAGGTCTTCATCGAGACCAAGCGCCGCCCCGTCTATCTAATAGACCGTATGGAAGGTGTGGACCACGTGCTCACCAAGAAAGAGGAGGAGAACGCTCAGTAGGTTTTCCTATACATTATTTATATATAGAAAGACATACCTTATATATATAGCCGTCTTGATAGCGTCAGAACGACCAGCCAAGTCCGATGTACGGGTAGAAGGCGGACTTACTGAGGCCATGCTTATCGCCGAAGTTGAACGACGGCGATAAGCCTACGCGAAACATAAAACCGTTGGTACGCTGGTAGCGATAGCCGATGTTGCCAAACAAGAAATAGCCGAAACGGTTCTCCTTCGATTCATAGGGCTCTGCAATTCCTTCCGTCTCGGGCGGCACAGGCTGAGAAAAGAACCATGACGTTTCCTTGATATGATACACACCCAGACTGGCGCCAAAGCCTACCTCCAGTTTACTCTTCTTCTCTCCAAGCAGGTAATTCAACTCCAACGGCACACCCACACCACTGATTTTCTGATCGATCCAACTGGAATTGTCTCCATAACCATAGCCTATGCCCACTCGGTAGCCCCAGCCCGAGTTGCCCTTGAAACGGCTATCATAGTTGACGCCCACCACGTTTTGCGCACCAAGCAGTTCTACCGACAGACTGCGCGTCTTCTCCTGCGCAAGCACCAGCGAGCAGCAGCACAATGCAAATACTGAACATACGATTCTCCTCATAAGATAAGTTTGATTATTGTATATAAGACTTGTTTGTTGTTTTTTAGAACCAATCCGCTTGTTCTCACTCAAATAAAAAGTAAAATACAGCAGGAGACGGACCTTTCCATCATCCTGCTGTATTTTTATAACTGATAAGCCACCCTACCCTTCATGCGGATTAACTGAGGGAGAGCATGCGCTCGATGGGCTTCACGGCGTCGCGTGCAATGGCAGGATTCACCTCCACGGCAGGCCAGCCATACTTCAGTGCGTTATACACCTTCTCGAGCGTGTTCTTCTTCATATACTCACACTCCGTGCAGGCGCAGCCCCTGCCACCCTCCGTCACCTCAGGAGGCACAGGGAGGAAAGTCTGGTTGGGACAGGTGCGCTGCATCTCATGGAGGATACCAGCCTCTGTAGCAACGATAAACTCTTTGACCTCAGGATGATCCTGTGCGTAGTGGAGCATCGTGGCCGTCGATCCCTTCACGTCGGCAGCGGCCAGCACGGGCGCCTTACACTCCAGATGGGCCATGACGACGGCCTCGGGATGCTGTTCCTTGAGTTTGACGATCTCCGCCACACTAAAGCGCTCATGGACGTGACAGCCACCATTCCACAGCAACATGTTTCTGCCCGTCACGGAGTTGATATAGCTTCCGAGGTTATAGTCTGGTCCGAAGATGAGCTTCGTGTCCTTGGGGATGGAGTCGATCACCTTCTTGGCGTTACCCGAGGTCACCACCACGTCGGTCAGTGCCTTCACCGCCGCCGTCGTATTGACGTAGGAGACCACCTCGTAGCCCGGGTGCTCTTCCTTAAACTTCCGCAGGTCCTCAGCCTTGCAACTGTCGGCCAGCGAGCAGCCCGCCGTAAGGTCGGGCGAGAGGACCGTCTTCTCTGGCGAAAGCAACTTGCAGGTCTCGGCCATGAAGTGGACGCCACACATAACCATCACCTTGGCCTCCGTCTTGGCCGCCTCACGCGCCAGGGCCAGCGAGTCGCCGACAAAGTCGGCTATGTCCTGTATCTCCGGCATCGTGTAGTAGTGGGCCAGGATGATAGCGTCCTTCTCGCGGCAGAGACGGCGTATCTCCTGCTTCAGATCCAGAGACTCATCAACGGGCTCATCAATGAAACCTTTCGACTTCCATTCTTCTTTCACGTTCATATTCTCAACTTATTTATATTACTAAAGTTTCCCACCCCAAAATAATGGGGCAAAAATAACAGTTTCTCAATAAAAAGTTGTATCTTTGACCTGTTGGCGGAATTAATTTAGTGCATACTTAATTCTGCCAATGGGCTTGTCGTTAATGAAGTTTACGTATTGTAGAATGGTAAGTGCACTAATTTTG